>Ga0180732_1001633_pt1 | contig 13356 bp, 19 predicted proteins | sample KR11_01MetaG_FD_148674 | JGI IMG/M metagenome (GOLD analysis project Ga0180732, IMG submission 148674) | Groundwater microbial communities from the Olkiluoto Island deep subsurface site, Finland - KR11_0.1 MetaG | ecosystem: Environmental > Aquatic > Deep subsurface > Groundwater | place...
TGGATGCAACCATCTTCTCACTGGCGTCTACGGCCATTGCTGCTCACTACCCGGTATCATCTACCCCGGCTGTTTCAGACATAGCAGGTCTGGCGGCTGTGATGGATGTGATGAAAGCCCCGATGTCTCAGCGCAGACTGGTCCTTCATCCCGTAACCGAAGCTGCCTATATCTCTCTGGACGCATTCCTGAACGCTGACAAGCGCGGGGACGGTTCGAGAGCATTAAAGGAAGCGGAACTGGGGCGGGTGCTGAGCTTCGACACCTACATGGACCAGAACGTGGCGAGAATCACCACCGCTATTGACAATACTGCTGTTACCGTCCTCACCGGTACTCTGACGGCTGCCGGCACTGCGGCTGGCACTCAGTTAAGAGTAGACCTGGGCGGCACTTCCGAGGTTATCAATATCGGCGACATCTTCAAGATAACCGGCTACGATGAGTGGCACGTTATCACCACCTGTACGACCCTTTCATCCGGCACCTGTCTGGCGTCATTCAGCCCTGCGATGACCAACGCCTACGCAAGCGGCTCGGCGGTAACTTTCCAGGGCGACCACAAGGCGAATCTCGGTTTCCACAAGAACGCCTTTGCGCTGGTATCGGCGCCTCTTGCGCCTCCGATTGGTGGAGCTAAAGCGGCGGTGGTATCCCATAACGGGCTTGCCTGCCGGGTAGTCTATGGTTATAACCAGCAATACAAGAAGAACCAGGTGTCAGTTGACTTCCTGTGTGGCTTCAAGGTGCTGGACAAAGACCTGGCTGCCCGTCTGGTCGATGCCCGCTAGAAAGTGCTTGGGAGTAGCGCCCCAAGCTTGACCAGGGGCGGGGTGGGAAGTTACTCTCCTTACTTCTCACCCCGCTTCCATATTAAGGAGAGAAAATAAGGTCAAGAGGAGCTAAAAAAGATGAGAATACTATGGTCTTCCAATAGTCCCTTCTGCGCCACTGGTTACGGCCAACAAACAGCCTGTGCCACCCTTCACCTGAAGGAAATGGGGCATGATGTAGCAATACTGGCTTTCTACGGACTTCAGGGTTCAAGAGTTGACTGGAATGGTATACCTATATATCCGAACAATCCTCAGGACTACGGCATTAAACACTCGCCGATGTTCTACAAGGATTTCAAGGCTGATATATTTATATCACTGGTTGATGTCTGGCCGCTGGCATCGCTGAATCGTGAACTGAACTGGGTTCCCTGGATGCCTGTAGACCACGACCCGGCCCCGCCGGAAGTAATCAAGACATTAAAGAACGCTCTCGGTCTTGTCAAACCGATTGCCATGTCCAAGTTCGGTCAGAAGCAGTTAGCCGCCAATGACATAGATGCCTATTATATCCCGCATACGGTTGACTGTGAGATGTTCGTACCTAATTTAGACTGGCGGCATCAGGCAAGGGTGAAATACAACTGGGAAGATAAGTTTGTTATCGGCACTATCGGGACTAATCATATAGGAGACCGCAAGAACTGGCGGGTATCCCTGAAAGCAATTAAAGAGTTCGACCGGATGCACCCCGGCGAAATCATCTACTATATGCACACAAACCCAATGGATGAAAGGGGCGAGGTTGATTTAGTCCGGCTGAGAAACGAATACAAGATAGACGACATTACCAAGTTTCCGTCTCAAGCCGATATGGTTGTCGGAATCCCGACCGAGACGATGGCGAGGATGTATAACAGTCTGGATGTGTTCCTTCTGCCATCGAAGGGTGAGGGCTTCGGTGTTCCTCTCATTGAGAGTATGGCTTGCGGCGTGCCGGTGATAACAACCGCCTGTACCGCTCAGACCGAGATAATGGAGAATGCCGGAGGGTGGCTGATTAAAGACCTCAAGCCCTGGTTTACCCCTCAAGGCTCGTGGCAATTCGACTGCACTTGGGAAGAAGTGGTCGAAAGGTTGGAGCAAGCCTATCAGGCCAAGAAAGACGGCTCAATAATCAATCACCAGAAGTTAGCCAGGTCACGAGCGCTGGAATATGACGACAAGATTATCTACAAAGACTACTGGCCGCCGGTGCTGGAAGACATCGAAAAGAGAATCAAGCAACCAAAGAATCTGGAAGGCATCCAGCAATGGCGCCGGGCTTTCATACCGCAATCCTGCTTACCCCGGAAGGTGCTTGATATAGGTTGCGGGCTGAAGACGCCCTATTATTCAGTCCTGAAAGACTTGGGAGACTATACAGGGGTAGATAATCGCTTCAAAGACGATGAGAGTGAAGACGGCAGACGCTTGATTAAAGCCGATGCCTGCGACCTCTCGATGTTTTCTGATGGTGAATTCGGGTTTGTCTGGATGAGCGAAATCCTTGAACACATTGAGAATCCAGAGAAGGCACTGGCGGAAGCTAAGCGAGTAGGCAAACATGGAGTTTGTCTTTTCAGCACTCCGCAAACTCAGGCTTTCAAAATGGACCCGGAACACCGGATAGTGGACAGAAACAAAATACCATACGCAGTTGTAGCGACAGGAGACGGCGTGCTAATTTGGTGATGTGGTAAAGGAGAGAAATGAATACTACCGAAGTAGAGAGACTAATCGGGGAAAGGTTCAAGAAGACAGGTAATTATGCGGGGATGTACCGGGAGCACGCACGGCTGGCTGAGTATGTCTGGAATGATACCGAGCGCAAGGACTATCAGGCAGACGTATGGTACAACCGCAACAGGAATGAAATCTGCCTCGAAATGCTGGGGGATTTAGCTAAGGACAAGAAGGTGCTGTCGGTCGGCGGCGGGCACTGGGCAGAAGGAGAATTCCTTAAAACAATCGGCGCCGGCGAACTTATCAGAACAGATATAGTCGCCAGCGATGGCGTGATGGAGGCAGACGCCGCTAACCTGCCATTCAATGATAAGAACTTCGAAATCGTTATCTGCCGTGAGGTCATCGAGCACGTCCCCGATGACCAGAAGGTATTTGACGAATTGAAGCGAGTCCTTAAAAAGGGCGGGTATCTTCTGATAACAACCCCAAATGCCTACACGCTGAATCTGGATGGCGTGTTTCACGTCCGGCTATTCACACCCATCACCTTCTTGAACGCCCTTATTGAGCAAGGCTACACGATTATCGAGAAAAGGGGCAATCTGCCTTATATCTTTCAGGGGCTTATGGCTTATTCATCCCAGGGCTTTGAGTTAGCGCTGGAAGAGTTCAAACAGATGGAAAGAATAACCAGAGACTACCCTGAGCGCTATTATCTGAGCACACAGTTGTTTGTGCTCTGTCAAAAAGGAGAGTAAATATGAGGATAATGCTGGTTCAACCCCAATTTAATTCAGGCAGACGGTTACCGGAGACGCCATCGCGGGCTCTACTTATTCTCGGCACTCTGGCAAAGCACGCGGGCCATGAGGTCAAGATAGTTCATCAGGACTTAAAAGAGCCGGACTGGAAGTGGAATCCTGAAATAGTCGGGATTACAGTCAACACCTTTCAGGTTAAATTAGCCAGGAGTATAGCCCGGACTGCCAAGAACAGGGGGGCAAAGGTTATCATCGGCGGTCCTCACGCCGTAGCCTGGGACAAGAAGGTAGATGGCAATGTGGACGAAATAGTCATCGGCGAAGGCGAAAACAAGTGGCTGGAGTTCATCGGCGAAAAACCGAGAATCGAAACAATAAGAGACATTCCTTTTCCGGACTACTCCTTAGTGAACCTTCATCGCTTTGGGGGCGTGGAACCGGTGGGAGCAGTACCTTCTATGGCGATTATGGCATCGAGGGGCTGTCCCTTCGACTGTAGCTTCTGCAACACGCCTGTATTCTGGGGGAAGACAGTCCGATATCGTGACCCGATAGATGTCATATATGAAATCCAATACCTGCACGGAGAATACGGCATTAACGAGATTTTCTTCCAGGACGACACCTTTAACCTCAATCACAGGTGGGCTTTTGAAATCTTTAACGGGCTGATAAACAGAGGTCTTAATAAAGAGATGCTTTTCAAGTTAGCCTGCCGGGTGAATGAGAAGCTGCTAACAAAAGAGTTCCTTGACTTAGCCAGAGAAGCTGGGGTCTGGAATATCTTTTACGGCATAGAATCAGGCTCTCAATATATGCTCGACCAGATGAAAAAGGGAATAACGGTCGAGGAAATCAAGCGGGCCCTCCAGATGACAAAGGATGCCGGAATCAAGGCTCAATGCAGTTTCATAATCGGGCTGCCTGGTGAATCACTCAAAACTTTGGGCGATACGGACGCTTTAATCCACGAGATAAAGCCCTCCTGGTATGGATGGAGCTATTGGTGCCCCTTCCCGAACACGCCAGCTACCGAAGAAGCGAAGAAGAACGGACATCTTGAGAAGGTGGATTATGCCGACTACTGCTACGGAGATGTTTACGCCAGGACTCACGCCCTGACAATCGAGGAATTAAGAACTTTCAGGGGGTTCAGTTTCAGATGAAAAGAGTAGCAGGTTCACCAGCAGAGGGTTCTCAGATTGACCACAATGTTTGGTTCAAGCTCAAGAATCCCTTCCGTATTATGCTTGAGATTTATGACCGCAAGACTCCTGAGCTAATGGTCAATAATACGATGGGCGACCGCAATACCAGAAACATTCTTTATCTTAAAGACTGGTTCTTTTCGCATTTCGACCTGCCAGACAGGGCGCCGGCTCTAAACGGTCTGGCAAAGTTTTTTATTATTCATTTCGTTACCGACCGGCCTTATAAATTGTGGTTTCTGGCAGTTCTAAGGGAAGCTGTGAGGCTCAGGTGGGACTTTCCCGACCAGAAGCCTTACTACTGGAAGGAGTGCTTTTTGTGCAGCTCGGGAGAGAATCTGAAAATACACCCGTCTTTTAACAAATGGGTCTGCCCTAAATGTGACGAAATGGCAGAAAATAATATTCCTTAAGGAGAATAATGTGCCTTATAGATTAAGGGGTAGAACAGTCCAGCATCTTAAAGGCGGGCGGTGGGTAACGAAACAGAAATGCAAATCACCGGAAGCCGCGGAGAAGGCTCTTAAACTTCTAAATGCGATAGACCACGGATTCGAACCAAGAAATAAGTGAGGTGAGCTATGGCTTACACTGAAGCACAAATTATCAGTATGGTATCAACTGTTCTCAATGATGCGGCGACCGCTATCTGGGGCACAGCGACAATCGCTGCTCAGATAGCACAGGATATAAGACTCATATCCGAATACACTCCTCAACTGGCCAAGTCCACGGTCACGTTTGCCGGGACTGCCAGGGAATTGAGCATATCATCTCTGGATGCACTGGAAATTGAAGAGGTGGAATTCCCGATTGACGAACACCCCAAAAGGTATGTCAACTTCTCGGTGAGAGGCGGAAGCGTGATACTGGATGACTATTTACCCTCCGTTTCAAGTGCCGACACGGCTTATATCTGGTACTCGGCTCCGCATACTGTGAGCGGGACTGTCACTAACACCCTGAATAATTGGCAGGAGAACATCCTGGTCGAACTGGTGGCAGCTCACCTTTTGAGAAACTTATCACGAGACAGGCGGGAATCAATCAACATGACCGGCGGGTATATCGACACTAAGTATCTCCAGGACGGGTTAGCCTGGGAACAAAAAGTAATGTCGAGACTAAGAGCGCACGTTAATCCTAATTTCGCGATAAGATATCCGGATGTGAAGTAAGGGGGTATTAAAATCAGAACACTATCGGCGACTTTACTGGCAGCCCAAAAGAATATTTCAGCGTCACCTCTATTGAAGGTAGTCTTGTCCAGAACTAGCCAGACGACCAGAGGCTACAAGCTGGGGGAGATATTAAAGTCATCCCATCGTGAGACGCCTTCAGGAGATAAGGTAGAGTTAAAGCTCGGTAATTACGATGGCGCCTTGACGGCTCTCAACTTCGAACACTATAAGGCTGAAATCTCTTATGGTTATCATACGGGGATAACACCTGCTACGTGGGCGGCTGGCACGGCTTACTCTCTGGAAGACGTGGTAATCCCGACTACGCCTAACGGGTATCAGTATAAGTGCCGGGTGGCGGGAACGAGTCAAGTGCCTATCGGCTCATCTGCAACAGACAGAGCCACGAACATTGGCGGTGTCATAACTATCATTGACCTTGCCAATCCGCTTGGCGGAGCAGGCACAGTTACAAGTGTTGATATTTGGGCGAATGTTAATTTGCCGTCAGATTGTAAGGTAGGGATTTTCTATAGTGCTGGCGGTACTGATTTCACTTGTAGGGCGTTCCAATCTATCGGAGCGGTTACTGCCGGCTCAAAACAAACTGTATCGGTGTCACTGGCAGGGCAAGCAGGTGACTATATCGGTATTTACTACAATGGTCCGGGTAGCATAGAACGTAGCGCCACTGGTGGAAGTGGCTGTTATTATTACAGCGGAGATGCCACCGATGGAACTTATACTTATGATGTATTAGCAGATGATGCCATCAGTCTGCAAGGGCATGTCGCTCCCACCTGGCCGACCACCCTCGGCACAACAGTAGCCGACAACACGGTAACCTGGGAGATGGACGGCAATTCAGGGGACGAGTATTCAAGGTGCGCTCCTTTAAGAGTAAGAGGTCAGGAGTTACATTCAGGGCAGGGTATCTTGAATATGATACTCCAGCCGATTGGTATTCTGGACCAGCTCGGGGAAGATAAGGCAATAGCGGAATATACCCAGCTTGCGGGTGATACGAATACAGTCAAGACACTGATTAGCGCGGTGTGTGCGGCTTCTACGGGTCTTTCAAGCGCTTATAACGGCTACACGGCGATAACGGTCGTCTATGACAGCGAGGACTCTCTGATAGATGTATTTATTCCTGCCGACTTCTTCTCTATCAAGATGAACGAAACGAGGCTTGCGAAGCTAGAAGAACTTCTGTCTTACACCGGATGCAAGATGCGGCCGGGCAATGACGGAAAACTTCATATCTTCGTACCGACCATTTCAGGCACAACATACGGTTACGAGTATAAGTTCAACGTCTCCGGCGATCATAACTTCTGGAACAAGACTCTGAGAAGCCGGTTCGTCAATCCGAACAAAGAGATTGTCAAGACTCCTACTGGTATATCACCGGCTTACACGGGTAATGCCACGAGCGCCACGAGCTTTGCGTTAGACCCCAAGACTCACACGACCGAAAGACGGATAGTGTCTAACGCTCAGGGAACGGCTATTGCCGGGGCGATTATAGAGAGTACCGAACTTGACGCCGAGAAGGGCTTTGCTGTAGTTCCTATGAACTGCGGGCAGGAGCTATGGGACTATGTAAAGGCAACAGACTCTCGTGAGAACGACACTAATACCGGGAACATCCAATACATCGAAAGGATTGTCGAGGTACACCAGAAAAAGCCGCTAACCTGGGTGATGATGATAGCCTTCGGCAAGACTTCTCTCTCCTCGATAATGGCGAATATGCTGGATTCAGGGCTGGGGGGAAGTATAGGCAGCCTTTCCAGCGACCAAATCTTGGCAATGTACGACAGCATCATTTCCTATCTGGAATCCCAGAAGAAAGAAATGACCTGGATTGAGGAATCCACACCCGAAAACCTGGATGACATAGCTGATGGATTGAGTTATCAAAGAGTTCTGGCTACTCAAATAAGCGCCGGCAAGATTTATCTTTCATCTGATACCACATTCTCTACAGGCTACAACCCGGTTCTCAAGGCTAACATCTTCAGGCAGACTTCAATTCCGACCTCTCTAGCTATTGGTGATTTATGGTTTGACAGTGACGATGGGAATAAGCTTTATAGAGCCGAAGCCGTTGGAGCCACCACTATTGCTGCCGGACAATGGGTAGTTGCGCCACCTGAATTGGCTAATGCGACTAAGACCGGGGAATGGTATAAAGCGACAGGTGTAGTGCTTGATGCTACTTATGGAGCTTCTCTCTATGGCGCACACGTAGCTCTCAGGACATTCGCTAGCATAACGGCTTATAATACATGGCTTGCCGGTGGCGATATCGACAGTCTTACAGGTGTCCAGTGCTACGTGGGGACAGACGGGGCTATCTATGCGGGGGCGGGAGCGGTTAAGCTAAATGTGAATGGTATCTACATTAGTGGGGATAGCCAGCTCTCTACTCCCTATGTCAATATGACTGATGTGGCGGCTCCTACCACTGTTAGAGGTTACTTGCGCGGCAATGCTACAGAGGTAGAACTTTACACGCTCACCGGTATTGATATATTGCTAACAGCAATTTCTGCTGACATCTACTTAGTACCTGGTAGTGGCAAGACATATTTTGGCGCAGGTATCTATATAGGAAATGCAAGCGGACATTTTCAGATAGTCGCTCCTACGACTAAGCACATATACCTCTACCCTGACCTCGGTGATGCCGCTGGTAGCAGATATGTTCTTCCTGATATAGACTCCGAAATTAGTCTAGGCGCTTCCAACCTAAAATTCTTAAATGGTTATTTTGATAACCTGCCAGCTTGCCCAGTCCCCACATCTAATGCAGCCATTGAGGTCATAAAGAAAATAAAAGCACCTACACTTATGACAGATGACAGATATGGCAAAAGACACCATTTCAAAGATGATGACTTCCCAGATGAGATGAAAATGGACAAGGTAATTATAGATAAGGATGGCAAAGCAATACAAACAGGAGAAAGGGAGATAGAGTTCATTAGGACAATCGGGATACTGGTTCAAGCGGTTAGAGAACTGACTGAAAAGGTAGAAGTATTAGAGACAAGATGAAGCGAACCTTGATGGTGATTATCGGGTTTATTCTTTTAACACTCTACCCAGTGGCAGAACTGACCCGTTATATCGTTGTGTATCAGAATCTATATGGAAGTTTACCGCTAGGCGGGACTACATTTCCTTATGGATTTACCTGCGAGGTAGTCTTTATTTGGGTAACATACCTATTGAGCATAATGATAGTAGCAACCTTGATTTGGCAAAAGTCAGGTATTAAGAAAGGGGAGACGCAATGACCTATCAAGAAGAACTGGACAAGGCAACCAAGCAAGTAGAAGAATTGAAGAAAGTCCTCGACCAACTGAACGCCCAGCAACAGCAGATAATGAACGCCTTAATCAGGGCCGATGAGCGGGCCAAGGTATTCACAGAACTATTGAAAGAGGAGAAAGCCGATGTGCCTTAACCTGTTCAAAAAGAAAGTCACCCCCAGCAAGGAAATAACTATTAAAGAGGGACTGGCAATTATAGCAGAAGCCAGATACAACCACCAATACTGGATTGACCACCCTGAGAAGCTGGCTCCGGATATAAAGGCTAAGGGTGATTTGGAGTTCCAGAAACTCTGGGTAGACAACTACGATAAGCTCAGAGATTTGATAGAGAGGTTGAAATGATGGAAGTAGCATTTATAGCCGTTAGTGCATCAGTAGGGGCACTAACCCTGGCGGTACTGGGATTCCTTAATTCGGGTGAAGCGTTCAATCCCCGGAAGTTCATCGGGAGTGCTATCACAGCGATTGTAGCGGGAGTAGGGGTGGCAGTTGCCTTCAAGTATACCAATGGGGTAGGACTACTCGACATACTCGGTGCTTTTCTAACAGGGGTTGGCGCAGACGCCGGCAGAAAGGCGCTTGCCGATTTAACCAGAGCGAAGGAGTAACCGATGCCTGAAGATGAACAAAAATTACTGGCAAAGATTGACGATAGAACTCTCTTGCTGGTTACTCGCCAGGCTACGATAGATGAACGTACCAAAAACACGCTCGAACATATCGAGAAGATAGAGCAACACCTTGACAAGCAGAACGACAAACTCAACAAACAGGAGACAAAGATTGAGACGACTAAAAACTGCGCAGACCTCAATCGCAAATGGTTAGTCTACCTTAGTCTGGGAGTCGTGAGTATAGCTGCTACGATAGCCACTATCGTTCTACGACATATCGGACTAGGGTAAATGTATTATCCTTAGTGTTCCATCTCGGATGGGAGTCCCCGCCTCGGCGGCGATTCCTGCCAAAACAAAAAGCCCCGAACTGTAATCGGGGCTTTTTGTTGACAAGCACTCTCTATATGTGCTAGACTATCTAAGTTACTTAAATAAATAGCCCCACTTCAAAACCCGCTTGATGCTACCAACATCGGCGGGCTTTCTCTATTCAGTTGTCCAAATACTAGCACAAATGGCCTATTAAATCAATTGCTCATTTTATCCTGTGATATACCCCCAATAGGGAGTGGTTGATTCTACAGCGTGCTTACGCATATAGTCACCCACTAATCTATGTCCAGCTTCTATTTGTTTCTCTAAGTCCATCAATTGGTCGGCTAACAGTTCATATTGGTCGTGAAGTATCTGCCGTTCATCTTCCCAACCCTCTATGAGTTCATTAGTCTCTTTAATCCACTCGTTTACTTTGTTCATATTTGAATCCTCCTAAAACTATCCTCAAAATTGATGGTAACACCATTGCATATATTGAGGCTAGAAAGCCTTGTCCATACCTCTAAACCCATTGTATATTACATGTAGAGGTTTGAGTAGCTTGGCCTCGGCGGGACTCGAACCCACAACCAAAACGCTGCGGTGCGTATTGCTCTATCCAATTGAGCTACGAGGCCAAAAAAGGAATAGGCGTAGGGAGTGTCGCAATAAGCAACCCGGGATTGGTGTTACCAGCACCGTTCCATAATTTGGGTTGTGTCCCCACCCTTGGGGCACTCCCTACACCCTATCTATAAGTAATACCCCCTCGGAACCAACAAACCGAGGGGGTTCTTTTAGTTACTACCCAGTTTTCTTACGTACCACTACCCATAATAATTGGGTAGTCTGAAGGGCTTGACAAATGGTGGCTATAGGTGTAAAGTAGGTATATGAAACGTGGGATTAGACAAACAAACCCGATAAAGAGAGCTGAAAGAAACGCTCGGATTCGCAAGTATCTTACCGAGCATCCCGGAACACCGGCTAGGGCATTGGCGCGGATGTTCAAGCTAAGTCACCAGATGATACTGAATATTCTCAAGGACGGACACGAATAATGAGACCGATTGGCGATGCAGTCCTGTTCTGGCTAGGGTTTAGTATCGTGGCTGGATTCATAGCTCTAGGTTTGGGAGCAATAGCGGTTCACTTTATTACAGGGAGACGGAAATGCTAGATGAAATCATCCGCGATATGAAGGATAAAGGACTGATTCAGGTATGTCCATTCGGATTCAGGGGACAAGCTAAGGCGTGCTTTGACTTCCTGGATATGATGGTCAACACAGAGGAATACAGACCGGATGCCGACCAGTGGGAATACCTGACTAATGGAATGAATCGAGATGGAGGTAGCCGATGAACTATTGGAGAGGTCAGATGGATTGGCCATTGGATGAGAACTGGAATTGTCCTACCTGTGGACAAAATGCAGGCTTAGAGTGGGGAATGATTCACGCTCAATGCCGATGTAATGTTTGTCATACTCAATTTACTATGCGGAAGAACGATGAACAAAGGACTATCGTAAACACTCCGATTTGTCTACTCAAAGATGATTACAAAGAACCTCTAAGATTGGCTTATGCTAAATATAAAGTACCGATTGATGAAACGTCCGATGATATGATAGACGAATTTATGGAGGTAGCCGATGTTAATGAGAAGTCGAGAACCGATGGGGGGAACTGACTACGAGCCTGAGAAGCAATGTCCTATCAAGTTGGACCTGATACACTGCCCATCGTGCCAGTTCAACTATGATGGGTGTAAGTTCCAGGAGTTGACCGACCATCCTCAGTGTCGGTGTGCCAGTTGCGGGGCACCGACTTATGAGGAGTTCAAGGCGACTGGCAAGTCTCACATCTGTAAAGTGGGGTTCAAGAATGTTTAGACCTGAAGGATGGTTGAATAGGTACGAGTCTGCATTGAAGGCACTTCATGGTGTAGGCATTTCATCAATAGGAGGTATTCATTTTGTCCAACCCTCTGACCTGTCCGATACTGGTAAAACACTATTTGAAGAAGCTCTAATATTAGAGTCTGGTGCCGATGCGATGCTTGAAGCTATCAGGAGACAATACCATATCGTGTTAAAGTCAAACACATTAACACCTGATATGCCGCCAGGGAATTATTACTTTATACCAGAGGAGGAGAGTAAATGAGCAACAGAAAAGCGAACATACGGTCTAAACTCAAGGGAGAACGGTATCTTGATGGTGACAATATTTTCATTCTTGAAAGTGTTGGAACCGAACCACTTGCTAGGATGCGGAAGATTACAGGGGATGATATAACCATAGAGCAGCCAATTTCCTACTTCAAAGACTTCGTGCTACTCAAGCCGGTGGTGCCGAGAGTGCGTAAGCCAAAGCCAGAGCGCAAGCCCCGGTCGGACAAAGGTAAAGGTCACAGGCGCAAGACAGTGGAATTGGGTACTGGTGAGTCCAATGCCGGATAAGTGGCCAGACTTTCAAACCCTGTACCGCCCACTCTATAAGGAACTTGGTTTGATGAGTCTAGCCTTAACCAAGATGGCGTTGAGCTTTGAGAGCGTGATGGAGACCTACCAGGAGTTTACTGAGTGGATTTACCTTTTCAATAAACGAGGGATTAAATAAAAAAAGGAGGAGATATGGAAAACAAGGTAGAAATTCAGACTATGCGGGGGGAAGTGACCCTGAAAGACCTGTTACCGGACAAAGGCTTTGACGAGTCTACCGCGCTGAATGAACTGAGGAGGGAGGAGGAATGATACAAGAGAGTACCGCTCTAATCAAGGTTGACCCACGAGCTGATGTTGAGGTACTACGCTTCCTAGCAGAGTCTAATCAACTCCGAGACTTCGCAGAGGCAAGGATAATTACTACCAATGACGATCTCAAACCCGCTACTGATGACCTGGCAATTATCAGCAAGGTTAAGAAGGCAATGGAGGCAAAGCGCAAAGATTATCTTCAGCCTTTTCAGGAACACGTCAAAGAAGTCAACGAGGCATACAAAATCCTGATGACGCCAGTTGAGCAGGCCGACAAGATTACCCGTGACAAGATGACTGCTTTCATAAATGAGCAGAATCGCAAACGCCAAGCGGCTGAGGCAATCGAAGCCGAGAAATTAGCCCTCGCAAAACGTGAGGCAGAACTGAAGGGCGGCGAGATTACTGTTGACCTAACCCCTATTGAGAAGCCAATAGTTGCCCCGCAGCGAACTACGACCGATATGGGGAGTGCCGGGCTAAAAGACCATTGGGTATTCGAGGTCACTGACTTCGCACTTTTACCAGATGATTACAAGATGGTTGATGCGGTTAAACTCGGCAAGGTAGTGAGGGCTGGACTCCATATCATACCTGGCGTTTTAATTGAGAATAAACCGAGTTTGGCGGTAACTACCCGATAGGGGGATGAATATGGCG
>Ga0180732_1001634_pt1 | contig 13346 bp, 13 predicted proteins | sample KR11_01MetaG_FD_148674 | JGI IMG/M metagenome (GOLD analysis project Ga0180732, IMG submission 148674) | Groundwater microbial communities from the Olkiluoto Island deep subsurface site, Finland - KR11_0.1 MetaG | ecosystem: Environmental > Aquatic > Deep subsurface > Groundwater | place...
GGTGGCTTCGTGGCGGCTTGGACGTTCGCTGGGTATTGACCCTATTTCAAGCGAAGAGAAGGTCTGTACCTTTGATTGTGTATATTGCCAGGCAGGCGCGAAAAAAGCTTCCGCGCAGAAAAGAAAGGTATTTGTCCCGACAAAAGCTATTATAGAAGAAATAAAATCCCTGCCGCGTATTAAAATTGACTATGTTACATTTTCTGGAAAAGGAGAACCCACGCTTGCTAAGAATCTGGGCGAGATAATAAAAGAGATAAGAAAGATCCACAAAGAAAGGACCGCGATTATAACAAACGCCTCTCTAATGGACAGGCAAGACGTGCAGGAAGATCTGCGGCTAATAGATTTTGTAATGGCAAAATTCGACGCATGTTCAGAGGAATTATTGAACAGGATAAATAGACCTGAAAAGGGCATGAAATTTGAAAGGATCCTCAAGGGCATAAATGAATTTCGAATTGGCTATAAGGGCAAGTTTGCGTTGCAGATCATGTTCGTGGAAGATAATAAAAAACGCGCGTATGGACTTGCGGAGATGGCAAGAAAGATCAATCCTGACGAGGTCCAGCTCAATACGCCCTTGAGGCCCTGCCCGGTCAAACCTCTGTCAAAAAAAGATATAGATGAAATAAAAAAGTACTTCAGCGGCATGAATATAGTATCTGTTTATGATTCTGTGAGAAAAAAGACAGATCCTCTTGATAAAGAACAGACCTTGAAACGCAGGGGCGCGTATGATTAAAGAGAATGTCCAAAAGATACTCAATGAATTACCTGAGGGCGTAGACCTTGAGGCGGCTTGTAAGACCAGGTCTTCTGAAGAGATATTGGAAGCTATTGGCGCAGGCGTGAAGATAATAGGAGAAAATTACGTCCAGGAGGCGGAAAAGGCGTTTGAGGTTATCGGCAAAAGGGTAAGGTGGCATTTTATAGGCCATCTGCAAAAAAATAAAATCAAAAAGGCAGGCAGGATTTTTGACATGATAGAAACCCTTGATTCAATAAAACTTGCCGAAGAACTGGATAAAGGATGCGCTGCTATCGGGAAGGTGATGCCTGTATTGATAGAGATTAATAGCGGCAGGGAAGAACAAAAATTCGGGGTCTTGCCAGAAGAGGCAAAAGGTCTTATAATAGAACTGTCAGGACTTAAGCATATAAAGATAATGGGCCTTATGACCATGGGGCCATTGACAGGCAATCCCGAAGACGCAAGGCCGTATTTTATTGAAACTAGAAGGGTATTCGAGAGGATAAAATCTCTTGGCCTGCCGGAAATTGAAATGAAATACCTTTCCATGGGCATGAGCCATTCTTATAAGGCAGCTATCGAAGAGGGCTCGAATATTGTAAGGATAGGCACCGGGATTTTCGGACAGAGAGTATAGCATGTTCGAGGCTTAACCTCGAACAAAGTTGTTCGAGGTTAAGCCTCGAACATGTCTCGAACATACTATTGGGTAATAGATATGGATTATGATGTGGTTATTATAGGCGGGGGGCCTGCAGGTCTTACGGCAGCGATTTATGCTTCAAGGGCAAGGCTTAAGACACTTGTGGTAGAAAGTCTTTCTGTCCCTGGTCAGGCTATCCTGACGGATTCTATAGAAAATTACCCGGGTTTTCCTGATGGGATTAATGGCTTTGAGCTCGTAGAGAGGTTCAAGAAACAGGCGCGGCATTTTGGCGCAGAGCTTGTAACTGGTGACATAAAAAAAGTAGAGAGGTCTGAAAAAAACTTTAAGGTGGTTCTGGAAAAAAAGACCTACTCATCATTGTCTGTGATTATCGCGACCGGGGCCAGGCCTAAAAAGATCAATATCCCTGGAGAAGAAAGACTTACTGGCAGGGGGGTATCTTATTGCGCCACTTGCGACGGGCCGCTTTATAAAGATAAGAATGTGGCAGTGCTTGGCGGAGGTGACAGCGCGGTGGAAGAAGCTATTTTTCTAACCAGATTCGCGAAAAAGGTAAGCCTGATACATCGCAGAGATCGTTTGCGAGCGACAAAGATCTTACAGGAACAGGCCGAGGCCAATAACAAAATAGAGTTTATATTGGAATCAAGACCTGTAGAGATCAAAGGTAAAGATAAGGTTACGAGCGTAATGCTGGAAAACATAAAGACAGGCAAGAAGACGGATCTGATATGCGATGGTGTATTTATCTTTGTGGGGTATGATCCTAATACCGCTATTTTTAAAGATGCGTTAGACCTCAATGATAAAGGGTACATACTCACAGGCCCTGATATGGATACCTCCCAAAAAGGCATATTTGCCTGTGGTGACTGTACGCAGAAACTTCTCAGGCAGGTTATTACGGCCTGCGGTGACGGGGCCACGGCAGCCTATAGCGCCCGGCAGTACGTAGAGGAGTTAAAGGGTCTTGCGTATAAATAGGTTTATATTTTCCCTTGACATAGGATAGAGGGGTATGGTATACTTGCTATTGGAAAGGAGTTGAAAAATATGCCAAAGACCACTCATGAAGAACAGATCATTTCCCTTAAAAGAATAGAAGGCCAGATACGCGGCATACAGAGGATGATAGAGGAAAAGCGTTATTGCGTGGATATACTCACGCAGCTCCATTCTATCGTAGGGGCCATACTGAGCGTTGAGGATAAGATTTTGAGAAGACACCTTGAAGGTTGTGTCGTCCAGACCATGAAGGGAAAATCAGACAAAGAAAAGTATAAAAAAATAGATGAAGTCATAGAACTTATACAGAGATCCAGGAGGATTGGTCAATGAAATTTCTGACATGGCTTATTTTGGTACAGGTGTTTTTCATAGCGCCTTTATATGCTGAAGAATCCAAGGAAGTAAATTTAAACCCACTCATTGAAGAGGCGCTGGCAAACAACCCTGAGGTTCAGGCTGCTTACAACAGATGGAAGGCTGCGGAGTATAAAATAACCGAGGTCTCGTCTCTTCCTGATCCGATGGCAAGTTTTTCCGGGTTGGGTGATCCGGTTGAGACAAGACTTGGCCCCATAGACAATAAATACAGCGTCTCCCAGATGTTCCCTTTTCCGGGCAAGCTAGGTCTTGAAGCAAAGTCTAAAGGTAAATCCGCTGAAATGCTCAAGGAGAAGTACGAAGCAGTAAAACGGGAAGTTATCAAGAATGTCAAATTCTTGTATTATGACATGCTCTGGGTGAACAGGGCAATCCAGGTGACAGAGGAGGAGAAACTAATACAGGAAAACATGGAAAAGGTCGCGCAGAGAAAATACGAATCTAACGTGACTTCACAGCAGGATGTGATAAAGGCTCAAGTAGAGCTATCCAAATTGATAGAACGGCTGTTTCAATTGAAACAGAATAGAAATAGCATTGAGGCAATGATGAACTCGGTTCTCAACAGGCCGCAAGGCACATTGCTTGGCAGGACAGCATCAGTTGAACTAACAGATTTTAAATACGAGCTTTCTCGTCTGAGGGATATGGCTAGAGAGTCAAGGCAGGAACTATTGGCAGCCGGCCTCGATATAAAAAGAGCTGAGTATGAAAAGTCTCTGGCGAAATTGGATTATTTTCCTGATTTTACTTTAGGGGTAGACTACACCGAAATAGGCACCGGATCCACCACACAAATAGACGACGGTAAGGACGCGTGGATGGCAATGGTGAGCATAAATCTTCCAATATGGTTCAATAGATTAGGCGCCCAGTTCAAGGGAAAAAAGGCCATGCTCGAGGCCGCGAAAAAGGATTACGAAGTTGAAAAAAACTCAGTGGAGTATGAAGTCGACGACCTGTATTTTAAAATAAATACCTATAAAGAAATAGTCTCCCTTTATAAAACAGCGCTGGTTCCACAGGCAAAACAGGCGTTCGAGGCTACCCGCACAGGATACGAAACTGGTAAAGTGGATTTTTTAAACTGGCTTGACTCTGAGAGGATGCTTTTACAGACCCGGCTTGCCTATTACAAGGCGATAGTGGATTACCAGAAGTCGATTGCGTATTTAGAAAGAGTCGTAGGGAGGGATTTATGATAAAAGGCAGGAATATTTTTATAATATTGTTAGTTTTGATTTTCGCGGGAACAGCGCTTATGCTTACAAGCTGTAGTAAAACAGAACCGCCGCAAGCCTCGCCTGTCCCGAGCGGAGCCGAGGGAAGCCTTCAGCCTCAAGCCGATTACTACACCTGCGGCATGCACCCAAGCGTAAAGGTCTCTGTCGAAGAATATAATAAAGGTAATAAGAGTTGTCCGATCTGCAATATGAATTTAACTCCAGTATATAAAGAAGAAAAGTCTAATGAGCTATCAGCCGTCAGCTATCAGCCGTCACAGGAATATTATGGCTGCGGGATGGAAGGTGCGGAGCATGTGTTTTTGATAAAAGAAATTCCAGGCATGAAGTTTTGCCCTATATGCGGTATGCCCCTGAAGAAATTATCAAAAGATGATGCGGATAAATTAAAAGGCGTAGTGAGCACGGTTAAGATAAAGGGTGATGAAATAAGGCTGGCAGGCGTTCAGACTGAATCTGTAAAAAAACTCCATCTCTATAAAGAAATCCGCACTGTAGGTAAAGTTGCCTATGATCCGGGACTCGCGATTGCCCAGGAAGAATTTATCGCGGCCCTAGAAGTTTTTGATAAGATCCAACAAGGGAATATTGAAGAGATAAATGAGAGGGCCTTGAATCTGGTTGAGTCTTCAAAGAGAAAATTGAGACTATTGGGCCTTGGCGAAGACCAGATTGCAGGATTGGAGGAAAAAAGAAAGGTCCAGACAAGCCTTATTCTACCAGAGGAAAAGATGTGGATTTATGGAGATGTTTATGAATATGAACTGGGATGGGTAAAGGTAGATGGAGAAGTAAAGGTCACTACGTCCAGTCTACCCGGCGAGGAATTTCATGGAGTTATAATCTCCATAAATCCTGTACTTGATCCAAAGACCCGCTCTTTAAGGTTCAGAGTAGAGGTCGATAATCCTGACCTGAAGTTAAAACCAGAGATGTATGTAGATGTTATTATTATGAGTATGTACAAAGGCCAAAATGGAGAAGATAAAGTCCTGGCTATCCCCAGGGACGCGGTTCTGGATACAGGCATGCGTAAAATTGTCTGGATCAATCAGGGCAATGATGTATATGAAGGAAGGATTATTAAGATAGGGCTAGAATCTACTTCTGTTATTGATGGAGCAGAATCTAAATTCTATCCTGTCTTAAGCGGTCTGAGAGAAGGCGAGATGGTCGTGACAAAGGCAAATTTTCTCATAGATTCACAGAGCCAGATATCGGGTGTCGCAGCAGCAGCATACGGCGGTGCGCTGGGAGCTGAAGAGAAATCCGCCGAAGGCGAGATCTCGCCGCCCGCTTCGCCCGCGAAGCGAGGCGAGCAAAGCGGCGGAAAAGGCTCGGCAGTACATCAGCATTGATTAGGTTCGCAATGACAACTTAAAGGTAAATCCATGATAAACAAAATAATTGAGAGCTGTCTTAAAAATAGATTCCTGGTTATAGCGACCTTCGCGCTTTTGATAGTGTGGGGTTTTTCTTCGATGAAGGAAACCCCGATAGACGCCATTCCTGACATAGGCGAACTCCAGGTTATTGTCTATGCTGATTGGCCTGGTAGAAGCCCCAGAGACGTGGAAGACCAGGTAATATACCCACTGACAACAGGACTGATGGGTACGCCAAAAGTAAAGGTGGTACGTTCGACATCTGCGTTCGGATTTGGCCTTGTGAATATGATCTTTAAGGAGGGGACAGATTATTACTGGGCCAGGACAAGGGTCCTGGAAAGATTAGATTTTGCAAAAAGAGATATACCGCGGGATGTAGCGGTTACCTTAGGCCCAGACGCAACAGCCCTGGGTCAGATCTTCTGGTATACAGTAGAAGGAGATGGTTATGACCTTGTAGAGCTTCGCTCAATCCAGGATTGGTACGTGCGTTATCAATTAACTGCGGTTGAGGGCGTATCAGAGGTTGCTTCTGTCGGAGGGTATGTAAAACAGTACCAGATAGACATTGACCCTAATAAACTTTTAGCCCACGATATTAAAATCCACGAAGTTATAGACTCTGTCCAGAAGTCCAATATAGATGTAGGGGCCAAGGTATTTGAAGAAGGAGGCATAGAGTTCATTGTCCGCGGCATTGGTTTTATAAAAAAGGTTTCTGATATAGAGAACATCGTTGTAGGTGTTAAAGAGGGTGTACCTATATATATAAAGAATATCGCGACCGTGACAATAGGTCCTGAATTTCGTAGAGGCGCTTTGGATAAAGAAGGAAAAGAAGTTACAGGCGGCGTTATTTTAATGAGGTATGGGGAGAACCCGCTTAAGGTTATAGAACGCATCAAGGCAAAGATAGAAGAATTATCAGTGGGCCTTCCTAAAGGCGTAAAGATAGTTCCTTTTTATGACCGAACAGGCCTTATAATGCGCGCCATTGATACATTGAAGAGTGCCCTGATTCAAGAGATAATAATTACAGTTTTTGTAATTCTTGTATTCTTGCTGCATTTTGGAGGAAGCGCTGTTATATCCATGGTATTGCCGATAGGCGTACTCCTTTCCTTTATATTAATGCGTCAGTATGGTGTGGATGCCAATATAATGTCTTTAGGCGGTATTGCAATAGCCATAGGTGTAATGGTGGACTCTGGCTGTGTGCTGGTCGAGAATATTTATCGAAGATTAGCCACGAGGCTCAAGGAGCTGGGAGTGGAGCGCCTTGCGCCAGACGAAAGGTTAAACGTCTGTATATCCGGAGCGCAGGAAGTAGGAAAGCCGGTGCTATTCGCCCTTCTTACGACCATCGTAGGATTTATCCCTGTTTTTGTTTTGACAGGCCAGGCAGGCAAGCTTTTCAGGCCGCTCGCATTTACAAAGACATTTGCCATGGGTGCTGCTGCTGTGATCGCCCTGATGCTTCTGCCAACGCTTTGCTATTATTTCTTAAGAGGACGATTGCGGCCGGTTGAAAAGAATAGAACAGCACAGGCCTTGCATAAAGGATATAATCCTATTATTCGCTGGTCCCTTGAACATAAGGGAATAGTGGTTCTAATCTCTATCGCAGTTGTAGTTATAGGTTTATTATGCGGCTCTTTAATGGGTCAGGAATTTATGCCTCCTCTTAATGAAGGGGACCTTCTATTTATGCCGGTATTTCTACCTGGCGCATCCCTGACTCAGGTAATGGACGTTATGAAAAAACAGGATATTATTATAAAAAACGAATTTCCAGAAGTTGAATGGGTAGTAGGCAAGTTAGGCCGGGCTGAAACAGCAACTGATCCTGCGCCTGTAGGTATGATCGAAAGCATTATACATCTTAAGGACAGGAAATTCTGGCGCAAAGGCATGACCAGAGAAAAGCTTATTCAGGAGATCCAGGAAAAAACCAGGATGCCAGGTGTAAGCCCAATAATGACCCAGCCAATAAGAAACAGGATCGATATGCTGGCCACAGGCATACAGACACCTGTTGGCATCAAGGTTTTTGGGACTGATTTAGACAAGATAGTTGAGATTGCAGTTGAGATAGAAGGTATAGTAAGTGGGGTAGAAGGCGCAGTGAGTCCGTATGCCGAACGCACATCAAACAGGCCTTATTTTGAAATAGATATAGACAGAGAAAAGGCCGCTCGTTTTGGCGTAAAAATAGGAGATATACAGCATATCATAATGACAGCAATAGGGGGCATGAACCTGACTACCACGGTCGAAGGAAGAGAGAGGTATCCAGTAAGGGTGAGATATTTAAGGGAATTGAGAGATAGCCCTGAGGCATTGGAGAGAATCTTTATTCCAACTCCGGGAGGCGAACACATACCTTTGACCCAGGTCGCGACTTTAAAAAGGGTGCCTGGACCGGCGGTTATCAATTCAGAAGATACTCAGGCCTACGCGAGGGTTTTTGTCAATGTCAATCAGGACGTAATCGGACTGATAGATTTTGTAGAGGAGGCGCAGAAAGCAGTAAAAGAAAAGATAGACAACGGAGAATTAAAACTGCCTCCGGGATATTTTATTTCCTGGTCAGGCCAGTTTGAGTCAGAGATGGAATCGAGAAAAAAACTCATACCATCACTTATCATAGCTTTGAGTGTAATACTGATGTTACTTTACATGGCATTTAAAAATTTCAGCAGTTTAATTATCCTATCCACAGGCATACCTGTTTCCCTTATGGGCGGTATTATTTTATTATTTATCTTAGGTTTTAATTTTTCCACAGCTGTGTGGGTAGGGTTTATTGCCCTCTTTGGCGTAGCGACCGACAATGCCGTAGTGTTACTTTCAACTCTGGATGATTTATTCAAAAAGAAAGTCCCTAAGACCATAGAAGATATTCGAAAGACTATTATTGAAGGAGGGCTTTTAAGGGTAAGGCCGGCGATGATGACTACCACGACGACGATCATCGCGCTTATTCCAGTGATGCTTTCTACCGGTACTGGTTCTGAGATAATGAAACCTATGGCCTCGCCCACAGTGGGCGGGCTCATCACAGCGACTTTGTCCAACCTGATTCTGGTCCCTGTTTTATATTGCTGGATCAAGGAGAGACAGTTTCTAAAGGTAAAAAGGAAGGGAGAGGGGAAATGAAAAGAATAGTTATGGTTTTAGCGGTAGCGATATTTTTTGTGTCTCCGTTCGTATTTGCCGAATCTGAGCATGCAGGGCATGACCACGAAATGATGCAAAAGGGCGATATGCAGAATGAACAGGAAGACCTGATAGACGTTGGCAATAAGATTTGCCCTGTTTCAGGAGAGGAGATCGGCGGCTCCATGATGGGCGCGGCATATGAATATGAAGGCAAGACCTATAATTTCTGCTGCGCAGGCTGTATAGATGAGTTCAAGAAAGACCCACAGAAATACATAGATAAAATAGCCGAGGAAAAGGCTCTTGAAGAGGAAAAATGATTTTATGGCAAAAGACCCTATATGCGGGATGGATGTTAATGAATCCACTGGTATAAAGCTGGTGAAAGACGGGTCATCTTATTATTTTTGCAGTAAACATTGCGCTGAAAAATTTGCAAAAGAAAATAAAATAGCTGATAGTGAACTGAATGCCTGCCTTGTTTCAAAAAAAACCAGATGGTATAAAAATAAAGTAATACTGGCATCAGGCGTCCTGGCCCTGCTTTGCGCAATGTCTTATATACTGCCTTTTCTAGAGCCTTTCAGGATATCCCTATCCATGTACCTCGGAAGGATCTGGTGGGCAGTACTTTTAGGCCTGGCCCTCGGAGGCGTGATAGATCATTTTGTCCCGAGAGAGTATATCTCGCACATTCTATCTAAACCAAAAAAGCGGACTATATTTTATTCCGTGATACTCGGGTTTTTCATGAGCGCCTGTAGCCACGGGATACTCGCCCTCTCCATACAGCTACATAAAAAAGGCGCCTCAAACCCTGCGGTGGTAGCATTTTTATTAGCGAGCCCATGGGCGAATCTTCCTCTTACCATAATGCTCCTGGCCTTCTTCGGGCCCAAGGCGCTCTTTATTATATTCGGTGCGATAATCATTGCCATAACTACAGGACTTATATTTCAGGTATTAGAATCAAAGGGCATGATCGAGACTAATAAGAATACTCAAGTAGTGCATGGAGAATTTTCAATAACAGGAGATTTTAAAAAAAGGATATCTTCTTACAGGTTTTCCGGCAGGCAATTGACAGAAGACACTAAAGGCGTGTTCTCAGGCACGCTGTCTCTTGCAAATATGGTGTTATGGTGGATATTGATAGGTATGGGTCTTGCGAGCCTCGTAGCCGCATATGTGCCGCAGAATTTTTTTCATCATTATATGGGGCCTACTTTTGTCGGGATGGCAGTGACTCTGGTAATAGCCACTATAATGGAGGTATGTTCTGAAGGCACGGCGCCCCTTGCCTTTGAGATATACAGGCAGACAGGAGCATTTGGCAATGCCTTTGTATTCTTAATGGCAGGAGTCGTGACAGACTATACTGAAATAGGACTTTTATATTTTAATGTCGGGAAGCGTGTGGCCATATGGCTGCCCATAATCACGGTACCCCAGGTAATAGCCCTTGGATTTCTGGCCAATATGATCCTCTGAAAAGAACTTGACAAAGGTAGTTAATAATACTAAAATAGTATTATTAAAGAAGGATAGATAATGAGAAAAAGAACGATTTACATGGACCACAATGCCACGACACCTCTCCACCCTGAAGTAAAGAAAGGAGTGTAGCATGATAAGCACAAAGATGACGGACAGTATTAATGAACAGATCAATAAGGAGATATATTCTGGGTACCTGTACCTTTCTATGGCAGCCTATTCAGCTTCTATTGGGTTGAATGGTTTTGCCAACTGGTTTAAGGCGCAGCTGCAGGAAGAGATAGCCCATGCCCAGAAGTTTTACGACTATATTGTAAAACAGGGCGGCAGGGTGGTCCTACAGGCGATTGATGAACCGCCTAAAGATTTTAAGGGCGCGAGAGACTTATTTCAAAAGACACTCGACCACGAAAAGATTGTCACAAAGAGGATTAATGATCTAGTGATCATCGCCAGAAAAGAAAACGATCGCGCGACAGAAACGCTTTTGCAGTGGTTCGTTACCGAGCAGGTCGAGGAAGAAGAGACCCCGACCAGGATTTTACAGAAATTTGATTTAATAGGTAAAGATGAGAATGGGCTTTTGACAATCGATTCTCAGCTTGCGACAAGGGTCTCTGTTCCTCCGCAATCAGGAGCCTGATTATGAAGTCATTAAGCGAAGACCTGGTCAGATTTTTTCACAAACAACATTATACTGTAATAACGACCATTGACGAAAATGGATTCCCGCATAATTCCTGCAAGGGGATAGTGGAGATAGATAAAACCGGTATGATTTACCTCCTTGATCTATACAAGGAAAAGACGCATGCGAATCTGCATAAAAACCCCAATATCAGCATTACAGCAGTTGATGAACATAAGTTCATAGGCTATTCGCTTAAGGGTAAGGCAAGGCTTGTAAAAAGAGACAAGATCGAATCCCGCACAGTAAAACTATGGGAAGATAAGATCACTAAACGACTTTCACATCGTTTGATCAAGAATATCAAAGGCGAAAAAGGGCATCCGAAACATCCTGAGGCGCTTTTGCCAAAACCAGAGTATTTAATCGAAGTGGATGTGGAAGAAATAGTAGACCTCACCCCGCATCACATAAGGCATGGTTAGTAATATGGGTATATTCGACCTGATTATAATAGGCGCAGGTCCTGCAGGAATAACGGCCGCAGTGTATGCCGCGCGAAAAAAGATGAAATTCCTGGTTATATCTAAAGATATAGGAGGCCAGACCGCGTGGAGCGGGGATATAGAAAATTACACTGGCTATCAATTTATAACAGGGCCTGAACTCGTATCCAAATTCGAAGAGCATATGAAAAAATACAACATCCCGTTAAGGGAAAACGAGACTGCCGTGGAAGTCAGCAAAAAAGACGTCACCATATATGTCAAGACAGATAAAGGAGAATATGAGACCAAGACAGTCATAGTCGCCTCAGGTAAACGTTCCAGGGAGCTGGGTGTGCCCGGCGAGAGAGAATATAAAAATAAGGGTCTTACATATTGCGCTACATGTGATGGCCCGTTATTTTCAAACAAGGATGTCGCTGTGATAGGCGGAGGTAATTCAGCTCTTGACGCAACGATTCAACTTATGAGTATAGCTAATAAAGTCTATCTGGTGAATATCGCGCCTGATATAACAGGTGATCCTGTTATGAAGGAGAAGATAGAACGAGACAATAAAGTCATCATCATGAACAGCAGCCAGGTTATCACTGTGCAGGGCCAGAAAATGGTAACGGGTATCAGGGTGAAAAAAAATGGACAAGAAAAAATACTCTCTGTGCAGGGAATTTTTGTAGAGGTCGGTCTTATACCGAATTCTGATTTTGTAAAAGGTGTTGATAAAAATGAACGCGGCGAGATAAAAGTGAATAGTTACAACAGGACTAATGTCCCTGGTATTTTTGCCGCAGGCGATGCGACAGATGTGCCTGAAAAACAGATTATCATCGCAGCAGGCGAAGGGGCAAAGGCGACGCTTGAGGTATTCAAGTATCTATCGAGATTAAAATGAAGATTTCTTCCGTAAAAGTCCAGTTAGGTATATTTCTCGCAGTATTTGGTTTATGTATCTCTTTTCTGGGCAGGGATTTTTTACTGCTCAAGGGCATATTGTTCGGTCTTTTATTCGCGATATCGGCTGACACCCTGATCAATTATATTAAAAATAAAAAATTGGTCATAACTGAAAGCTCGCTTATTTCAGGGCTCATCATAGGCTATGTTATCCCGAGCGATTTAGAATGGTGGATCATAGGCCTTGCCAGCATACTGGCAATTTCTTCAAAACACTTGGTTAGGTTTCGCGGAAGGCACATATTCAATCCCGCGGCGCTGGGCATTTTTTTAACGACCTTATCGTTAGGTGTTTTTACTCAATGGAAGGCCGCCTATGCGTGGTATATTATCGTGCCGGCTGGATTATATTTTATATTTAAGATAAGAAAATTCGAGATAGTCCTGAGTTATTTTTTAGTCTCTATGATTTTGTATGGTGCGCAAGCACTGATGCACAGGGTGTCTCTTTTAAATATACTTGGTTATCTGAATTATTTTTTTATTTTCATCATGCTAATAGAGCCCAGGACAACTCCTTTTAGTCGGACAGGAAAACTACTATTTGGCGCAGGCGTCGCAATTTTAACTTTTATATTCTACCAGACAGGTGTTAGGCTGGAAGTGGAACTTCTGGCCTTATTATGTTTCAATCTTTTAACGCCGTTATTAAACAAAATAACTTCACACTTTTCTGACACACAACCAAGTGTAAAGTTAGAGGGAGGGTTATGAGGAAAATAATATTTTTAACTGTGTTATGCTTTTTTGTATTTATGTGCTCTGGAGTGTACGCCCATCCGCCATCTGCGATAAAAGCAGAATACAATGCCGTGACCCGCATATTAACCATTATAATAACGCACCCTGTCAGCAACGCCGAGACGCATTACATAAGCAAGGTTGATGTGCGGCTGAACGGCAAGGAAATAATCGAGCATCAGATAAGCAGACAGGATAATAATGGAAGCCAGTTTGCTGTGTACATGGTGCCTGACGCAAAGGTCGGAGATACTATTGCGGTAGAGGCGTATTGCAGCATAAGCGGGAAATTAAAGAAAGAGCTAAAGGTCTCGGGATAATATATGAAACCTGCATGGAAAAGGATCCCGGAGATAATAAAGATTTTACGCAAGTATTATCCCCGGAGCCGCACAGCGCTTTATTACAAGACTTCGTTT
>Ga0180732_1001635_pt1 | contig 13344 bp, 15 predicted proteins | sample KR11_01MetaG_FD_148674 | JGI IMG/M metagenome (GOLD analysis project Ga0180732, IMG submission 148674) | Groundwater microbial communities from the Olkiluoto Island deep subsurface site, Finland - KR11_0.1 MetaG | ecosystem: Environmental > Aquatic > Deep subsurface > Groundwater | place...
ATTGAAAGCATAATTGATTCAAGGGGGTGCATATAATGGCATTAAGAAAAGCACGTTCATATTCAAAAAAATATGTAGTTCCTTATACTCGAAGAAGTAAATTAAAAAGCAAGTCTTATGTGAAAACAGTTCCCCCGCAAGAAGTTGTTAAGTTTACTATGGGGAATCAGAAGTTTTTTGAACAAGGAAAGCTCCCATATCATTTAATTTTAATTTCAACAGAAGACATACAAATAAGAAGCAATGCATTAGAAGCATCAAGGCAGTTTGTAAACAGAAATTTGGAAACCAGTTTCCCAGGGCAGTATTTGTTTATGGTTAAAACTTATCCGCATCATATTCAAAGAGAGAATAAAATGCTTACAGGAGCGGGTTCGGATAGAATGCAGACAGGAATGCAATTGTCTTTTGGAAAGGCAATAGCAAGGGCTGCAATTGTTAAAAAAGGCGGGAAAATATTCTTTTTTGCTTTTCAAAACAAAAAAGCAACTGCACTTGCAAGGAAATTACTTCATCAGATAAAGGCAAAACTACCCTGCAAAACTAGAATTCTGTATGAGGAAACTGCAGTGGAAGATGCTAATAATGAGCCGGAATAGTATGTCTTTCCCGATAGCCAATGCATAAATGGGGATATTCATGTCATTGAATACATCATGGTGTAATTTTTACTTATGCTCTTTATTCATCTTATCTGCTTCTGCCTGACTTTACAGCATTAATATACTTTCTTGATTGAAGGAGTAGTAGCCATAATTTGTTACTATTATTAAATTATAACAATAGAAATGTTTATAAAGAGTTTATTACTACTATTATTAACTTAAAAAATACGCAAAATAAAACTAAAATGATATGCGAATATTGCGAATATGTATGGGAATCAAGGAAAGAGACGCCAAAATCCTGCCCTAGATGTAAAAAGAGATTTGATTATCCTAAAACTATAAAAACAAAGATAATTCTAAATAAAATTACTGAAGAATTAAGGGGGTTAAATTAAAATGCCAAATGATACACTTGCATCAAATTATTTTACTTGTATAAATCCCGAGGAAAGTTATGATAGAAAGACTTTTGTTGACAAATTTGGAGATTTGTCTGACTTAGAAGAATACATTGAAACAATGCAAAAAGAGCCAAACAACCCAAGTGTTCTTTCCGATTTATCTACACTTTTGCATGGTGATGATCAATTTTATAGTGAATTAACCAATCCTCTTTCTGTTGCCAGTGGTGAAGCAGATAGAGCTTATACTTACGGTATAGATGCAATAGCTAAGTATGTTAAAAAGAACTTAAATGATTTTTTTGGGAAAACAGATGAAAAAGATGCTCTCAAGTTAGTTTCTAACCTGCCTTTGTACAAAACTGGAAATGAAGAGCATGATAAGTTTGTTAAGCTTTCAGATGAGATTAAAGAAATTTCCGCAGCAAGTCAGGATGCCCAAAAAATGCAGAATTATACTGTTAAGCAGATAAAAAGCCTTCCTGAATGGCTGCAAGAATCCTTTGCTTATTTTGGAAACAGGCAGGATTATGCTTCGGCGTTATTCAAGGAATTTGCAAGTCATACTCAAAGAAAATTCAATAAAGCAGTTTCTACTGAAGAAAGGGAAATAAACAAAAACAAGCTTGAAAGAATAATCAAAGACAGTTTAAGGAAAGCTCACGAAGAGCAGGATAAAGAGCCTAATAAAAAAGATAAATATGACATATGGAAAAAAGCAATAAGGCCTTATTATCTTGTTTTAGCTAAACTGGTTCATCCTAAAGAAAAGAAAAAAGAAAAATTGTCTAATTCATTTGAGAGAGAAAGAGAAGAAAGAAAAGCAGAGAGAAGAGAATTAGGAATGGCTGCTTAGGGTTAATTTTGATTTAAATTTTTGGTGATTGATGCATTTTAGCACCAAAAAAGCTTAAATAACAGCTAAACTACGACGATGTCAAGAACCATACAATAAATCTTCGGAAATGTGAATTTCCGAGAGCTTCGGAAATCATTGCATTTCCGATAGTGCTCAAAAACTAAAAGTTTTTGACATGTTCAAGAATGTACGAAATGTAAAAACATTCTTGACATGTATGGCGTGTCTGGTCGTCAAGAATCTAAGATTCTTGAGCGCACCCAAGAATCCTTGATTGACTGGATTCTTGGTGTCTTGAGCATCTCAAAAACAGAAGTTTTTGATGACTCTCAGGAATTTGCATTTCTGAAGTGCTCAAGATTTATTTTTGCTTTCTCACGAACTAAAGTAGAGAGTTTACGCAAAAAATAAATCTTGACATATTAATGATAAAGGGGTATGCACGCAAGTATTTTGAAGGTAAAAGTTGCATATTTTGTGGAAAATATGGGCTTTACAAACTTAAAGATAAAAGGGTTAAATGCAAACATTGTAAGAAATATTATTCTTTAAATAAACTTAGAAGAGACTTACAATTACTTTATTATTTTTATTTAGAAATCTCTGCCCGCAGGACAGCAAATCACCTAATCTTTTTTAGAATTTTGATAGTCGATTATTCCTAATATAATTGCTGCTAATAATGGAATTGAAAAATAAGTCATTCTTAGTAACCCTGATTGGTCTGAATATGCTTTTACCAAATCTTCAATTGTTTCTTTTAGTGCCATGTCAAAAATCCATGTAAACAAAGCTATCATAGCCCAAGCCCACGGATTAGTTAGTAATGCCATTTTAATTAATTCCTAATTCTTTCCTAAGCTTACTTGCTTCTTTTTTCAATTCTCCGACTCTATTTTCATAATAAAATAAAATTATTATGTCAGAAATTAAAACCCCATTATTCATAATGGGGGTCGTAAGCTTACTGCTTTTAATTTCTGAGCATCCTAAAAACAAGGGGCTTTACAAACCGCACCTTTTAAGGTGCGGTGCCCCATTGTTTTTTTGATTCTATAAATATATATCCCAGAAATTAAGATATTTCCTAAACTATTCTATTTCTTTTAGAAATTCCCAGACATATTTGCCTTTTTTTTCACCCTTAAGTCCGATGGTTATTGTTTTGCATTTATACTCTCGAGAAAAAAACTTTAAACTGCTATTATCTAGGTTTTGGAAGTTATACTTTACTTCAATAGCATATAATTCTTTATTTTTTAATATGAAATCAACTTCTTGTTTGTTTGTAGTTCTCCAAAAGTTTATTTTTTTGTTTAATTTCATTAATTCTAAAAAAACAAATGTTTCAAACACATTTCCCAGTACTACTTTTGGGAACTCCTTCAGCCATAGAAGATGCATCATTCCAGTATCTAAAAAGAAAATCTTGGGATTTTTTGAAAGTTCGCTTCTTAGATTTTTATGAAAAGGAGTTATTCTCTTTATTATAAAAGTATTTTCTAATAAATCCAGATATTCTAAAACCGTCCCTCTATTAATTTTCAGTGTATTTGAAATTTCGAGAACATTAATAAGCTGACCAGATTGAGAAGCCAAAATTTCAAGAAGTTTATTAAATGAAGATATATTTCTTATATTTCCTATGTCTCTTATGTCTTTTCTTACATAAGTGCTGATTATCTGTGAAAGATAAATTTGTTTTTTTTCTTCTGAGTTTTCCAGAACAATTTTTGGATAACCCCCAAATTTTATATATTCTTCTGCTAATTCAATCAATTCAGAATTTATAGCATCCGTATTTTCTTTTGTTATTTTATAATTTTTTCCTTTGAACATTAGGAACTCTTCAAAGCTTAGCGGATAAACTTCAAAATTGACAGTTCTTCCTACAAGGCTTTGCTTAAACTTCTTTTTTATTTCAAATGTTGAAGAACCAGAAACCAACAATTTTATATGGGGATAATGGTCGTGCATAATTTTTAAAAATTTTGTTGGATCATCCATATACTGAATTTCGTCAATTAACAAGAAAATTTTCTGATTTTCTTCAGCTCCTTTTTGTATAAGATATTTAAAAACACTTTCTGCTCCTTGATTACATAGCTCTAAAAGATTGGGCATTTCCAAATCAAAATAAAAGGTATTTTTCTTTAAATAATGCTCTATTAAGTATCTTAACAAGGAGGTTTTGCCAACTTGTCTTGATCCATAGATTACTATTATTTCTTTTGATTCGAGATATTTTACTACCTCTTCTATAATCTTTCTTTTGTATATCTTTTCTTCCATTTTGATTATATATTTTGTATACTATAATATACACAATATTAGGTTTATAAATCTTTCTATGTAATTGAACTTAAAGAAAGTGTATCCTTTAGGATATATTCTTTTACGCAAAGTATTCCGAGGTTCAATCCCGCGTGGAGCCATATTAAACAATTGGGTTAAAAGCTCATGTAAATAAAGTGTTCGTTACAAAAGGTTATCTTTATGGTCTATTTGTTTACACCGAGAATAATAAAGTTGTTCTGAGAAAATTAAAAACAATCTAATCAAAGAACTTTTCAACCTCCTTAACATTGAGCTTTCTAAATCTATCACATTCACTTCTTAAATGATAAGAAAACTTTGTTTCAAATCCTATGTTCTCAACATTTTTCCCAATTTCTTTTACAGCCAAAACAGCAGGAACAAAATCTCCATCAGTTGAAACTAATATTGCAGTATCATAAGCATTATTATATGCAAATTTGACCATATCTACTGCTAAATGAATATCATCTTCTTTAACAAGATAAATTGTCTGTCCTTTGATTTTCTGCTTCTGTAATCTACATAAAACTAATTCAAAATTAGGAATTCTTTGGATTTTGTCAAAAAATTGTTGTTGTTTCATATAACTATTCAGGTCATAACTGATGTCTAAGGGAGAATTGTAATAATATATTCTCACTAGTTTTCTACTTTCAACAATATAATTAACAAATTTTTCAAAATTAAAATTAATCATTCTCTTAGAACCTTTAAACATATTTTTAACAAGATGATAATGGTTGCTTCCGTCAATAAATATCATAACTCTTTCTTTATTTTTATCTTTGTCTTCCATGGAAAGATAATAAAAGAGAAATTAATAAAACTATCTAAAAATAAATCCCAGGTTTGCAGTGCAATCCTGGGGGGTATATGATTATTGTAGGATTCTCTAGTTTATAATGTTTTTGGTTGATTTTGATTAGATTTCTATTTCTTGAATTTTCCGATAAGCCAACCGATAATTGCACCTATGAGGAAGTAAAATATTGCTGAAAGGAAACTAATTAGAATGAGATATTCATCAGACAAACCAAAATCATTTCCCTGAGTAATAACAAGTATGAACCAGTTTATTATGGCTAGAAAAAATGAATCCATCGAAAAGATTAGATAAATAAGGTTTAGTAATATAAATATTCCTAAAAGTATAACTCCTCCCTTTAACCAACTTTGCCAATTCTTCCAACCCATAATGATTTAAGAAGAATTTGATTTAAATATCTATCTAAATCTATATCAAAAAAAGTGTTTAATAAAAAAAGAACAATAATATTATACTTGTTTACACAAAGTATATCCTTTAGGATATATTCTTTTACGCAAAATAAAGCGAAACCCCCAAGAATCATTTCTTCTCTGCACTTACGCTGTCATTAACTAACTTAGCCATTACTGCTATAAATTCTTCTGTTTTCTTTTGCCAGTCATCTATCTCAACACCCTTTAAATCAGTCACTTCTCCATGGGCAATTTTTTTATGAAGCAAAAGCAAATCTCTGTATTCTACAACATAATTCATCTTTAACTTCCCTGTATCTACAAAAGTCTCTTTTAGATGTATAGGAATGTGCTCTGGAGAAGGAGGAAGCACATTTGCAGAGATTAACGCAGCATGAGAAGAATCCACCATTGCCCAGTATAATCCTTCTATGGCATTCAATTCTGAAGTTCTGCTTCTTGAAAGATGCATCGGCGCTCTTTGCAGGCAGTTGTAAATTGCTTCGGGAGTTGATTTTATCTTTCCATTAGCCAATAGGAATTTCAACGGCGTAAAAAAACCACCAAAATCAATTAATGGCTCTCCATATCTTAAAACATTTATAACAACTGGGTCTCCTACCAATAAATCCTGCCACCAGGTGCTTAACTTGATTGTGTTAATATGCAAATCTTTTTTGTAGGGATTGTCTCTTAAAGTTTTTTCAAGCTCCTCTCTATACCATGCAGTTAATTCTTCATCCCATTTTATAGACACATCATCAATTATGATTATAATATCAATATCAGAACCGGCAATTGCTGTCTGCTTTACTGTTGAGCCGAATAGAACTACAGATTTTATTATTTTGTTGAACTTTTCGTAGGCTTTTACTGCAAAATCCATTGCAATTTCTGCTTCGTCTTTCAACTGCAGAGTAGGAAGATTTTTTTTGTTGATACCCGCAGATTTTCCCAATTTTTTTATGGTTTTTTTTGCCATGTTTCCTCTTTTATACTGTAACAGTTATATTCTAAAATATATTATAGTTTTTAAAGTTAATCAAATATAATTTTTTTAATTATTCCATCGGCCTGCCGCTTGTTCTGCTTCCTGCACCACCTGCTTTTTGCCCGCCTAATTCCATTGGCAATTGTGAAAACCCTGCTCCAAATGTTTCAAAATGCACCTGCGGGAAAATTTCTCCCATTCCTGGATAATAATCCTGCTGAAATCCTGCAGATTGATTCCAATAGGGAGCCATATTCATTGCATAGATAGGGGAGCCCATTGCCTGCAAACTTGGAAGCAGGGGGGCATTTTGCGGACCGCCTGGAGAAAAATGCTGCCACCAGCTCATTGCTTCAATAACTTTTTTTGCTTCAAATCCTTTATCTCCCAGCTTGTCCATTATCTTTTTGAATGGAACATTTCCCATTCCCATAGGAAGTTCTGTATGCTCAAAACCAAAATTGTCGCTTAAATGAATGTGCTTTAGAAGCGGGGCGATTTTCCCTGTCTCTTTTATAATATCTTTTGTTTCAAAGCCGTATTTTCTCAGCATATTTATATGCCCTAAATCCCATGTAACTCCGATTAGTTTTTCTGCCTGCTCTTTTGCTTCACTTTTAGACATTCCTTCTGTAACTGCTTTTTCTACAAATTTTTTTCTTGCTTCTTCTGCTATTTTTTTTAAATCCTCACCCCGGCTAAAGGCTGCCCCTGCAGGGGGATTTTCTATGGAAATTATCGGGGCATTGTTTTTGAATTTTTTATAAGAATTAAATGCAACATTTGCAAATGTCTGGGCTGTTTTATCTCTTGAGAAATCATCTAAAGACTTGGATACTTCAGGTGGGGTTTCAATTTTGCTTAGCATTTCAATTGCCTTTTCCAGCATCTGGGATTTTATAAGAGGATGCGTTATCATATTGCTTTCTTCTTTAATCTTCTTAGTCCCATCAACCCATTCTTTTGAAATCTCTTTTAATATTTTTTTCCCTTGTTCATCTGAGTATTTGTATGCTTTATTATATGCTGAATTAAAGCTGGCTTCAACATTGCCAAGATATGTATTTGCTTTTCCAATCTGACTGAATGCATTATTTTGTTCCGGAGTTAAGCTTGGCTTCTCTCCCTCCTGAATATCTTTTAATATTGGCGCTAGAGGGATTAATGCTCTTGAAATAAGTTCATCTGCTTCTTTTTTATAAAATAATAAATTCGTAATGCCATTTACCCATTCGCTGTTATTCAGGATTTTTAATTCTTCATGCACATCTTTTACACCCCCTTTCTCGCCGGGGTAGTGTTTTTCTTCTCTTTTTACTGCACTTATCTGCCCTGTTTCCTGATTAATAACCAGCATTTTTTCAATTATTTCTCCTTCTTTTGTTTTTGTTATTTCAGGGCCCGGGAGAAGTGCAGAGGAATGGAAATTGACAACAAAACTTCCGTCTGGGCTCATTTCATGGCTTCTTTCCACTGAAAGGTTCAACTGTCTTTCTACTGCTTCTCTATTCGACTCGCTAAATCCTTCTTTTGAAATTCCAGACGGCTCTATTACAGGAGCATGAACAGTTATATCGACTCCTGTTAGCTTGCTGAGGCGGTTAATCTCTTTTAAATGCTGTTTAGGAATAGCTTCTGCAACTTCTGGCGAGAGCATAGAAATTTCTATTGATTTAATTCCGCTTATAATTTTGTCAGAAGCATCTTTTAATACATTCGCAGTGCGCGCATCCATGCTGCTGCTTAAACTTCCTGCAGAAACTCTATATCCTGTGAAGATGTCTCCATAACCGGATTTAAAGCTGGAATACCCTCCCTGATAAATATCACTCACAGTATAATCACCTGCTTTTGCCATGCTTATATTAGTTTGCTGTTGTTTAAAAAATGTTTGGTGTTAGTTAGTTTATAAAAGATGCTCAATAATTAATATGCGTTATCTTAGACATTAATGTTATTGTTAATCATATTAAGATTAGATTATTGTAATTAACACCTTTAATTTTAATAACTTTAGTATTGATAGCAAATAATCCCGGACATCTGTTAAGATAGTAAATATTTTTATTTCTAAATCTGGGTTTAATACCCCGCAGCTTGCTGCGAAGATAGCAAATTTTTAGGTAATTTTTTTATTCAATATTCACTCTCTGGTATTTTTTATCGTCGGGTTTTTCAAAAGGAAGCCTTTGTTTTTTGGAGATTATCTCTGCATCTATTCTTCTTGGCTCTTCCCAAGTTCTTTGCTGCTGAAATCCCCATCCTTTTGCAGGATTTAACAGTTCTTGCCTTCTTACTGCATCATGCTCGGAAGTTAAAGTCACAGGTATTCTTGCAGTTTCATAATCTCTTCTTTCACTTTCTTCTGCATGAGCTGGAATGTAATTTGTTCTTCCGAAAGGAGTGTATTGCATTGCCCCCCTTTCTTCTGCTATACTCGTAGGAGTAGTTGCAAGCTCCTGTTCAATATTCATCTGTTCTTGGTTTGGGGCAACTTCTGTTCTTTGAAGAATGGGGGTAATCCATCCTCTAGAAAAATCTTTCTGCAAAAATTCTGAAAATCTATCTTCATTTATGCTTTCTTCTTCTACGGAGCTTTTTACTTGTTCTTCTATAGTCACCTGCTCTTCTAATCTTGGCCCATCATCCAGTTTCACAGAACCCCATTTAGAAATTGTCTTTTTAGGAATATCTTTTTCGGGTTCTTTATCTTTACTCTTTTTAGAGTCGTCTTCTTCCTTTTTCTTTTCACTTCTTATAAAAAACTTTTCAATTCTCATAAAAAATTAAGGAGAAGGACATATTTAATTTTATCGATACAAGCTTAAATTTGTTTTCTGCATCAAGTCCAGCTCGGCATTCCATGGGCTTTTTTGTAGATATCAAAAAGCTTGAAACACATCTCAGCTGCTTTTTCTGCTGAGACTTTTCTTAAATGCTCTCTCTCAATAAAATCCTCTTTTTTGACTGTTATTTCTGTTTTTTCTTTTGTTCCTTCTTTTTTGACTGCTGTTTTTCTCTCTCCATAAAACCCTGTTAATGCTAAAAAAGGATTGGATTCATCTTTTGGCTTTGATTGTTTTTTAGTTTCATCTTCTTCTTTTAGAAAAGACTCCACGTCTTTTGTAAGTATGTCTAAACTTTCTCCTGTCACCCCGCCGATTATTCTCATCATTTCAGATATATCTGATTTCTCCAGCTCTTGATTAAGTTTGTCAAGCTCTTCTTGATTAAGGGCATATGCCCTGAAAGTTATCTCTGATTTCCCTACAAATGTTCCTTGCCTTGGGAATGTCCTGAATTTAAAATCAACTAAAATACATGAATAATAGTCTCTCTTTGGTTTTAGTTTCTTAAAGTCCAAAGGCAGTTCTCCTGCAAGAGCAGATTCTCCTATTTTCAGTTTAGTTTTGCCAAGTAGAGTAACTCCTATAACTATAGTATTAAACAGGGTTACTAAGTCAGGGCTTCTTTCTCTTTTTTCCATTTCTAGTTTAGAAGCAGCTTCAAGATAAGGCCTAACCCATCTGGAATAAAGTTTCAAATTATTCACCTGGCTTTTTAGATAATTCTTCTGCATTTCATATCTTGTTCTTAATTCTTTTTCTGATTGTTCAAGCCAAATATTAAACTCCTGTATTCTTGGTTTGATTATCCTTTTTACCGCATTGTTTAAATCCAGTTTTTCAGCATCTTTTTCTGTGTCTACAGCCAGGAAAGCGTGGAGAAGAGTCTGGAAGCCAATTTGCATTGCCATAACTTTTATGCTTGCGTTTCCCTTTGAAATATCCACCTTATCCATCCATACCTGCTTTAAGGACAATTTCGCTGCTTCTCTAACATTTCTATCTTTGGAGCTTAAATTATTGTAAGATTCAATCCTTATTTTAAAATCTTTTAAATCATAGACATTTTGCAGGATTCCTTTTGCTATGATGCCTGCACTTGCAAGTATTTTGTTTGCCTCATCCTGCAATCTTCCTGCTTTTAACTGCGTTTCTGAGAAATATGCCCCTCCCACACTAGAGGTGAAATTGTCCACTAGTTTTTCCGGGGTAAGCCCAAAATCATTAAGCAAATCAAGGACAAAAAAATAAAGCGGCTCTATCATTTCTGCTGAAGAATTATACACCAAAGTATGTTTGTCTTCTGATTTTTCTTCATCTTTTTTCCCCTGATAATAAGGGCTTATTTCTTCTATAATTTGGTTTATTGGTTTTGTTTCAGTCATGTTCATAAATTGAAACCACATTATTTAAAATGTGGTGTTTTTTGTGGTTTAATTTTGGAGCACAAGAGAATTGCTCTTGAACGTTTTGCAATTCTCTGTGCAGAAAATTCCAAAAATCAACAGGAATTTTCTTGCATCAAAAAGTCCAAATAAACACTCAAGGACTTTTAGATTTTATGCTAATATCAACCATCATATATTTAAAAATGTTCTTTAATCTGGATATATAACCATCTCTAACAAACTTTAAAAAGAATTATTCTCTATAGCTATTATGGGATTGTTTGGTTTAGGAAAAAGGAAAGAGGTTATAGACTTAAGCGAAGGATATAAGAGAAAGCGGGAAGCAGAAGAGCAGCGAAGAGTTAAAGATTTTAAAAAAGATAAAGAAGAAGATTCTTTGAATTTTCTGGGTAAACTGGCATCTGGTTCTGATTCAGACAATGAATCCGGAGAGGAAGATTCTTCCTTAAGCGCAGAAGAAAGAAGGAAAAGGCTTACAAAAAGGCTCTTGAATATGACAAACAGGATGGAGGATTTAAGCAATCAGGTTTATCATTTAAAGCAAAGAGTTGAACTTCTTGAAAAAAAACTTAAAATCTCTAAAACTGATTAAGTTTATTAATGATTATTTATTCTATATTGAAAGAGGCAAAATGGAACATAAAATAGCTTATCTTACAATTGATGACGCTCCTTCTGAAGATTTTAAGAAAAAAGTTGATTATCTCTGCAAGAAAAAAATACCTGCAATATTCTTTTGTGTTGGCAAGCTTATGAAAAAAAGGCCTGCGAGTGTTGTTTATGCAATAAAAAAGGGTTATGTGATTGGAAACCACAGTTACAACCATATTCCTTTTTCTGCACTTTCATTAAGCACTTGTATTAAAGAAATAGAAAAAACTGATGATTTGATAGAAAAACTTTACAAAAAGGCGAAAGTTAAAAGGCATATGAGAGTTTTCAGGTTTCCCTATCTCGACAAAGGAGGAAGGGCTCATTTGTTGTGGTGGAGAAGAAAAAAAATAATACAGATGTTTCTTGAGAGAATGGGTTATGAACAGCCAGATTTTGAAGGGATAAAATATCCTTGGTTTAAAGGAAGAAGACTTTTGAAAGACAAAGATGTTTGTGGCACTTATGATGTTATAGAGCTGTTGCCTTTTGAAAAAAAAGTTATAGGTGGGGTGAGAAGCGCTAAAGATTTTATTGACAGCATTGAAGAGGATTCTCATGGGTGTGTTAACGGCATAAAGAATATAAATTCAAATGAAATAGTTATGTTGCATGATTATCCAAAGAAAGATGAAATCTTTTATATAGCGATTGATAAATTGATTAAAGATAAATGGAGATTTAAGCTTCCAAGATTAAAATAAAGATGATAAAAAATTTAGAGAAAAAAGCGAAAGCATATGCTTTGAAAAATGCTCTTGCATATAATGGAAAAGCAGTAGCAGGAGCAGTGATTTCCTCGCTTTTTCACGAGGGGCTTAAGAAAGAAGAAGTGAAAAATGTGATTAAGGATATTAATAAAATTGTAAAAGAGGTTAATTCTCTTTCTTTGGAAGAACAGGAAAAAGAGTTCATTAATCTGGAAAAAGAAGTTAGCGAGAGAGAAGAAAGAGAGGGCTTGCCTGAACTGCCGAATGCGGAGAAAGGAGTGGTTATGAGATTCAGACCCGCACCATCCGGACCTATGCACATCGGTCACATAATTTCTAATTTATCCTCATCACTTTATGTGAAAAAATATGGGGGGAAATTTTATGTAATCATTGATGATACTGACCCAACAACAAGTAAGAAAGAATATTATGACCAGATAAAAAAAGACTGTGACTGGATTTTTGGAAATGTGTATAAGTACATTATCGTTTCGGATAGAATAGAAATTTATTATAAATATAGTGAAGAGTTAATTAAAAAAGGATATGCTTATGTTTGCACTTGCACTTCTGAAAAATTCAAAAAATTGGCAGATGATAAAAAAGAATGCCCATGCAGAACATACGGCATTAAGGATAATTTAGAAAGATGGAAAAAAATGCTTGATAAAACTTCTAAGGGATACAAACCAGGAGAAGCTGTTTTAAGATTTAAATCAGATATAAATAATCCTAATCCTGCAATGAGGGACTTTCCTCTGGCAAGAATAAATACCAAAAGCCATCCATTTCAAAAGAAAAAATATAAAGTATGGCCTTTAATGAATCTCGCAGTTAGTGTTGATGACATGGAATTAAAAATGACACATATTATCAGAGGAAAAGACCATAGAGATAACGCTGAAAGGCAGAAAATGATTTATAACGTTCTTAAAAAAATCTATCCTTGGAATGCATTTATAGGCAGGATTAAGTTTACCGACCTCGTTTTATCTAAAAGAAAAATAAATGCGATGATAGAGTCAGGAGAATTTTCTGGAGTGGAAGATGAGAAATTGCCTACAGTTTCTTCTTTAAGAAAAAGGGGATATAATCCTGAAGCATTTGTAAAGTTAATAGCGCAGAGAGGCATTAGTGAAGTGGATAAAGTAATTTCAAGCAAAGATTTCTTTAAAATTTTGGATAATTTCAATCAAAATTAAACACCCTGCCTGCATAACAATGTGCTCCCAGGAGACATATGTCCTACCTCTAAAATAGCTTACTAAAATCAAAATAGACTTGACTTGGGGATTTCTTTTCTAAACTTGAATGAGGTCTAAAGTG
>Ga0180732_1001636_pt1 | contig 13325 bp, 14 predicted proteins | sample KR11_01MetaG_FD_148674 | JGI IMG/M metagenome (GOLD analysis project Ga0180732, IMG submission 148674) | Groundwater microbial communities from the Olkiluoto Island deep subsurface site, Finland - KR11_0.1 MetaG | ecosystem: Environmental > Aquatic > Deep subsurface > Groundwater | place...
CATTAGAAATTTTTTGGCAGAAGTCTGCAAGGATTTACGAGTTGCTGGAGCACGCCTGCCCTGCGTAAGAATACTGGCGTAAGCGATGAGTAAACCGTAGCAGACGGCAAAAAATTTCCGCGCTTGAGAACGAACCCCTGAATTATAAACTGCATCTATGAACAATATAAAAATAAAGACAGGATTTAATCTGTCTTTTGAGTACCGCGCAACTTCTCCAGGCGTTGCTTAATTTTTAGCTCGTAGCCGATATCTGTAGGCTCGTAGTATCGTACGGCCTTCCTCGTATATTTCTGTTTTACATAGTGCCCCTCGTAATCATGGGCGTATTTATAATCTTTGCCGTGTCCTAAAACTTCAGCGCCCGGATAAGAGGCATCCTTAAGATGGGTGGGTACTTCCTGGATTTTTTGACTTTCCATATCTGCCATGGCCTTGTCAATGGCTAAGTAACTAGCATTGGATTTGGGCGCACAGGCCACGTATATAGCAGCCTGGGCCAATGCAATCCTTGCCTCAGGCATACCCACAAACTCCGAGATTTGTAATGCTGCGTTCGCCAGAACAATTGCCAGGGGATCGGCATTACCTACATCTTCTGCTGCAGCAATACAAATCCTGCGCGCGATGAAACGCGGATCCTCGCCTGCATAGAGCATCTTGGCCATCCAGTATAACGCGCTATCCGGGTCTGAACCACGCATAGATTTTATAAACGCTGAGGCAGTATCATAATGAGCGTCTTCATCTTTATCGTAAATGACGGGTTTCTTCTGGATAGATTCAGAAGCTACCTCTAAATTAAAATTGATAAAACCATCTTTGGATTTAGGCGTGGTTAGAACGCCTACCTCCAGGGCATTGAGTGCCCGGCGCGCATCTCCCTCGCAGGTCTTGGCTAAAAACGCCAGCGCCTTCTTGTCAAATTTTATTTTAAGATTTCCGAATCCCCGGGTTTTGTCCTTTAATGCGAAAGACAGTATGTTTAAAATTTCATTTTCCTTAAGCGGTTTTAGTTCAACTACCAGGGAACGCGATAAAAGCGGAGAGGCCAGAGAAAAAAACGGATTGTGCACGGTTGCGCCGATTAAAACTGGATTCCCCTCTTCTATATCAGGCATCAATACATCCTGCTGGGCCTTATTAAAACGGTGTATCTCATCAATAAAAAGTATGGTCTTCTCTGCTGAGCTTGCCTTTTTATGCTTGGCCTGGGCAATAACCTTCCTTAATTCTTCTACGTTGGAAGTCGTGGCATTTATAGCCACATAGCGAGATTTAGTAATATGAGCAACACACCAGGCGAGCGACGTCTTACCCGTGCCTGGCGGGCCGTATAATATCAATGAACTGATCCGGTCTGCCTCAATTGCCCGACGCAAGAGTTTACCTTTACCTAATATATGTTCCTGGCCGACAAATTCTTCCAAAGTACGCGGCCGCATGCGCACAGCCAAAGGAAGCTCTTTATTGTTTACTGGTTTTTCTTCAAAAAGGTCCATTCTTATCTTATCCCGCACCTTTTTCTTATAGCGACTCTTTGCAGTAAAAGGTGCGGGATTTTTCGCAGACGCCCAATAATAATAAATTACGGGCTACAACTTATGTCGTTCTGTTAACTCCATAAGTTGTCTGTTCAAAAAAAATCCCCGCATGTGCCGTTGGACAGGACGGTTGTGAACCGGTTTCGTTTCAAGTGGGTGCTCTCCCCTTGACGCTCTTGCGCCAAGAGAGTTAAGCTCCCTTTATATTGGTGTTGGTTCACCAATTATCACACATCCAACGTGCACGGCAGGGATATTTAAAAGAGCTAATTTTCTATTTGCAAAAAAAGTATAACACATAGTGCTGGAAAAATCAAGAGTTATCTAATCTGAGCGCCGAACCTCTCTGCCAGGAGATGACAAATCAGAGAATGCGCCGGGTTAATTTCAGTCTCCATTAATGTGCGTTCATCAGAACGGTAAAGACAGGAGATGGTTAACCCTTTAAAGCCAGGGGGGATTTGTTTACCTTTATAGTAATCTGCGACTCTGGCTTCCTTAAGTAAGGGATTACCTTCCCCTTTGATTGCTTCCAATATATCGCCTACCAAAACCTCTCCTTTGAGGATAAGGCTTATATCCCTGGATATGCCGGGATACACAGGAAGGTGCGAAAACTTTTTATTTAGATTTGTACAAAACAGGAGCCTGCCCAGGGAAAATTCTAGCACAAATACGTCTTTATTTTTTATATCCAACCTGTCTAGAACGGATTTCTCTAACTTTGCCATCAAGCCTATTTTTTCTCCAGCTGCGTATACGGAAATTATAGAACCGTTATCCTCAACTTTAAAAGCGTAATCCCTTATTCCCAGCCGTACAAAAAGAACCTCTGATATCCCCTTCAGATGCAAAAGCCCAACCGGATCTTTTATTAAACCCTGCTGGAGCAACAAAGATTTAATTCCGCAAAGGGCAATGCCTAACCTCAGCTCTTCATGGGTAGAGGCTTTTGACTGCGAGAATACCTTGGAAACCTCAAAGATATTGATGTGATCCTCTTTCTGATTAAGGTTGTAGGCAACGCAGGCAGCAAGGCTGGGTATAAGCCTTGGCCTTAAAGTCTCTTGTTCCCTGCTTAAGGGGTTGAGAATTTCTATGGCCTCATCAACCTCTTGGGTGGCAAAATGCCGGAGCAAATCCTTATCTATAAGGCTATAAGTAATGACCTCGTTTAAACCCAAACCCACGAGGATATTTTTTATTAGAGAAACTAAATCTCTGGCTTCGCCAACACTTACTTGCGGCTCAACCGAAGGTAAAGTCTGCGGAACATTTTCATAGCCGTATATCCTGGCTATCTCTTCAATTAAGTCTATCTGTGAGGTTACGTCGGGCCGATGCGCCGGGATTTCGACTGCAAAATGATTTTTTGTTTTTATTTTTGTTTTGAATTCCAGGCTGCTTAAAACTTTCTTTATCTTAGGCGCCTGAATATTTATGCCTAAGATCCTATTTACCATCGGTATTGCTAAGTTAATACTTTTCTTTTTTGTCTTAGCCAATCCCGAGCTCTTCACAAAAACACAACTTCCGCCAGCTGATTCCTGAATTAATTCTGCTGCCTGCCAGGATGCATTGTCTACTATCTCTAGATTTACACCTCTTTCAAACCTATAAGAAGACTCACTCTGTATCCCGAGATTGCGCCTACCTCGACGCACAACAATAGGATTAAACGCTGCTGCTTCTAAGAGGATATTTTTGGTGGCTTCGGTAACCTCTGTATCTTTGCTGCCCATTACACCGGCAACAGCCACAGGCTTTTCTTCGTCTGCAATAACTAAAATATCCGGATTAAGCACTCTTTGTTCTGCGTCAATAGTAGTTATTTTTTCGCCTGGTTTCGCCCGACGCACAAATATTGCGTTCCCGTTTAATTTATCTAAATCAAAGGCGTGCAGAGGCTCACCCCAGGTAAAAAGAATATAATTACTAATATCGACAATGTTATTGACGCTGCGGCAGCCGATCAGTTCTAATCTTTTCTTAAGCCAATCCGGAGAAGGACCGACTTTTACATCTTTAATAATCTTGGCAGTATATAGGGGACAATCCTTCTTATCTTCAATCTTAATAGCAATAGGTAGTAGGTGATAGATGATAGGTGATAGGTATTTTTTGTCTAACCTATGACCTATGACCTTTAACCTATGTCCTAATATGGCAGCGGATTCCCGTGCAATTCCCATCACGCTTAGGCAATCTGGCCGATTAGAAGTAACCTCAATCTCGAATATAAAATCACCTGCATTTTCCTCGAGAGAAGTCACTTCCAGCCCAACCATAGTAAGTCTATCCGCGAGAGCCTGAGGTGAAATCTTAATCTCTACAAAATCTTTTAGCCAATTATAGGTTACTTTCACCCCGTTAGAAACCTCCAATTAACCCCGCTAGAATAATAGTTTCTAACGGGGTTCATTTCTAGAACTGCCTTAAGAACCTCAAGTCATTTTCAAAAAATAATCTGATATCATCGATACCGTATTTAAGCATGGCAATGCGCTCTATGCCCATACCAAAGGCAAAGCCGGTGTATTTTTTGGGGTCATAACCAACATGCTTAAATACATTGGGATGAATCATGCCTGACCCTAGGATCTCAAGCCACCCTTTCTTTGTGCATACAGAACACCCTTTGCCCTTACAAATTATACAAGATATATCTACTTCTGCAGACGGCTCAGTAAAAGGAAAAAAATGCGGCCTAAAACGCATCTTGATATCTTTCCCAAAAACAGCTTTGGCAAAGACCTTTAAGGCGCCTTTTAAATCCGAAAAACGTATATTTTCATCCACCATAAAGCCTTCTATTTGATGAAACATAAAAGAGTGGCTGGCATCCACAGCATCCGGCCGGTAAACGCGACCCGGGACAACTACTGCCAATGGGGGTTTACGCGATTTCATTACCCGAATCTGCACCGGAGAGGTATGGCTGCGCAACAGGAGCCTTTCTTTGCCTTTAAGATAAAACGTATCGAAGACGTCTCTTGAGGGATGCTCTAAAGGAATATTTAAGCCAGTAAAGTTATTATATTCGGTCTCAATCTCAGGTCCCTCTACTACTGAAAATCCCATCTGCATAAAAATAGCGCAGATCTCCTCCATAACCTGGGTAACAGGGTGCAGATGACCCAGCTCTTGCGCAATGCCCGGCATACTGATATCGCATAGTGTAACTGCGGGCTGAATCGACCCAGCAGTAATAAATTTTTGTTTTTCATCAACGAGAGAAAGTATCTTATTTTTTAAGCCGTTGACTTGTTGGCCGAATGTCGCGCGCTCTTGCGCGGGAAGGCCGGAGATTGCGCTGGTCAGCTGGGCAATAATGCCTTTTCTGCCCAGATATTTCAACCTGAATTCTTCCAGGTTCTGGCTAGAACTTATATTCTGGATTTCAGAATCTACTTGAATTTCAATGGCTTCAATATCCATACCAGACATAATACTCCAAACAAAACAAATACCAGGTTTCTTTTGCCCATATTTAATCTTTCTGCTACCCGTCTCCCCTGTCTTATCTTGAGTATAGCTTGCGCGTGTATATCCAAATCGCCCCCATGCTCTAAGCAGGCACGCCGGAAAACCCCGGTTATTTCCAGCCAGTCTCCCCTGGATTCATAGCTACCCGCGTAAAGAATATCTTTGGCTGAATTCTTATCTATCCAGATGCCGACTACGTTTTTGCCGTCATTGACATTTATCCAGGCGTATTCACCACGCACCATGACATCTCCGATAACCTCGCCTTCGTAGGTCACGATTTTACCGTCATAAAGCTTGGCATTGTTGATGAGTTCCGTGCTGGAGATAGACTGCGCATAACAATTAAATGTAAAATTCAACATGCAAAATGTAAAACCAAAATTCAAAATGTAAAATTTTAAATTTTTAATTATAATTTTAAATTTTTTCATCTTCTGCCTTTTATTAAAGCCACAAAAAATCCAATCAGGGTAAACACCGACATAAACTCCAAACGACCCGCCCACATCTGAAATATATAGGTAAGTTTTAATAGCCCCGGCATGCCTGTATTGGTGATGCCACAGGATAACCCGACATTAGCTGCCGCGGAGGTGGATTCGAATAAGGACTCTAAAAAGGGGTTACCGAATAGCATGCCCATAATTGTGCCTAAACCGTATAATACCAAATAGGCCAGGGTAATCAGCAAGGCAGCCCTCACCTGTTTATCTTCTACAAACATCTCCTGGATATGATGGAATTTCTGGATTACGGCTGCCCTATCAGGAAGAATAATCCTTTTTATATCTTCTAATAAGGCCTTTAAGATAATGCCGATACGCAGCATCTTGATGGCTCCGGTAGTAGAGCTGACGGAGCCGCCCAAAGCCATAGCGCAGATTATGCCAACCAGGGCCAGATGGTTCCATTCGTTAATGAATTGGCGGCCGTATATCGTCATAAAGCCTGTACCGGTGTGACCCGAGATAAGCTGATAAAAACCTTTGCGGAACAAGACTATCGCCTTAGGGTAGATTCCTGTCTGGGTTAACCCGAATGCGGCTATGCAAAAAGTAATCAAGATACTAATAAAGAAAATCCTCGTTTCTATGTTCTTGAGTATCTCGCGGCGGTTACCCGTCCAGAGATGATAATGCAATTTAAAATTTATAGCCCCCATAAACATAATAATAACCGTAATTATCTCAAAAGGCAGGCTGTGGTAATAGAGTATATTTTGTGACTGCGGAGCAAAGCCGCCAGTATCAAAAGCCGCCATAAAAACGCAGACACCGTGAAAAAAAGCATTAAGGGGTTTCATGCCGCTTAAAACGCCCGTTATCCCCAGGGCAAGCGTGCCTAAAATCAGATAAACAACGCTCACGAGCCATATAAAGCGTGCGGTGTGGATTACGTTGGGTAATATCTTTTCGTCCCGCGCCTCGCCCACATACATCCTGAGGGCACCGGACATCCCCCGCACAAAAAAGGAAAGAGCGACAATCACAATGCCCTGGCCTCCGATAAACATAATCAAGTGCCGCCAGAGATTATGTGTGCGCGATAAATGGTCGAGGTCCTGCACTAAAGCGAGCCCCGTGGTAGCAAAGCCGGACATAGCGTCAAAACAGGCATCCAGATATGACATCCAATGCCCGCTTAAGTAAAAGGGTATCGCTCCCAATATAGCCGCTGCCAGCCACGAAAGGCTAACTACGATCATACCCTGCATCCAGTTCAGGTCTTGTTCAGTAAAACAGAGTTTGGTCAGGATGAGCCCGAATATCAGCGTTATCTCTATGCCGATCAAGAAATCTAGTGTTGGGTTTACCTCCCCGAATGCCAAACCGGCTATGATGGGCACAAGCATGGTAATGCCCAGGCCAAAAATTATTTTACCCAGATAGTAACCTATGGCTTTAATATCTTCCGGGAGGGGTTTTAGAATCATAGGATTATTTAAATGAGCAGACGACTTATGGAGCAATAGCGACGTAAGTTGTAGGCCGAAGGCCGTCTGCGAATTTAACCCTTGACATTTTGAAACAATCACACAGAAACAAAATGTCAAGGGTAAGTTCGGACTGATAAGTTATGTCGCTTATATTATTTTTAACATAGGACTCCATAACTTATGTCCTTACTTAAAATACAGCGCTATGCAGATCAGAAATGTTACCAGCATTATGCTTAGCGCATACAAGGCTTCGGTAGTGATACCCAGAACGGCGTTCAATAAAAATCTGATTTTCATCCTACAGTTTTCCTACCAGCAAATCTAATAACTGGGGTTCGTTGCCTACTATTGTCAGGGCAATAATATCATCTCCGGATTCAAGAGCGGTGTTGCCTTTTGGCACAATGACTTCTTCCCCTCTCACAATAGAAACCAGCACCGAATCGGCCGGCAACTGTATATCTTTAATCTGTTTATTTATTACCGGCGAATCATCGGGCAGATCAAGGCGCACAATGGCGAGTTTCCCGCGCTTGAAACTCATTAAATTTACGAAATCCGAAAAGGAAACTTCTTCTTCGATAATTTTCGCAATAATCTTGGTGGAATCAACAGGCACATCCACTCCGAGTTCGGAAAAAGTGTGTTCGTTATCTGGGTCATTGACCCTGCCTACAGCGCGCTTGACTTTAAATATCTCTTTGGCTAATTGGCAGATGATAAGATTATCTTCGTCCTCTCCGGTAACCGCGGCTATGACGTCGGCCCGGGCGATTCCGGCTTCCTCCAGAATATGGGGGTCACAGCCATCGCCGTGGATTACCAATGCCTCTATTTCTTTGGCTGTAGCCTCGCATAATCGCTTATCCTTATCCACAATGCTTACGGTGTGTTTGTTAGAGCAGAGCCTCTTGGCTAAAAAATAGCCCACCTTACCCGCGCCTACAATGATAATATACATTTCTTACACCTCACGCTTTTATAAGTTGAATTTCTTTTTTACCATAGCAAGGCTGGTTACTTTTACCGCGGCCATTAATACGTCTTTTCCTTTTAAGGTGGTATGGGGCTCGGGTAGAAACACGTCCCGCAGCCTTCTTATGGCTACCACCAGAAATTCGCCGGGCATATTTATATCCTGAATGGTTTTGCCCACGAGATTATTTTTAACTTCTATTTCAATAACCCCCAACTCTTTGGTTTCAATTAAGTAACTGGAAAAACGGCTCTCAATAATCTTATCTCTGAGCATAGCCGCAAAAAGAATTGTCCCGCTGATAATATCCAGCCCCAATCCTTTATATATATGCGCTCGCGCGGGGTCGTACACGCGGGCAATGACCTTAGGAACATTAAAGATTTTTTTCGCCACCTGTGCAGAAACTAAATTAGTGTTATCGCCATTAGTCACACAACAGAAGGCATCTGCCTTCTCAATGCCTGCCTGTTTTAATAAACTCAGGGAAAACCCGTTACCCGCCAAGGTTAAGCCATTAAATGTACCGCCCAGACGATCGAAAGCAGTGGGGTTCTTGTCAATAACAACTACATCATGGCCTTCGGCAGATAAAAGCTTGGCTAGTTCTGAACCCACTCTACCACAACCCACAATTATTACATACATAATAGACTCCGTTCGTTATAGCGTTACTTGCGTTATCTTAGCGTTATAGCGTTAAACCCTATAACGCTATAACCCTATAACGCAATAACGAATTAACCTTTCGCTATCTCAACTAATTTCTTAAAAGCGTGGCTATCTTTTACCGCCAAATCCGCCAAGATTTTTCTATCTAGGCTAACCTTGGCTTTTTTAAGCCCGTTAATTAATTGGCTGTAGGTAATGCCTGCAGCACGGCAGGCAGCGTTGATACGTATAATCCAGAGCCGCCGAAAGTCTCTTTTTTTTACGCGCCTATCGCGATAGGCATACACCAAAGCATGCATCAGGGCTCGGCGAGCCTGCTGGTATTGTTTGCTTCTATCGCCCCAATAGCCCTTTGCCTTTTTTAATAATCGTTTCTTTCTTTTTCTTGTCGCAACGCTGTGTTTAATTTTTGCCATTTTCGCTCACTCCGTTTGTTGTAGGTCAATTACCCGTAGGGTAACATTCTCTTTATATATTTTACTTCTTTTTTTCCTTCTATAATCTTGGACCTCCTAAGATGGCGAATTCTTTTGCTTGTCTTACCAGATAAAAGGTGGCTTTTACCGCAAGCATGATACTTCACTTTACCTTTCTTGGTCAATCTGAGCCTTTTGGCAACGCCTTTTTTGGTTTTTAATTTTGGCATATTTTACCTCACTTCGCAGGTATGTAAATCTGTTAATTTATTAATTAGTTCTCATTCAATCAAAATTTGAATCGGGTCCTAATTATACCTGTTTTATTTTGGCGCACTCATAAAGGATATAATTCTACCCTCCAAAACAGGTTCCTTTTCTATCTGTCCGTCATTCTGGATGTCTATAATAAATCTATCTAAAATCTTTCTGCCCAAATCCAGGTGTTCCATTTGCCTGCCCCGGAAAAATAGGCTTACCTTGACTTTATCTTTCTTCTTTAAAAAACCGATTGCCTGTCTTACCTTGGTCTGATAATCATGGTCATCGATATTGGGCTTAAGCCGGATCTCTTTAAGGCGAGACTGTCTCTGGTGTTTTTTTGCTTCGCGTTCCTTCTTTTCTTGGTCATACTTAAATTTACTAAAATCGATGATCCGGCATACGGGGGGAGTAGCCTGTGGCGCAACTTCTACCAAATCCAAGTCGTATTGATTGGCCATTTCCAGTGCATTCTGTATAGACACTACGCCCAATTGATTGCCATCCGGCCCCACAAGGCGCACTTGCGGTACACGTATTTTGTCATTTGTGCGTATAAACTTTTTTATCTTAACCACCTCCTATCTTCTGAGGTTACCAGCACCCTGCAACCTCATATGGTTTTATTATCTATCTCCTGCCTTATCTGTTCTATAAATTCCTCTATGGGCTTGACCCCTGCATCGCCTCTGCCTCTTTTTCTTATGGAAACGGTTTCCTGCTTGGCTTCGCGCTCACCCACAACCAGGACATATGGTATCTTATTTAGTTCTGCCTGGCGTATCCTTTTGTCTAGGGTTTCATTACGGTTATCCATATCAGTGCGTATTGAATTCTCTTCTAAAGCAGATTTAACTTTTACGCCATATTCCCGCAAAGAATCTTTTATCGGCACAACTAAGACTTGTGTGGGAGAAAGCCAAAGCGGCAGGCTTCCTTTATACTGCTCTATCAAGGCACCTATAAAGCGTTCAAGGCTACCTAATATAACGCGGTGTAACATAATGGGTTGTTTTTTTCTGCCTTCGGAATCCACAAAGTTGAGATTAAACCTTTTAGGTAGAGCAAAATCGCACTGAATAGTGGCGCACTGCCATTTTCTCTTCAGGGCATCCTTTAACTTTATATCAATCTTGGGGCCGTAGAACGCCCCCTCTCCCGCATTTATCTCATAAGCTAGACCTTTTTCTTTTAAAGATTCCTCTAAGGCCGCTGTAGCGTCTTGCCAATCCTGGTCAGTCCCTATATATTTTTGCGGCCGGGTGCTTAATTCTATGCCCACATCACCAAATCCGAACACCTTCATTGTATCAAAAATAAAATCAATAATCGATTTTATTTCCTCTTTTAATTGCGCGGGTAAACAAAATATGTGTGCATCGTCTTGAGTAAAGCCGCGCACGCGAAGCAGGCCGTGCAAAACACCCGCCTTTTCATGGCGATATACCGTGCCTAGCTCAAAGAGCCTAATGGGCAGGTCCTTGTAACTTCTGGTCTTAGATTTATAAATCAGGATGTGGCCCGGACAATTCATGGGTTTTAGCACAAACTCCCTGTCTTCTATTTCGAAGGTATATATATTCTCTTTGTAATATTCGTAGTGGCCGGACGTCTTCCAGAGCGAAGCCTGCATAATATGGGGAGTAATCACTATCTGGTAACCACGCTTTAAATGTTCTTTTTTCTCATAATCTTCAATAATCGTGCGCAAAAGCGCTCCTTTAGGGTGATAAAACACCAGGCCTGCGCCTGCTTCTTCGTGATAAATATCGAAAAATTCTAATTGCGGCCCTAATTTTCTATGGTCGCGCAGCTTCGCCTCTTCTACATTCTTCAAATATTCATCTAATTCCTTCTGGGTTTCAAAGCAGGTGCCGTAAATACGCCGGAGCATAGGGTTTGTCTCTATCCCATGCCAATAGGCACCGGCAACCGACAATAGTTTGAAGGCCTTGATCTTACCCGTTGACTCTATATGCGGACCGCGACACAAATCTATAAAATCCTTGCCTGTTTTGTATATTGACACTTTTTCATCGGGTATCTCCTGAATAAGGCTCGCCTTGTAATCTTCTTTTAATTTCGCAAATAACTTTAGTGCCTCCTCTTTCGAAAGCTCTTCTCTGACAAAAGGCTCATTTTTGGCAATAATCCCGGCCACCTTCTGCTCGATATGCGCCAAATCATCGTCGGTAAAAGGCTCTTTTTTATCAAAGTCATAATAAAACCCGTCTTCGATAGATGGCCCAATGCCTAATTTTACCTCAGGCCAAAGCTCTTTTACTGCCTGGGCCATAATGTGTGAACAGGAGTGTCTTAAGGTATCTAAGTCCATAATAATTAATTCAAATTATGCCACTTAGTTATATAATTCTCTAGTGTATAATCGATCCAGCGTTTTAATTTTACATTACGCACTTCTATTCTGGCAATTCCGTATTTTGACCATTGGCTGTTAGGTTTGCTTCTCTTGTCGGAATGAATATTTACTGCAATAAGCCGCTTAGGAATCCCTAGTGTTCTTGACCAGTAATTCCTAGTCTTGTCTTTATCAAATCTTCTAAATAACTGAATATTAAGACAAAGTTTATCTTCTCTCACACCACAAATTCTTTTTAAAAATTTTGTAAATAGAAGTAATAGTCTGTAATCTAAATTTGCCATTTGTATCACATGCCTGTTCTTCCTGCTACCTTCTGCCCAATATAACATAAGACCAGACAAGAAAAGTTCTTTTTCTTTAGCCGTTAATTTATTCTTTACACTAAAAGGGTCGCCATTGGGATTCTGTTTTACATAAGCACATTCGCTGTTTGAACGCCGTTTCAAATTGTGCTTTTTCATCCAGTATATTACAGTTGCTGGAGTTACGGAAAGACCCCTCGCTATATCCCACATAGAAAGTTTTCTACCGTAATATAGTTTTTGTAATACTTTTCTCCTTAACATGTTTAATCTGGTGGGCGGTACTGGACTCGAACCAGTGGCCCTCACAATGTCAATGTGATACTCTAACCAACTGAGCTAACCGCCCAATAAAATCTTAGTGGGCAAGGAGGGAGTCGGACCCTCACAGCCTTACGGCCAATTGATTTTAAGTCAATCGTGTATTCCATTCCACCACTTGCCCGTCATTCGCTACAAATAACCGGAGGGTTTGCGAGCGTGCATAAGAAATTTTTTGGCAAAAGTGCACAAGGATTTACGACGAGTGAATGCAGGAACTAACATGCGCGCCCTAATGGTCATGGAATTCCTGCAAATGAACGAGAAGTAAACCGTAGTGCACGGCAAAAAATTTCAGCACGCGAGCAAATCCGCAGGTTATTTCATGGAGGCGTGGACCGGATTCGAACCGGTGAATAGTTGTTTTGCAGACAACTCCCTTAACCGCTTGGGTACCACGCCATTATCTCAATGCCATCTTTACTTCTTTAATTATGGTCTCAACCTCTGCCAAACAGCCCACGCCCACAACGCCGCAGGCAAGCCTTCCTTTTATGGGCTCTACAAATTTGTACCCCAAGGCTTTTAATTTCTTAATGTTGTCTTGGGTAATACGGTTCTTATACATATTCTCATTCATCGCCGGGCTTATTAAAATCGGCGCTCTTGTAGCGCAACACACACAGGTCAATAAATCATCGCAAATACCATGGGCGATTTTAGCGATAATATTTGCCGTTGCCGGTGCAATTAAAACCAAATCCGCTTTCTCAGCCAGCGATACATGTTCTATCTCCCAGGCCTGGGGCTCCCCAAGTAATCCTCGGTAGACTTTATTCCCAGAAAGGCTCTGAAACAGAATCGGCTGAATAAATTCCTCTGCCTCAGGCGTCAATACTACTGTAACCGAAAACCCCTCGCTCCTTAGCCGGCGTATAATATCGCACGCTTTATATATAGCGATACTCGCCGTAACCCCTAAAATAATATTTTTCCCTTTCACCATGGCGTTATTCTTAAGACTTTGCCTTTTTGTAATGCACTTTATTTTCGGCGATTTCGTGCAAAGCTATGGTAGAGGG
>Ga0180732_1001637_pt1 | contig 13310 bp, 13 predicted proteins | sample KR11_01MetaG_FD_148674 | JGI IMG/M metagenome (GOLD analysis project Ga0180732, IMG submission 148674) | Groundwater microbial communities from the Olkiluoto Island deep subsurface site, Finland - KR11_0.1 MetaG | ecosystem: Environmental > Aquatic > Deep subsurface > Groundwater | place...
CTTTTTGCAGGCCTCTGCGCCTAAAATCCCCTGCTGGCGGCATTCAGGCGGAACCATCATGTACTTGCGGCACTCTTCTCCGCTAATGCCTTTATTTCGGCATTCCGGGGGATTCATCATGTATTGCTCGCATTCAGGCCAAGTTAACAGCCCTTTAGCGCGGCATTCAGGAGATAAGCGCATAAATTCTTTGCACTTTTCAGCTGTGCTAATACCATATTCTTGGCATTCAGGCATAATTTCAATAGTATTTTCGTTAATAACATATTCTTCAATCGGCTTAGTTGTTTCATCGGGATAATATTCGTCCTGAACAATTATTTCATTATTAATTATCTTTTCGGGATAATATTCATACTCGTCAATCGGCTGAGTGGAAAAACTGTCGTCATAAAAATTATTTTTTATTTCAATGCTATCACGCACCTCGGCTTTATTCGCTCCTTGATAAGCAAAAATAGCCAATTCGTAAAAACCGTCCGGAAAATTCACGGTCGGCCAAATAAAATAATAATGATTCTCACTTTCCTTAACGCCGGCAAAAACTTTGCTTTGAGGTCCGGAAATCATAAAATCAACTTTATCAACCGGCAGATTAACATTAGCTGTAACGCGCAAATCTCCGGCAACAGGAGACTCTAGCCGTTCAACAATAGCAACAACAAGCGGATCTGTATTGTATTCATTAGACGCGTAAATATCAGAAGAAACAATATCATTATTAATTATTGAAACCGGCTCGTCAGAGCTCAAGACATTATCCACGGCAGCATATATTTGCCTGGACATATCTATATATCCGGTTTTAACAGCGTATGCCTTAATATTGTATTGGCCGTTTTTAAAAGCAACAGTGTTCCAATTAAAAGAATAAACTTTATCGCCTTGGTAAATTGCCGGATATTTATTTAATTGAATTCCATCTTTTAAAACATAAAAAACCACTTCCGCTTCTTCACTGGTTCGGACTGAAAAGTAAGCGCTACCGGACACTGACGCTGGCGCTGAAACAAATTCCATAGTAAGAATATAATTCGTATCTGTTGAAGTTGTGTCTATGGTTGGATCTGTGTCTGCCATGGTTGCATCCGGAAAAACAATCATTGGTTCGTCCGTAGTATAATTTTTTTCAATTGGATCTGTTGATAAAATCGGATCCGTGGTCGTGTTTATGTAAGGGTTATAAACATCTTGCGCCTGCGCGATGCTGATTGGAGCCAATAAAAAAACCGCCTGGCCAAACACCAAATTAGCGGTTATAAATAAATTAATAACAAGATTAAAAAATCTCTTTGTTTTTGCTTTCATATTTTTGTTTTTATTTTTGTTTTTTTATATAATGAAAATGTTTTTGAACTTGATTTAAACCAATAATAAAAATCTGCTAAATCAACAAAAAAATTTCTAATTTCTAATATAATTGTATCACAAATTACTGCTTATGTCAACCTTGACATAAAATTTATTTTATGCTATTATTTTTCATTAAAGACCTTAAATCGCGTTTTTGCTTGATTGTCTAATGTTTTAGGCAATTAAGCGCGAAAATAAGCGCGAAAAACAATAAAAAAAGGTCTATTCGGACCTTGACAATTTAATAAAAACTTAAATTTGCCGGATGGCAAGAGGAGGTAAGAGATGTTTGCAATAAAATTACCAAAAATGAAGATATCCATTAAACCAATAAAAAATTGGCTAAAAAAAATGACCGAGAAAAAAAGTTCAGAAGAGCTGAGAAAGATTGAAAAGATGGTAACAAAATTTATGTTGATTATTTTATTCGGGATAATGATTCTTCCATTAATTTTTTGGAGTGGCCACATGCGCTGGCTTGGCGTTTTATTTGATTTGGGCATACTTTACGCTCTTTATAAATCATGTTTTAGGGATATCGCACCAGTGCACATCGGCTTAGTCGTAAGCCCATTTTGGGGCAGATTAAAAGAATACAAGCAAGAAGGTAAGTGCGTTACTTTGCCCTGGGATAAAATTGAAGAGGATGAATTAAAAGTTAAAGTTCATCCAGTAAAAGAAGATCGGGGCTATTTTACCGCAGGCGGCGCGCCGGTAAATTTAACTGTTGATATTTTTTATCGAATAGACCGGGATAATATCTACCTATACAAAGAAGTGGAGGGATTAGAAGGAGATGCTATTGACGGAAAAGTAAAAGAATTTCTTTACACGATGATAGGCACCTTGGATACAGATGAAGTTGTGGCCCGCCAAGGGGAAATAGCCAAAGGCGTATTGGAAGAAATACGTCTCCATCCTATCAGCAGTAAAGAAAAACAAATTCATTTTTTGGAAAAAAAGAAAAAAGAATTTGAGGGCGAACTTGAATTAACTAAAGAAAAGCACTCCAGATACACTGTTGACATTGAAAAAGGAGACAAGGCAAAAATTCAAGATTTATTACATAAAATAGATGAACTAAAATTAAGAATCAATAAAATTGAAATTAGTATTGCCGCTTTCCAAGAAGAGCTTGACAGTCTTTATGAAAAAGAGTTAAGAAAATATAAAACTGAGCTAGAATTAGAGCTGCAAAAAATAGAAAAATCTATTCAACAGACAAAAAATGAACAGAAAAAAAAAGCAGAAGAAATATTAACAAAAATAAAAGATGAAACAGTTGACATAGAAATAAAAAAGAATTTACTTAAAGCAAGAATTGAAGAAATAGAAGAGAAAGCATTGTCTGAGCTGGAAGAACAATTTGCTATTCGCATTATTGGCTCCCGTACTTATGGTTTTGACATTGCTGATGATGATGCTAAAAAAGGCAGGAGCAAAAGAACTACTGTTAAATTTGAAAGGGACGCTATTTTAACTGAATGGGGCACTACTGACATGATAATGACAATGCTTAAGGATAAATACCCCAGCTTGACTGACCATGAATTATTGGAAGCTGTTTTAGTAAACAGGGGCCGTATAGAAAAGGGTAAAAAAGTAATTGAAATTGAGGGACTTACAGAAATTGTGCCTCAAATTACAAAAATTTTTTTTGATGCTTTCATCGGGAAAAACAAAAAAAAGGAGGTGGTAAAAAATGACTGAAGCGATAAAACAGAAAGAAAAATCTCCTTTAATATGGATGCCGCTAATATTTATTCTTGTCGGATTGATAATATTTATCACATCTCAACAAACAAAAATGGACAAAGAAGTTAAACCAGCAGTACAGTTATTTGCAATTAACGCCCAAGAGCCATCTGATGCTTCTCGGGAATTTCCAATGAAGCTCTGGCTAACTGTTATTGGCGGAATTTTAATTTTATTAGCAGGCAAAGAGCTTTACTTCGCGTTAACTAGTGGCAGCACGGAAATACAATGGATAACGCCTACAATGTTGGCTATTGGATTATCTCTACTCACGGTAATAATTATAATATTGGAAAAATATTATCCTGGATGGTGGAGTAATCTAATGGGCTGTAAAAACGGCAAATTACAGCTTGGGGCTTTAGCAGTTTTATTTCTTGCATACTACATCATGCCGGGCACTGGTCCAACAACAATTTCTATTGGAAAATTTTTTATTCCTATAGGAATTGTTATAATAATTATGATGATTACGATAACAGCAACTAATTGGAAGTTTGAAACCAAAAAGGGCTCTACCGCAGTTCCTGTCGCTCAATCTCAATTCCAAATTATTCCTCAAGTTTCAAAGGGTTGGAAAGTTGATAGTGAAGGCCGATTAGTGGCCAAACTTCAGCCGGGAGAAGAAGAACAAAGAGTTTTCCGAATATCAGAGGGATATTCCACGCCATGGTTCGTTTTACCGCCTGAAAAATATCGCTTCCGAGCAGATTATCAGCAAACAGTAATTGTTGAGGAGAAAGGACGAGACAAAAAGATTGTTCACCCAAACGATCTTGATAATAGAGGAATAACCCAGGGGTCACGCAGGGAATTCAGATTTACGGCTTTAAAAGGAGGAGCCGAAATAATTATTACTTTAAGGAGAATATAAATTATAAGGAGTAAAAGACAAAACATTGTCTTTTACTCCTTTTTTTGTTAAAATAATAACATAATAATTCAATAATTAAATCAACAATATGACAAAACTAAAAAGTATATTATTAATAATACTTTTAATAGCAATAATTAGCCCTGTTGTTGTTATCGCTGCAACTGAAGCAGGTTCCGATCCCGTCTCCCTTACCAACCCTCTCACCGGAAATCAAACAAGCAAAGACATTCCTGTACTTATCGGCCAAGTAATCAGCGCCTTACTAGGAATCGTCGGCTCAATCGCTTTGGTAATGTTCATCTATGGCGGCTTTACATGGATGACAGCCGCCGGCAATTCCGAGCAAGTGGCAAAAGGAAAAAATATTATTGTCTGGGCCGCCATCGGGCTGGTGGTAATATTCGCTTCTTACGCTTTGGTCCGATTCGTAATTCAAGACGCAATTCTTGGAGTGGCAACACCATAGAATCATATCGGTAAGAAATAAGAATAAAAAAAAAGAAATAATCCATTTAATCTCTGCAACAAAAAAAAGAGCTTCTCGCTCTTTTTTTGTTGCCATAAAATCCGTTATGAGTTACGGGTTATGAGTTATGAGTTATGCGTTACGCGAAGTTTATGCGACCAGTAATGCCGCTCCTATCGCTCCCGCATGCTCTCCCAGCTTGCTTTTTAAAATTTTTATTTTTTTAGCTTCAGGCGAAAAAATATACTCGCGCATAGTTTTTTTTATTTTTGGCAAAAACAATTCGCTTGACTCAACCACTCCTCCGCCGACAATAATCACTTCCGGGTCAATCAAATTGACAATATTGGCAAAAGCAATGCCCAGATCACGCCCCACTTCTTCAAACATTTTTTCAGCCAAAACATCGCCCCTATACGCCTCCTCGGCTAAAACAGCCGGATTATTCTGGGTTAATTTATGATACGCCTCCTCAAGCCCGATACCTGTTTCAAAGTTAACAACCATTTTATTAAACTCGCCTGCTCCGCCATGAGCGCCTTGATAAACTTTGTCTTTATGCCACCACGCTCCTCCAAGGCCGGTGCCAATGGTCGCGCCGTATATATTGCTATATTTTTGCCCGGCGCCTGCCAATGCTTCAGCTCTGACAAAACACCTTGTGTCATTGTCTATTTCTACCGGCAGCCCAATTTTAGCTTGTAGCTGATCAGCTATCTTTATTCCGGCAATTACGGGAACATTATTACAAACTGAAATTTTTCTTTCTTTATGGTTTACCGGTCCGGGAACACCCAGACCCACTCCCTTAATCCTAATTTTATCTTTCCGCGCTCTTTCCAAAAGCGGCTCAGTTAAAGCATTGAGCATAATCACAAAATGATCCAGATTATCCTTTGGCGTAGCCAGCTTGTAGTCAGCGATAACTTTTTCTCCGTCAAAGAGAACAGCGCTCATCTTAGTCCCGCCGATGTCTATGCCAATTGTATATTGTTTATTAACTTTGGGCATAATAATAAGCTGCGATATAGTATTATTATTAAAATATTATTTAGTTAACGAATTAAAGAGTTAACCCCGTTAGATAAATTATCTATACGGGGTGAACGAGTTGATTAAAATCTTAAACAATAACTCGTTAACCCGTTAACTCGTTAACTAAAAAACTAAATAATTTTCGTAAAAAGCATCTTTGCTTCCTCCCACATTTCATTATTATTATTCACTTCTTTTTCCCAATACCAATATTCAACTCCCCACAAATAAAATTCCCTAAATCCGGCCATGCGGGAAAACTCAATTATTTCCCTGAATTTAGCCAAATTCATTGTGCGGCCTCGCTCTTCTTGTGTTAAATTCTGATAAGGGATCGGCCCCCACGGCTCTGCCTGAAGCTCAATCACTATCCACTTATCCGGTTCGGCAAAAAGGGCGGTAATATTTTTTTTGAAGCGAAAGAAGCCCGGGGCTATTGGATAATGAATATATCTTTTTAATTGCTTGGAATAGGTGTCGCGGTACATTGTGGTGCCGAAAATATCAGCCCTGCGCGCGGCCGGGATCCAAATGGAAAGCTCGCCTGAATCCGTAATTACAATCGGCCTGCCGTCCATGCTTTTGGCCAGTTTTATTTCTTTATCCAATAATTCTTTATCCAATTTAGGGCATTCTCCAAAGTTGGCCAAGAACGGCTCGTTTTCAATTTGCCAAGCAACAATGACATTGCTTTCTTTGTATCTATTTATAACTTCTTGTATATAACTTAATATTTTTTCTTCTTTTTCTTCTTTGGAAAAATTATCTATCCATTCCGGAAAATGGCACTCGGGCCATCTGGGCAAACGGCCGCCAATCGCCAAAATAACTTCTATTTCAGCTTTCTCAGATGCACTAATAAGCCAATCCAAATCATCCCAAAAATATTCATCATCCCGCGGCTCAATTTCGTTCCAATACGCGGGCAAGCGGACCTTTTTAACGCCCAATTCATTTAAAGTTGATGAATAAACTTCTTTCCACTCAAAGCCCAATGCTTCCGCCTGCTTTTTGGAAAAAGTTATTCCATATTCCAATTCATTCTTTTCATAAACATGGCCGCGGCTTAATATAAACGCGAGAAAACATACTGCAACCAAAACAAAAAAAACTTTTTTTATTCTCCTAACATTTCTAAACATTTTTAAATAATTAACCGCTTTAGTCTTATATTAATAAATAACCGTAGCGCGTTATGCGTTATGTGTTATGTGTTATGCGCGTTTTACCACACTTCATCCGTAATCGCCCGTCTTATATCCGTAAAAATAAAGCTGGTTATGGCATAAGCGGCCATAATTATAATTAGCCCTATAATCGCTCTGGTTATTTCTTTTTTTGCTTCATCAACCTTTTCTTGATTGCCCTGGGAAGTCATCCATTTATAACCTGCCAGCATAATTAAAACCAGAAAAATAATTCCCAGCAAAGTTAAAAATACTTTTATGACATCAATAACAATATCGCGCGGATCTTTGGATGTTGCGCTGGAGCCATAAGCATCTGTTCCTATTTTACCTACGCCGCCTTCTTTCGCTGCTTCCCACAAACTTCCTGCCGCATGGACAGAATTAATATTTTGAGGCAAAATAAATTGCATTGACGAGAAAATAAAAATAAATAAAATAACTGGAATCAAAAAATTTCTTGGATTGCTTAAAGCAAACAAGCTCTTGTTAATAATGTCTTTTTTCATATGATTTGTGTTATAATTAATTATGCTATAATGCTAATCTGCTAATAAATGCCAATCTACGAATTGCGAATAAAATGATATGCATTCGCATATTAGCGATTAGCTGATTAGCATTTATTCGCAGATTAGCATTATATTTATTATATCTAAAATCCTTAAAAACTTCAATCATGCGTTACGAGTTACGCGTTACGAGTTACGCGCTATGAGCTTATACACAAAAGTAGCTTACAATACAATAATACAAGTAATCGGCAAAGTTATTTCCACTATTCTTGGCTTACTGGCGATTGCTATAATTACCCGCTACTTGGGCAAAACCGGCTTTGGCCAATATACTACTATTATTACTTTTTTGTCGTTTTTCGGAATTATCGCGGATTTAGGGCTTACTCTGGTGACTGTGCAAATGATTTCGCGGCCCGGCGCGGACCAAAATAAAATTTTAAGCAACCTTTTCAGCTTGCGCCTTGTGTCAGTGCTTGTCTTTCTCGGAGCCGCCCCAATAGTCGCGATTTTTTTGCCTTATGAGCCAATTGTCAAAACAGGAATAATTATTGCCGCTTTCTCATTCTTGTTTATTGCCTTAAACCAAATTTTAGTGGGGTTATTCCAAAAAAATCTCCGCATGGACAAAGCGGCCATCGCGGAAGTTGTCAGCCGAATCGCTCTGGTTTTAGGAATTATTACTGTTTACCGCTTTAAACTCGGCTTAACCGGCGTTTTAGCCGCTACCGTGCTTTCCGGCGCCGTAAATTTCGTCTTACATTTTATTTTTTCCCGCAAATTCGCCCGAATCAAGCTTGCCATTGATTTGGATGTATGGAAAAAAATAATTAAATTTTCCTGGCCCATTGCCCTTACTATCGGCTTTAATTTAATTTATCTTAAAGCAGACACTTTGATTTTGTCTTTAATGAAAAGCCAAGCCGAGGTTGGCGTATACGGCGCGGCCTACAAAGTAATAGATGTGTTAATCACCTTGCCTTTTATGTTTGCCGGAATTATCCTGCCTATACTGACGATGAATTGGGCGAAAAACAATATTCAAAAATTCAAAGATTCTCTGCAAAGATCGTTTGACGCTATGATGATTATAGCCGTACCGCTGGTAATCGGCAGCCAATTCTTAGCTAAACAAATTATGGTATTGGTTGCGGGACAGGAATTTGAATTGTCCGGACAAATTTTGAAAATTTTAATTATAGCTGCCGGATTAATATTCGCCGGCTGCATGTTCGCGCACGCGGTTATAGCCATGGACAAGCAGAAAAAAATAATCGGAGTTTATATTTTCACAGCCATTACCGCGGTGATCGGCTATTTGATCTTTATCCCGCGCTACTCGTATTTTGGCGCGGCATGGGTTACAATATACAGCGAGCTGGTGATTACTCTCGCTTCTTTGTTTATGGTTTGGAAATACGCTAAATTCCTGCCAAATTTAAAAATTACAGCAAGAGCCATGGCTTCTTCCGCGGCCATGGCGATCGCTCTTTATTTTCTTCGCGAATGGAATCTGTTTTTTTCTTTATTCGCCGCAATAATAATATACTTTACTTTTCTTTATCTATTGAAAGGAATAACTAAAGAAGATATCGTAAAACTAATTCCCAATAATTAAAATTTTATTACTATGCGTTACGTGTTATGCGTTACGTGTTATGCGTTATTATGCCTAAAAATGTTTTAATCATAGATTCAGTGCCGAACAACAATAAATGCTTAATCAGTCTTTTTAATGAATTATCGCGAAAAGATTATTTGTTTTATTTATTGTCAAATAATTCCAGTCTTTTTGACCAATTCAAGACAAGCCAATGGCCGGCGAAAAAAATATATTTGGGGCCGAATATTTTAAACTCCAAAATTAATTTTTTGTTATTTCTAATTTTATCGCCGCTGATCCTTTTTATTTGCTTGGTTTATCTTATCGGCTATAAATACGGCAAAAATATCACATCCATAATTTGTCTGGGCTGCAATGAAAAGATTATTTTTACTTTATTGGCCAAAATTATGAAAATAAGAATGATTTGGCTGGAACTTCCTGACGCAAATTATAAAAATCTGCTGCCGCCGATCATTTGGCTTTATAAAATTAATTCAAATATTTCAAGCATTGTGGCTTTTACCGATTCTACAAAAATGCGGCTTAAAAAAATAACGGCAAGAGAAGAAAAAATTAAAACAATCCACCCGGGAATTAAGGTAAATCACTTTGAGCATCAAGACACGATTTTCCACAGCCTTGCCCATACCAATAAAAGCGGCTTTCAAAAAAAATTTTTTACCGTCGGCACTATAGTTGATTTAAGCCATCAGCAAAAAGTTGAGCCATTGCTTCAAGCAATTAAGCACTGCTTAACGGTTATACCTAACATACAGTTGATTGTAGTCGGGGACGGCAATGAGAAAAAAACCCTGTCTTGGCTGGCTAAAAAAATGGAAATCGACAGCTTGGTTTGGTTTGTGGGCGGAAAAAACCACGCGCAAAAATGGCTTAGTAATTTTGATATTTTTGTCGTAACATGCAAAGACACAAGTATGGCCGATCTGGATACATGCCTTTACGCAATGTCATCCGGACTTCCTGTGATCGGCCCGAAAAACAAAGATTTTGAAGATATAATTCGTGAAGGCGAAAACGGATTGTTAGCAGAGGCGGACAACAGCGAGGATTTGGCCATGCAAATTATTAATCTGCAGCAAAATAAGCGCCAGCGCTTAAGTTTTGGAAAAAACTCGCGTGAGTTGGCTGAAAAAAACTTTTCAATCAGTTTAATGGCTGAAAAATTTGAAAAACTACTGCTATAATGCTAATCTGCTAATAAATGCTAATCTGCGAATTGCCAATAATAATGAAAATATAAAAATACTGGAATACAAGAATATTTGAAGCAATTATTTAAATTTATTTTTATATTTTCACATTCTTGTATTTTTAATTTAAACATTCGCGATTAGTTGATTGGCATTTATTCGCGGATTAGCATTATATTATTATGTTAAAATACAAAAAAATTTTTGAAAACAACAACTTTATAATCATTAATAAGCCGGCAGGACTGCTTACCCATGGCAATGATCACATTAAAGAACTAACTCTTGTTGATCAATTGTTAAAAGACATCCCGAGTATAGCCAAAATAGGCGAGGACCCCAGCAGACCCGGCATAATGCACCGCTTGGACAGAAATGTGTCCGGGCTTTTGGCAATAGCAAAAACTCAAGACGCTTTTGACCATCTAAAAAAACAATTCCAAAACAGGGCTGTTAAAAAAATCTACACCGGACTGGTTTATGGAAAAATAGAAAAAGAGGAAGACGAAATAAATTTTCCAATCCTGCGGAGCGCCAAGGGATACAAAATGGCCGCCTTGCCATTAACCGAAAGAGGCGGCCTAAACCAACGGGGCAAGTTGGCGATTACAAACTTTAAAATCACAAAAAAATTTATTAACTGCACTTTACTGGAAATAAAAATTAAAACCGGGCGCATGCACCAAATCAGGGTGCATCTGGCCGCCTACGGCCATCCGCTTGTCGGCGATGATTTGTATGGGACAAAAAAAACCCGCGAGAAAAATAAAAAAATAAATTTAGGCAGGATATTCCTAGCCGCGAATAAACTGTCGTTTCTTGATCTGGACGGAAAAAAACAATCCTTTGAAATAGATTTGCCGGATGAATTAAAAACTTTTTTAAAACAAATTAAATAGGCCTGTCGCGTAATAATATGATTCAGCAAAAAAGAGTGCTGGTGATTGCCGGACCTACCGGCGTTGGAGAAAGCACTATAACCAAAAAAATAATCAAGCAATATCCGATATTTAAACGGCTGATTACGGCCACCACAAGAGAACCGCGCCTTAATGAAAAAAACAGAAAAGATTATTATTTTTTTTCCGCCGATAGGTTCAAAGATGAAATTAAAAAAGGCAATATAATAGAACACACTTTTATAAAAAACAGGAATGTTTATTACGGAAGCTATAAATATGATTTAGAAAATAAACTTAAAAAGGGACATAACATTATTGTTAACACTGATATAGTGGGAGCTAAATATTATAAAAAAAATTATAATGCCGCAACAATATTTATAAAACCGGATTCATTAGCTAATTTAAAGAAACGGCAACTATTCAGGAATAAAAACATTTCAAAAGATGAATTACGCAAAAGAATGAATTACGCAAAGCAAGAGATCAATAACGAGGCGCCTTTTTATAGCTATACTGTAATAAATAAGCAAGATGAGCTTAATAGCGCCATGAAGAAAGTGATAAAAATCATTAAAACAGAAGGTTATTGCTTAAAATAATAAAGAAACTCAAACTGTTGACAAACCATAGACTTTGTTATACTGTTATATTGTTATATGATTATATCTATAAAAAAATATAGCGCTATAACGCATAACAACATATCTATAAATATCTACTAAACATCTTAACAAAATAAGTCGTTGCGAGTTATGCGTTATGCGTTATGCGCTGCGAGTTATGCGATAAAAATATGGCAGAAGAAAAAAAGGATCTAAAAAAAGAAGCTTTAGTTGATTCTAAGGATAAAACAACATCAAAGCAAGAAGAAAAACGCATTATTCCCGAAATTAAGCCGGGAATGACTATAAGGGTTTACCAAAAAATTAAAGAATTAAACCCAAAAGGAGAGGAAAAAGAAAGAATTCAATATTTTGAAGGTCTGGTTATGGCCAAAAAACATGGCAAAGAAGCCGGTGGAACAATAACTGTCAGAAAAATATCCGATGGCATCGCGGTGGAAAAAATATTTCCAATGAATCTGCCTGCCATCACAAAAATTGAAATAAAAAAACAGGCCAAGGTTAAGCGCGCCAAACTATATTTTTTAAAGCGCGGCTACAAAAAGAAGTTAAAAGAGAAAAAAGCTGATTAAACATTATTCTCTGCCGAGGTGGTGAAATTGGTAGACACGCAAGCTTGAGGGGCTTGTGGGGGCAACCCTGTGCAGGTTCAAGTCCTGTCCTCGGCACAGGGTTAAATAAGGGCGCATAGCTCAGCTTCCGACAGCCCAAAGGGCGTACCGGAGTAAACTAGAGTACTTTTGAGCCACGTCCGCATAGCTTGATTATTTGAAAATTTAAAAATTCGGGCGCATAGCTCAGCTGGCTAGAGCGCTTCGTTTACACCGAAGATGTCCTGGGTTCGAATCCTAGTGCGCCCACAATGCAACATCTCACAACAAATGAAAAACAAACATTCAATTTGGCAAAAAAAATCGCCAAAAAGCTTAAAGGCGGAGAAATTATCGGCTTAATCGGTAATCTTGGGGCCGGTAAAACTATTTTTACCAAAGGATTGGCGGCAGGACTCGGCATTGAGCAAACCGTTAATAGCCCGACATTTATTTTAATGAAAGTATACCCAATCCGAAATCTAAATTCTGATATTAAAAATTTGATCCACATCGACGCTTATAGAATAAAATCCGAACAAGACATAATCGCTATCGGCGCGCAAGAATACTTCGCCAGACCCGATACCGTAGTTATTATTGAATGGGCTGACAAAATAAAAAAAATCTTGCCTAAAAAGACAAGATTTGTTAATATAAAAAATAAAGAAGGGGATAAAAGAATAATTAATATTTAACGCAATAAATTTATGTCAATGGAAGCTGGTCAAATAAATAGCATCTTAAGAAGAAAAGAAAATATAGAAAACTCAATAATAAATAAAGAGAATTTGAATTACGAAGAAAGGATTGATAAAATTATGAAGAAAGTAGATGAAATCTTGGAATACATTTCATGCGGCGACTTAGCAAAAAAGTTGTTAAATAATGAACTTGGAGGCAAAACTGCTTCTGAAATCAGAGCCATGACAGAAGAGGAAATGGAGCAACTATGCGATCCTTATGACCCGGCAGTAGTAGCTGCTATTTGCATTAGACTTAAGGAAAAGGAGGGGGAAGTTAAGGGAGAACAGCAATAAACCAACGAACATAAGAAACAAAAGCGGTTATTATATACTATAACCGCTTTTTTTATTTCTAAACATCAGCCACGCCAGAAAAATCACACTACTCACAATTATTATGTCGGCTAAATTAAAAACCGTAAAATATTTTAAATCAAAATA
>Ga0180732_1001638_pt1 | contig 13305 bp, 9 predicted proteins | sample KR11_01MetaG_FD_148674 | JGI IMG/M metagenome (GOLD analysis project Ga0180732, IMG submission 148674) | Groundwater microbial communities from the Olkiluoto Island deep subsurface site, Finland - KR11_0.1 MetaG | ecosystem: Environmental > Aquatic > Deep subsurface > Groundwater | place...
CCATTGCCGGGTGGTTTCCATCAAGGTCTTCAGGGTCCGGTTGGCTTCCGTCTGGGAATCCAGAAATTTCTGATGGGTTTCCGCAGTCTGTTGCTGAAGGACCTGCATGGCTTTAAGGCCCTCCCGGACCACGCTTAATGCATGGGTCAGCACCTCTGGTGCAATGGGTTCCAGGGGTTTTTTGAAATCTTCTGCTTCAAACGTTTTTTCCTTCACAGCCTTTTTTTCTAAAGGCGTATTGCAATCAGAGGGTTTTATTTTAGTTTCGCTTTTTGACGGAGCATTTTTTTTTGAGGCTTGGTAATTGGTACCGGAAATCATGATTTCCATTCTGGGCTTTTGCGGGTCTGCCGGAGGGGTTGAACCTGGCTCCCAGTTGCCCACCAATACCGGATACCCCAATGCTGCCAGCTGGCAAATGGCCTTTGCCAGGTCCGATAGGCCCGATTGCCTGCCCCCTGAACCATCCACGGCAACCATATTGAAATGCTCGCCTTCCAGAATGGATTTGATGAGGCCGGAGAGAACGGTTTTGGGGCCTACTTCCACAAAGGTTTCAATCCCTGAAGCGTAAAGGTTTCGAATGTCGTTGACGAAATCCACATGACGGATCAACTGCTCGCCCAGTATTTTTTTGGCTCCCAGTGAATCTGAAGGGTAGGGGGTCCCGGTACTATTGGCAAAGACCTGGATATCCGTGGGCTTCAGTCTGGAATGGGTTACGATGTCCATGAAAGGTTGCTGGGCACCCTTCATCAAATGACTGTGGAAGGCGGCAGCCACGGAAAGGGCTACGGTTTTAAATCCCTTTTCCTTGCAAAGTTTGTCTGCTTTTGCAATGGCTTCCGTGGGTCCGGACAAAACCCCCTGGTTGGGGTTGTTCCGGTTGGCGAGAATTACCCCGGTATCTGAATTTTTAATCAATTCATCCAATTCATCCAGGGGTGCTTTTACGGCCAGCATGGTTCCGGGATCACCGCTGGCTTTCCCGGCCAGGGCCATCAATCTTCCCCGGTGAATCGCAAGGTTGATCAGGGTGGGGTCATCCATCCATCCTGCGGCGTTCAGTGCCACCAGTTCCCCGAAGCTGTGTCCGCAGGCGGCGTCGGGTTTCAACCCAAAGGACTGAATGATTTTCAGCATGGCCAGGCTGATGCTTCCAATGGCCGGCTGGGCCACATCCGTATTGGTGAGGTCCTCCTCTTGTTGTTTTTTGAGTTTTCTGTCCACGACTGGAACCGGGAAGATGAAGTCACTCAACCGGGTTTCTTGTGTAAAAAGGCTGTTGGCGGTTTCCAGGACTTCAAAGGCCTTGGGAAAGGTGCAGACCAGGTCCATGCCCATGCCCACATACTGTGCCCCCTGACCCGGAAACACAAAGGCTATTTTTCCGGGTTTACTCGGGCCGCCGAAAAACGAAGTCTTGGCGTCTAATTCAGGATGACCCGGATTTCCGGAGACTTTCATGGCTGCGTCATCAAGAATCTTTACAATTCCGGACAGGCCTTCTTTCTGCCAGAGGGTGTGTTCAATCACCATGAGAAGCCGGAAAGCCTGGCCATGATCGAAGGTTGAACGGGACAATTCTGCTGGTCCGGAGACATCTTTGAAGGATTTCGCCGATGAGATGGATGCTTTCAGGTTCTCAACGGATTGGATGACAGCGTCCAGTGAATCTCCGGAGAAAGCCAGAATTTCCACGGAACCATCCCATGAGGTATGGCTTTTTGTTTTGGAGTATTCTTCAAGAACCGCATGGAAATTACTTCCGCCGAATCCAAAAGCGCTCACGCCTGCGTATCTTGGGTGGTCCTTTCGTGAAAACCAGGGTCTGGCCTGGTCACTTAAATAAAACCGGGTGGTTTCAATCCCCAAATTCGGATCCGGTTCCTTAGCCTTTAGAGTCGGCGGTAATACCTTATTATATAGGGAAAGAATTGTTTTGATGAGTCCTGCCGCTCCTGCCGCAGCCTTGGTATGGCCGATCATGGATTTTACGGAACCCAATGCGCACGGGATGGAATCATTCGTTTCCTTTTCCCGTGTGTCTGAGAAAAATTCTTTAAGGGCACTGAATTCAACCCCGTCTCCCACGGGGGTTCCTGTTCCGTGGGCTTCAATCAATTCCACGGAGGAAGGAGAAACCTCCGCGATGGTGTATGCATTGGCCAGTGCCCGGATTTGACCTTCTACACTGGGGGCGTAGATGCTCTGGGATTTTCCATCGCTCGCGGTTCCCATGGCTTTGATGACGGCATAAATCCGGTCGTTATCTTTTTCAGCATCCTCAAGCCTTTTCAGGATAACAATGCCGATACCTTCTCCCAGGACCGTGCCGTCCGCATCTTTTGAAAACGGCTTCGCATCTCCTGTGGGCGAGAGAACTCCTGTTTTGCTGAAGCACATGTGCATAAAAATGTCGTTTAAGGTATCCACTCCTCCGGTCACCACCATATCGCTGTGACCGGTGATAAGTTCCATAACAGCCATGTGGACTGCGCCCAGAGAGCTTCCGCAGGCGGCGTCCACTACGCAGTTTGTGCCTTCAAGACCAAGCCGGTTGCTGATTCGTCCGGCAACCACATTGCCCAGAAGGCCGGGGAAGGAATTTTCCTGCCAGGAGACATAGGCGCCGGAAATCCGGTTGACGGCTTCCTCGATTACGTCGTCCGCAATTCCGGATTCTTTAAGAGCTTTGCGCCATACCGGATGGCCCAGCCTGGAACTCAGGGGAATCACCAGCTCCTGGGTTCCTGTGACCCCTAAAATGACACTGGCCTTTGCTTTATCAAAGGATTTTATTTTGCCGTCGTATCCTGCATCCTCAAGAGCGGTCTTTGCGGCCATTAATGCAAGAAGCTGGGAAGAGTCCGTGGCTTCCAGAATGGCTGGAGGAATTCCGAATCGCGAGGGGTCAAAAGCAACCGGCTCCAGAAATCCTCCCCGTTTGCAGTACACATGGTCGGGCGTTTTAGGGTCTTCATGATAATAGTCTTCAGGAGACCAATGGGTTGGGGGAATGTCAGTGATTCCGTCTTCCCCTCTAAAAATCAGCCGCCAGTATTCTTTCAAGCCCGATGATCCGGGGAAAAAGCATTCCATTCCCACCACCGCAATGGGCACTTGTTGTGTTTTATTTTTATAATTTTCGTTCAATTTATCATCCTTTGTTTCTTGGATAGTGCCATAAAACCCCGACCCGGGTTTTCGCTCGACCGATGTATGCCGGAGTATTATGAAGTCGTCGACACCCATGGCCAAGTATAGCGCAATCTTATAATGGATCTTTTGACATTTTTCAAGCATTGTGGGAAAAAACTTGACGTTATTCTATTCATATAACAACCTATTAAGATTTCTTTTCCAGGCCTGTTTTTCTTAAAAATGGGGCTTGAGCAGGGGTGCTTTGCCGTGATATGAGGGTTATCATATCTGTATAACAATATCCCAACTAGGAGGTATCATGATCCAATATTTTATCAGCAGGGACCTTTCGGAAAAACTGGGCATCAATCTTGCCAGGTGGAAGCGATGGTCCAGGGAATTTCTGCCTCCTGATCCCCTGGGAGGCAAACAGTCCGGATATGCCCGGCAATATTCTCTAAGCGAAGCTTTTATGGTTTTTCTGGGAGGACACCTGGTGGGAAACCTCAGCTTATCCATTCCGGAATCCAAAATTATTTTAAAAGCTTTCGGGGAATGGATCAAGGAAAGAAATTTGTTTTCAGGTCATGACCCGGGGGGCGAAATGTTTGGAAATGAAGGATCAAGCCCGGGGGAGCTTGGTCTTGTAATTTTTGGCGGGTTAAATCAACAAGCTTATTTTTTTATTCAGGAATCGGAAAAACAGCCTTTTTTTTGTCTGGATTTAACCAGAGGGGAGGGAAATCCTTTGAACGGGGCAAGCCAACCGCAACTCCCCGCTTCTGTCAATCCTGGTTTCGGCGCAGGAACAAACGGAAGGTCTGTGGTGACAAGCGCAAAAATATTATTTATCAATTCAATTATTAATGAATTTAAATCCCGGTTGAATCCATGAAAAACATTCCAAAAAGCATCCTGTTCAGCAAAGCTTGAATTCGCCTAAAGATCTGGAACAAGGGTATTCAATTCATCTTCGATCATCGGTAGAAATCTTCCCACCTTGCCAGGCAAAACAATGTCTTGGTTTTTCAACATACTCAACCTCAGTACTACAGAGGCACCCATCAACAGGTTTTTGGCCACTGTTACGGTTTTTCGGTTTTCAATTCCATCAAGAAAGCTTCCTTTAACCCACTGATTAAAGGCTCCCATGGACGGTCCGCACCAGATCTGAAAATCCATTTGTCTTGCAGGGTCCCCGTGTTTTGCCCATAGGGAGGATTGACCCAGGTAAGACCGGAACACCAGGGCCATTTTATGTTTGGGGTCTTTTTCTCCCCGTTCGATCTGTCTGGGATCCATTGTTTCAAAATAGCGTTTTGTATTTTCCCATTCCTCATGGAATCCGCATTTGAAGAAATCCTTTTCCAGGGATTCCCTCTGGGAAAGGGGGATGTCTTCATATTGCCCGTACCGGTTATAAAGATCATACAATTTTGAAGCGCGAAGGGGAAACATGGTTCCCCGTTTCAGCACTTGGACCTTGGCCCCCATTTCAAACATATCGGCTGCCGGAGCCATGGCAACATCCGCCTGACCGGCCTCCAACAGCATTTTTCTTACGATTGTCGAAGTTCCGGCTTCAATACAGGACTGATTCACTGATCCCGTGAGAATGTATGCCGCACCCATGGCAAAAGCCGCGGCTGCTGCAGAAGGCGTTGAAATCCCGCCCCCCAGTCCGACACAGGGAACCCGTTGATATTTAAATTGCTCGGCAAGCTCATCTCTTAATTCCATGATGGTGGGAAGCAGGGACATGGCCGGGCGGTTATCCGTATGGCCTCCGGAATCCGCTTCAGCTGTCATATCTTCGGCCACGGGGATGTATTTCGCCAGATTCGCTTCCTGCTCTGTAAGGTAACGGTCCTTCACCAACTGGGCCAGCATCTTTTCCGGGGGGGGAGAAAGGAATTTTGCAGCCACCTCAACCCTGGATATTTTGGCAATGACTTTGTGGGGGCAAAGAATGTTTCCTTGTGAATCCTGATGGATTCCCTTTACCCGGTAATAAACCAGGGGCAGGGTGAGGTTCAAATACGCCGAAGCACTGATGAGGTTGATGTCGTTATTAAGATAGAGATTCACCACCGCGGCTTCATGGGCAGGGTCACCGGGGCTGTGAATCAAATTGAATCCAAAGGGAAGCTCTCCCATCCGGTTTTTCAGGTCATGAACCGCTTCTTCGATTTTGGTTAGAGACAAACCCCCGGCCCCGAAGAAACCCACCATTCCGGCTTTCCCGGCCTTTTCCACCATGTCCACGGAAGTGATCCCGTTGGCCATGGCACCGCAAACATAGGGGTATTTCAGGCCATGGGTTAGCTTGAATCGTTTCTCACCCAGATCTTTTGGGTGAAGGGGTGGTACATAGGCCAAGAGCCGGTAGTCTCCAGTTGTCTGGTTTTTCATGGAATGGATGGAGGCTGATCCTTCCCGGGAAACAGCATAACGGCCTTCCATATCATCCACGAGAAAAATCGGGGAGGTCACCTGCAGAATAGCTTTATGAATCGCGTCCTCCCCTGTTTCCGGGATTGATTTCCCGTTCCACCAGCCAATCTCCCTGTCCCCGGCGCCTTGGTTTCGCATGATTTATTTTCCAACCACAGTCTGTTGTATATATTAAATAAAATCAAATATATAATAATAGGCAAAAGTAGGGTTGTTTTAAAAAAAAACAGCACAGATGTCAAGGCACATTCAATTCATGAAGGATTGTGCGGCTAAAAAAGTCAAATTCGTTCATCTTTATACCTCCGGGTTCAGTGAAACCGGACGTTCGGAACATGCCCGAATCGAAGACCGCATCATTCAAATCGCCAAAGAGAACAACATCCGAGTGGTGGGACCCAACTGCATGGGGATTTACTGCCCGGATGGTGGTCTGGCCTGGGGGGAAATGTTTCAAACCCGGCCCGGTCACCGGCCGGTTGGCCAATTCAGGGCACAGGGGGATTGGATATGCTCAGCAGGATTATTACTGAAGGAGTAAAATCCATTCGAAAACCATTTTATTTTGTGGTGGAACGGGATGAGAACCGGCAAAGGGATGGGATCATGGGCGAGTTGAGAACCCGAATCCAGGAGGCGGGCATCCCAGCCTTTCCCAGCCTGGATCTTGCGGCCCGGTCAGCCATGAATATGTACCGGTATCAGGAGTTTTTATCTGCAAAAAAGTGAAAAAATCACCCCCGTGGGTGGTACTTCTGATGGGTTTGAATGAGATGATCCCGAACCACATGGGTGTAAATCTGGGTCGTGGCAATGTCCACATGTCCTAGCATGATCTGAACGGACCTTAAGTCCGCACCCCCCTCCAGAAGGTGGGTGGCAAAAGAATGCCTCAAGGTATGGGGCGTGATGGTTTTTGTGAGGCCTGCCTGAAGGCCGTATTGCTTGGTGAGTTTCCAGAATCCCTGGCGAGTCATGGGCTTTCCGGCCCTGGCCACAAACAGAAAAGGGCTGATCTTCCCCTTGAGCAATAAAGGCCTTGCATTCAGGAGATAATCTCCCACTCTGGATTTGGCATGACTTCCGATGGGCACAATGCGCTCCTTGGATCCTTTGCCAAAGACCCGCACAAAGCCCATTTCAAGGTTCACATCATGGAGCCCCACATGGATCAGCTCAGAAACCCTCAAGCCTGCAGCATAAAGCATTTCCAACATGGCGCCATTCCTTCGGCCCAAAGGGCTCTCATCATCCGGGGCATCCAAAAGTTTCTGAACCTCTGCAACAGACAGGACATCCGGCAACTTGAGAATTCCCTTCGGCAGATCAATCAGTCGGGCCGGGTCATGGGAGATGATTTTTTCATCCACCAGGAAATGATAAAAGCCCCTCAACGTCACCAGATGTCTTGCCCTGGATCTTACTTCCATTCCGGCTTTCCTTAAATGAATCAGATGGCTCAGGAGGGTGGTGGTGTCCGTGCTGTGAATGTCCTGGATGCCGTTTTCAGAAAGAAAATCAAAATACCGGGCAAGATCATGGCTGTAGGATTCGATGGTGTTGGCCGCAAGGCCCTTTTCCACCAGGAGGTAGTTGATAAACCGATCGGCAAGTGAGTTTAATGACGGCATGGGCGGCTATTTGATACTCGCATCTTCTCAGGCATGGTTCCTCAGTTTCAGAGCCAGGGGATGGGGGTTGAGGTAAACTTGATCCGATAAATAGGCCTGTTGATATTTTCGGACATAATGATTCAAAAGGGTGATGGGAACGATGAGCGGCACTTCCTCCTTTGCATATTGATCCAGAATTTCAAGCATCTCTTTTTTTTCATCTGCGGAAAGGTCTTTTTTGAAATACCCCATCATGTGCTGAAGAACATTTACGTTCTTTTTGACGGTGGTGGCAAGCTTCAGGGCGTCCATGAGCTTTTTTTCATAAAGGTCGTACAATGAAGCTGTGGGGATGGATTTGCCCAGAGCAATGAGTTTTCCCATGGCCCGGTATTGATTCTGACTGTGTGAAAAGATCAGGAGCTTATGCCGGGTGTGAAAATCCACAAGGGCTCCCAACCGCCGGGGCTGAGTCAACAATTCTCTCCAGCGTTTCATGGTGAAGATCTGCTCGATGAACATCTCTCTGAGCTTGGGATCGTTGAGCCTGCCGTCTTCTTCCACCGGGATCAGGGGGAATCGTTCGGTAAACGCCCTGGCAAATAGACCCACACCGGTTTTTTGGGGTATTCCGGATTCCCCGTAGACTTTCACCTTGAATAGACCACTGCTGGGGGAATTTTTCTTAAAAATAAAACCACAGAGGTTTTCTTTTTCCAAGGCCGATAGTTTCGGGCTGATCCATTTCTGCATCAGGCCGGTTTTGTCTTCCCCGGTTCTTACGGTGACCAATCTCGGGGATTGGCTGTCCCCCATAAGACGCATGGCTTCCCTGGGAATGGACATGCCGCATTCCACTTCCGGACAGACCGGCACATAGGAAACATACAGCCCCAGGGTGTCGGTTAAAAAATGGTCCTGACTGTGGCCGCCATCATAGCGGACATTTTCTCCCTGGAGGCATCGGCTGATGCCGATTTTTAATGGGTTGTCCATAGGGATATCCTTGACCTGTATTTTTCTTTTGTTTGATTGCCGGATGGAAATTGTTTAAAAGAAAACTTGAGATGATCCTAACATACATCAAACCACAGATTCAATCTTTGAGAAAAGGATATGGAAAAAACACTCCGACATGAATTCATGGAAAAAATCGCAAGTCTTCTTGGTTCCCAGAAGCTTGCCGTGCTGGCCACCTTCGGTAAGGAAGGCCCTTATGCCAATCTTATTGCTTTTGCCGAAACGGAGGACCTCAAAACCATCCTGTTCGCCACTCCGAAGGAGACGGTTAAATACGAGAATATGAAAAAGGACAACCGGGTAGCCCTTCTGGTGGAAAACACCAAGAACCACGAGGATGACTTTCAGAACGCAAGGGCGGTGACCGCCATGGGCCAGGTGGATGCTTTGGAAGGCGAAGTCCGATCCATGATGGTTAAAAAATACCTGGTGAAACACCCCAATCTCGCGGAGTTTGTGAATTCACCCCATTGTGCTTTCATGCAGGTGAAAGTGGAAGCCCATATTCTGGTGGAGAGCCTTCAGAAGGCCACACGGGTTTCAATGAAAGATTAATCCGGCTTGTACCATGAGGACCGGTTTTCCCTATCTTCAATCCGGATATTTGCTTTTTCCAGGCATTTTCGAATGGCATCGGCTTCTTGGAATTTGCCGGCAATCCGGTAGCCGGTTCTGAGTTCCAAAAGGGAATCCACCAGGGGGGCTAAAGAATCCATTGGAAGGTGGGAATCCCCGCCGTTGGTGGAGATGGTCAACGGTGCCGGAGCTTCACGATCCTTGAAGGTGCCTTTTTCAGACAGAACCGGCATTGAAATTAGTTCGGAGGGCAGGGTAGGGTATGGGATGGGTTTGGAAATACCCCCTTTTTGTAAATGATCCAGCGGAAAAATTGACCCGTTTTTGAAAAAAGTTTCCTGATGATGCTCTTTTAGAGTGATGCCGCCGATGCCCTTGATTTCTGCAGTTTGTTTCTCAAAATCCAGAATGCACGCGGTATGTTCGTCGATTCCCAAAACAGTCACATCCTCCGGCAGAAGGGCCATGAGATGGTCCATGCGGGGCTTTCCCATGAAACAGAATCGGGTATCGTGGTTTCCCCCGTCCGCATTGTTCCAGTGGGGAATCACCACCAGGTTGAGCCCGAAATGATTCAGAACATTGATGCCGTCAATCCAGTGAATATCCTGGCCCACTTTATAAATTTCATACACTGGCAGGGTGAATGGTCCCAAGGTAAGGGCTGCGGCACTTGCGGTCACAAGGCATCCCCCGGCCTCAATTCTTTTGATGAACATATCCGGGATGCTGGTGTTCAGCCATTGCCGGGTTGCGTAAGAGGGGCTTCCCGGGCCGATGAGAATGTAATCGGCGGTTTCAAGGGTTTCATAGGTCGCCTTTTTTTCTGAATCTCCAATGGTTTCCCTGGATTTAAAGGAAGCAATGGTGATGGGGTGGTTCACCCGGCGGCTGAAATACTCAACGGCCTTAAGGGAAATCTCGTCCGTGTTGAGCTGAAACCCCGAGGGTGTATCCACAAATACCGCCCTGGGGGAATCCCCCAATCGAGCCAATAGTCCCTTATGGACTTCAACCATGGTGGACGCAAGCTCTCCGGAACCCATCAACACGATCATGCCTTTTTCTTTAGGCAAGGGGCAACCTCCTTAAATCCTGATTTGATTAATTGCTGTATGTGAGGCCAAAATAGTGTACAATATGCCCAAAAGTCAACTGGAGAGGATAAAACAGGAGGGGTTCATTCATTGAAAAGACGCGTGTCGAAACCCTGAACGAGGACAAAAATCACCTCACTATCAAATGGTTAATGATGAGGTGGTTCAATACATTTGGAGAACATCAGAGTATGGCGACCTACAATGGAATCAATCATATTGCGATGATTACCCTGGATATGGACATGACCATCCGGTTCTGGCGGGATCTGCTCGGCATGCGGTTGGTGGCAGGTCTTGGAACCAAAGAATACCGGCATTATTTTTTTGAAATTTCTGAAAATGATTTGATCGCTTTTTTTGAATGGCCGGGTGTGGAGCTGGCACCGGAAAAGGATCATGGCGTTCCGGTGAAGGGTGCCCATATTTTCGACCATATTTCAATTGGCGTAACGGAATTTGAACATCTTATTGAACTCAAGAAGAAGCTGACGGCAGCCGGATTCTGGGTTTCGGAAATCATGGACCATGGGTTCATAATTTCCATATACTCTTTTGACCCCAATCATATTCCCATTGAATTCAGTTTTCCGGTTTCAAATGTCGATATTAGGAAAAAGCCAAAAATGAAAGACAGGTTGGCCACTAAAATCACCCTCGAAGGGCCTGATCCCAAAACCGGAATCTGGCCGGAATACATTGAGAAAAAATGGGAAAAAGATGATTTTGAGGTCTATGCCGGTGAAGGAAAAATATTTTCAGAATAATCAACTTAAATGAATAATTATGACTTGCTTTTTAAAAAAAAGAGCGTATCATATTCGAAACTCATAAGGTCAGTATGTATGGGGCCGAGTATCGCACGTTCTGAAGGAAATTAGGAAATTCCATTTGTCGTAAGTGGGTTCCTGAGACTTGGAACAATGAGAAATTACTATAAAGGAGGAAAGCACGATGGCAAATGGAGTAGTAAAGTGGTTCAATAACAGCAAGGGTTATGGTTTTATTGAACAGGAAAATGGATCTGACATATTTGTTCACCATTCAGGGATCAACGCCAGTGGGTTTAAATCACTTAATGAAGGCGATAGAGTTACCTTCGATGTTGAGCAAGGCAAAAAAGGCCCGGCCGCTGTTAATGTGACCGTTGTCTAAAAAGAAAAAACAATGAACAATAAAGGGCGTTTTTGTGGGATATCATAATAACGCCCTTTATTTATGTGAATTTTTGGTTGCAGCTCTAAAAGAAAGAAGACTTAAACAAATCTTCATGAAGAAAATGCATTCTTTGACAGGAATGCCTGCACCTCTTCCGCCGTGTCCTTTTTCAAGACCTCGCCAAGCATTTCCGTCAGATCTTTTTGATCCAGTTTCCGAATGAAATTTTTAACCACAGGAATCGAAGCCGGATTCATGCTCAGGCAATCCGCCCCCATGCCGAGAAATAGGCTTACACAGGCAAGATTGGCCGCTGCCTCACCGCAGATGCAGACGGGCTTTCCTTTTTGCCTGCACAGCCGGATGACATCCAGAATGGTTCCGATTACGGCAGGATGAAGGGGATTGTATAAATGGGCGACTTTTTCGTTGTTTCGATCCACCGCAAGGAGGTACTGAACCAGGTCGTTGGTGCCGATGCTGATAAAGTCGATGGAATCCAGCAGCCGATCCAGTATTCTGATAATTCCAGGAACTTCCACCATAATACCGATTTGTATTCCGGCATCGAAAGACACTTTCCCCTTCTGCAAAAAGTGTTTTTCCTCGCGGAGAATTTCAATAATTTTTCTGACTTCACCCACCGTTGATATCATGGGGAAAAGGAGTCTCGCCTTGCCGAAAGCAGAGGCACGCAATATGGCTCGAATCTGATCCCTGAAAACATCTTCGTTTTCCAGGCTGATCCTCACAGAACGCCATCCCAGAAATGGGTTGGCCTCTTTTTCAGAGTCCAGATGATTTAAGAATTTGTCCCCTCCAATATCCATGGTGCGAATGGTGATGATCCTGCCATTTGCTTTTTCGACAATCCTTTTATAAAGATCAAACTGTTCTTCTTCCGATGGAAAGGTCTGACGGATTAAAAAAGGGAACTCCGTTCGGTATAAGCCAATGAAATCGGCGCCATATTTATCCACCAGATCCATATCCGACAACAACCCGATGTTGGCGCCAATGGTTACCTTAAAACCGTCGGTCGTAACTGCCGGTTTGTTTTTCAAAACAGAGAGCTTATCAAAGGCTTTGGATTGTTCGGATTTGAGCCGGTCATACTCTTTTCGAATCTCTTCCGGGGGGTTCCGGAAAACGATTCCGGAAGAAGCATCCATGATTACGTGATCTTTTTCTTGAATGACATTGAAAACCCCTTTTACTCCGATAATGATCGGGATTTCGAAAGACTTGGCGAGGATGACCGCATGTGAGGTTTTCCCACCTTTGGAAAGAACAATACCCTTAAGATTTTCCTGATTTAGGTTGACCAGATCAACCGGTGAAATATCAGAAGCAAAAAGAATCACGGGTTTTTCGAACTTTTCCACAAAATGGTTTGTTTGGCCGAGCAGGTGCCCAAGAATTCTTTTGCCCGTATCTTCAATGTCGGATGCCCGTTCCCTGAGATAGGGGTCATTCAGTTTTTTGAAAAATTCCATATGAAATAGGATTTCTTTTTTTAAAGCGAATTCAGCACACTCCCCTTGGTCTATGTGACGGCCTATCTTTTTCTTGAAGGAATTGTCCATGAGGTACATGAGATGGGCTTCAAGGATTGCCGTATCCTCCATGGACAGTTCTTTTGCGCGCCCTATGATTTTCTTGATATCTTCCGCGCTGGTTCTGAAGGCAACCTCCAGTCTTTCTCTTTCTGTTTTCACATCAAGAGCTTGCTTGGGATGGATCTGGTCAAAGCCGATGCTGTTTCTGGAATAAACCGCTTCTCCTTCTGCAAATCCCGAGGTCACCGAAAGGCCTTTTAAGAAATTTTTTGTGGCAGAGCTCTCCCGAGAATCACCCGGTTTTTCGGAAGTGACTTTTTTCTGCAGCTTCAGATTTTCGAGAAGACCAGTATAGGCAACCGTTGCAGCAATTTGCGTCGCGAGATTTGAAAAAAAAGGGATGTCTTTTCGGGAAATGGTTTTCTCCTCCACCGTTTGAAAAACCAGAACCCCGAGGATGTTCTGGTGGTATACAAGAGGGATTCCCATGAAGGTACTGTATAATTCCTCTCCGCTGTCTTTGTAAAATTTATACCGCTCATGCTTGGAGGGGTTGATGACAAAAACCGGTGCCATGGTTTCGAGTGCCAAACCGGTCAACCCTTCGTTGATGTTCATGGAGATTTTATCAACGGTTGATTTTTCAAGACCTTGGGTTGCCTTGAGGATAAGACGATTTCCGGA
>Ga0180732_1001639_pt1 | contig 13286 bp, 18 predicted proteins | sample KR11_01MetaG_FD_148674 | JGI IMG/M metagenome (GOLD analysis project Ga0180732, IMG submission 148674) | Groundwater microbial communities from the Olkiluoto Island deep subsurface site, Finland - KR11_0.1 MetaG | ecosystem: Environmental > Aquatic > Deep subsurface > Groundwater | place...
TAACCGATTCTTTTTATATTTCTGTCGTCTTATATTAATCGTATTTCTCCGTCTAAATAAAAAAGCCGACCCCCGCCTGTACAGGAAGTCGGCTTAAATGTAAAAGCGCTATTCCAAAGTCCCCTGGTTTAAGTTACCAATATAATATATGTTGAACTTGGAAATTCACGCTCTTACATTTATATTACTACTACACAACGCAGTATATTTCAAGAAAAGATAACTATATATTGTAAACTGAAGTATTGTAAACTATAATGGTAGGCGATCTTTATGAATGCGGTTAGTCTTACGATGATGCTTATCCCAATAATCACGCATAAGTTTTATATGGTGTTTACTTTGACAAAGCAAATCTCCGCAGGTTTTACGGTAGGATTTGGCTATCTTACGTTTGCAGTAAGGACATACCCTTATGAATTCAATGCTAAAATTAGGCATTTTTTTCTTTAATAAATATACGCAGACAGCACCTCAGTATGTATGTGCGGTGCCTTTCATCATTTAGTATAAAGAATCTCCCCCTGCTGTAATGAATGCTGTTCACCACTAAAGTTCTTTCATGCAAAAAACAGAAGTTATTATTCTTATTTTTATGCGCCAATGGCGTAGTACACCAAGGGAATTTACATATTCTCATCTTTGCATATCAAATTGTCCTATATTTATGTGTACCTGGTTATTATTTGCCTTGGCCTGTTCTTCTATGCTATCTATCCATTTCTTTAGGCGTTCCATAAGTTTGTTTATCGGTTCTTCCCGGCCGTCTATCTTGCATTTCAGAGCCTTTTCATAATGTAATTTTGCCGCGCCTATGTTGCCTAATAACAAATATAATTGAGTAAGATTATAGGTTATCTTCCAATCCCCGGGCCTAAGTTCTTCCGCCTTAATCATATTCCCCAAGGCGCCGTGGTAATTACCGTTCATAAAACAATGTACTGAGCGGTTCTGCCAAGGGTAGAAGAACTCCGGCTGTTCCCAACAGGAATATTCTATTGACCAATATTCATTCTTGTAGAAGGGATGAAAGTTCATAAGCTTGGTAACATAGTACACCCATAACATTGCCCCTAAAATCGGATAGTGTATTAAAATAGACGCTACAAATATACTCATCCCTATATTAGGCAAGTAGACATATCTGTTTGAGATAGTCTGGTTAAAACTTATTACATTCATCCATTGGCTCAAACATATACAAAACCATAATAACCCTATATGTCTAGTCCAAAGAGTGAATAAAACAAAAGCTATGCCAATAAAGAAGTACTTATCTATTTTATAAGATTTTTTGTTACTCTCCGCATCTACCCCGTGCAGAAATAGGTATTTATGGTAAAACCCTAAGCGTAAAGCGAATATACTATTTACCATATAATAACCTATTGTCTTGAACATTATAATCACTTTCCTCGGGGCGATCGTCCTTAACTCAGGATTGCTTTCCATATTATATTTTGAGCCAGGGTTAGTTTTATCAAAGATTCGGTTTTTTTCCCTTAAGAAACCTAAGATTATTAAACTTACCAGCCACCAATGTTTGGTAAACAAAAATACCAAAGGGAATAATACCAAACTTGCCCCGCAGAAGTAAGTCCCATATAAATAGGGTATTATGCTGAAATACGGGAATATCCACATCAATAAGGCACAGGTCGTGTTCTGGGAATATCCCTTTCCAGAAATCCAAATAGAACATTGGTTGTTTATGGGGTTAATGCTGAATAGTAATGCCGCTATGGCAGAGAAATTATTGCGCCCGAAAGCCAAGTAAATTAAAATACAATTTAAAGTATGTATCCCCAAAGTCTGCCAATGAGCTAACTTCCAAGAAACATACTTCCTGCCTTGCAAATGATACCAGAAATACATCCACATCCACCTACTTTTAGGAATTACCATGGGACCGTTAAAGACTGGTATATCGTCGCAGATACCTTGATAATCTATTGTGCGAATGTAAAACAACAGATTAATTAGAATTATCAAAAGTATAATCATTTATATATCCTCTTCCATCTTTTGGGTAACATCCAATTCGGGGCGAATATACGTATAAATATCACCACTGCCATCTTGAATCTCCTCCAGTCTGTGAAATAATGCAATAATAAACTTGGCCTTGAATTTACTTTCCATACCCCCCAAAGCCTCATCTTATCAAGCTCCTTAATTGTCATTCCTTTGGGGGCATGGCAGACTACGCTTAAACTTATTTGTGTAAAGTCAAAGTCTTTTGGTATCTCGCCTGTCTTAAGACACTCTTTAGTAGCCTCGGAGCCAGGCAAAGGAAGCCAGGGGACGATATTTGCGCCATGTAGATACTTTTTGTCTATCATCTTACAGGCAAAGTTTATACTCTGTTTCATTTCCTCTTTAGTCTCGCCCGGAAAACCTATGATAAAATTCCCCGTCGGTTTAAAACCATTCCTTTTAAAACATTCTAAGCCAGACATAATCTCATCCTGGGTCAAACACTTATTCATCAACTCCTCTCTAACCCGCGGCACAGCAGACTCAATCCCTACACCAAAAAACAAATCATGCCTTGCCTCTTTCATAAGTTGAAGCATCTCATCATCCACTCTATTAAGCCTCATTCCCGTTGCGGTAAAAAAAGAATATTTATTGCCTCTTGAAATAGTCATCCGGCAAAAGTCTTTGACTAACCTTGGAAGCATAGTATAGCCCTCATCGTTTATAATGAACCTTTTAACTCCGAAGGTCTTGTCCAAGTATTCTATCTCCCCCCAGATATGCTCTAAAGACCTTACCCTAACTTTATTTCCTAATTTCACACAGAATCGACAAGAAAACGGACAACCCCTAGACATATGTAGATTTATGCAGTTAGGCCCTATGGTAACCTGGGAATAATACTTTCTGGGGTCAATCAAATCCCATGCTGGGTAACCGAATTCCTCAATGTTAGGATATTGTATATAGGGATTGACCTTAACTTCATCCCCTTGACGCCAAATAAGTCCCGTTACATCACCTTTAATTCTTTTTCCCTGTAAAAACTCATCAAATTCTTTTATCGGTATCTCACACTCGCCTTGAAAGGCATAGTCGGCTTCAGGGAAAAAAGGTAAAACATCCTCCGGTACCCCAGAACAGTGCGGTCCGCCCAAAATAATCATAGGCTTATAAGTTAAAGATTTTATCATCCGCAATAATTCCTTGACCGACCTTAGGGCAGAGGAGAACACGTTTATCCCTATTATATCGGGTCTAGTATCGTTTATATATTGGGTAGTCTTCCAGTTATCCCATTCTTCTATAATGCAGTCCTTAAGGTCAACCTCTTGCCCTATTTTCCGTAGAGCCGTGGCCAAGTAACCTAAACCAACAGGAGGACTCTCGATGAAGAATCTTACGCCTTCTTTTTTTGGGGCGAGCAATAGATATTTCAATGTATTTTTCCTTTCAGTAATGCTAGTTTTATATCAAAATTCCTATAACAAGATACCCAACAAGCATTGCATTTTAAATTTTCTCTCTGTAATCTTATTACCTCGTCAGAGTTCCATAAATCATCTATAGACTCGTAATAAATATTTCCTATAGGGTTGAATTTGCTCACGCAGATATTCACACTTCCGTCGGGAAAAACAGGAATAGTGAACAATGAGCTATAGCAGGGTATTCTCACCAATCCCCAAAGCCAGGCATTATAGTAAGTCACATAGGGGGAGATATTATCTTTAATGTAGCGCAGGTCAATGAGTCTTTCCTGGCCTTTCTTGCCCGACTTCGCTGCCTCAGAGTAGATATTAAACATCAACCTTACATTTTCTCTGTCGCAGATATGTTGAACCCACAAATAACTGCTATAGGTATTCCAAGGGGAAGCGGTGAAAACTACTTGTAAATTAGTCTTATTTTTGATAGTCTGGATGCTTTCTATCACATTATTATAAGCGTCAATTCCCCGGACTTCCTTGTAAACCCCAGGAGTTCCGTCCAAAGAGATATTCACCGACCTAATCTTATACCTTTCTATCGCCCTTACCAATTTGTCCGTAAGAATCCCGTTAGTAAATAAAGTATAATTGACCTTGTGCTTGTAAAGCAAGGCTAGTATGCCGTCGATGTCTGGATGACAAAATACTTCCCCACCCTCCACCAGCCAGTTATGTTTGCCCACGGTCTTAGAGTGGATCAAATCCTCAATAAGCCTTACTGACATATCGACCTTAGGTTGCTGTTCCCAATGATCACAAATGAGACACTTGGAATTGCAACGGTTAGTAATGTAGAGTAAAAGATTGCCCCTTCTGGGGAAAAAACGCTGGTAAAACCTCCCGCCCAAATGTAAGCTAGGAATAATCCTTGCCATACCAAAAACGCTTTTTAAATAACTAGGTCTTAATGACTCGAGGTATTTCATTTCTCGTAAGTAACTGTTACTTGTTGCTTTACATCATCTCTTTCGGAATTAATTCACATTCACCTATCCTTATCTTTTTCCCATCATTAAGTTCAATAGTATAATGAGTCTTATATCCATGTTTATTATCATCATCACGGTCAAACTCTTTTACTATTCCAGAACAACCTCCATAAAAATCATATTCATCTACACTTAATACTCTAACTTTATCTCCATAATGAAATTTCATCTTTCCTCCTTTGGTATCTCATAAATATAATAAGTGTCCCCGTCCTCCTTGACGGTCTTAAAATAATCAAAACAGTTAGTAATATAACTTGCCGCAGGATAGTCTATGTGTTTTTCACTTAATACGATATAATTTATGCCGAACTTTTCTATAACCAAGTCAGTTTGGTATATAGCCCTATCCATTATGGGATCACGGGATAAAACTAATATCCTCTTCTTGGTCTGGTAAGCTATAGGTTGGCAGATATAGCCATCTACCAAGAGGCCATCTAAGACTAGATTGTTCAATACCCGGGAAGTGATTTTTACCTTGATTTTGGGCTTAGTAAAGCATAATACCCTATTTTTATAGAGAAAGCCCGCCACAAGCGCTCCTACGCTTAACCAGAGCCATCCTAGGGGCACTTCGGGAAAACCTTTAGCCAATAGAAAACCTACTAAGGGAATGGCTATAATAGCGTTCCTAGGCAAAAACCGCTTATAAACAGAAGGGTATAATAAACATCCCACTATCCCACTTATCCACAATGGGCTTTTTAACGCCCCCTTAATGACAAAAAACAATGCTACTGGAACCAGGAAAGTCAATGGCGGATATAAGCCAAACACCCCACCGACCTTTTTAAACCAGTCCTTAAAACTATAACCCAGTTCTCCTTTGCTATAGTAGGAATATACCCACGGGAAATATAGCGGACTGAATAACTGCCTAAAAGTAAAAGGTTTGACCTTCTCTACCATGCCCTCTATCCCAGAGGGATAATATTCGTTCTTGGTATAAACCCAAGCTTTATCAATAAGCCAAGAGCTGAATATAACCATAAAGACTATCAATGTAGTGGGATTAAAACCTAAAAGGGCCCATATAAAAAACCCCCTTAGACCGGCAAAGGTACAGGTCAAACCCAGTAAACCCCATATCAAACCTGCCTCTAAAAACCTATGTGACAGTAAAAAGTAAACCATACTCGTACCCAATAAGACTATCAGTTGGTAACGGAAAGTCCGGTTTGAGTAATAAATTAGTGTATAGTTAAAGGTTAAAAAACATAGGGCTATACCTTGCTGGAAGGGGGTGGCACCTAAAACCTTTAAAAGTGCCGAGCTGACAAAGTATAGCCCTATGCTACACAAAAAAGATACTAACACCCCCGAATAAAATACTTTCACTAGCCAGGAATAAAACGGTGGGTGTGCATCATAAAAAGACCTATTCCAAAGCTTGTAGAAATTCCTGGCGGTAGCTAGATGTCTTATCTCGTCACCTTCTAGGGTATAGTTTTTCTTAGGTACGAATAGTCTTAGTATAATGTAAATCCACATAATACTTTACCGTTCTCCTCAAGCCCTCGTTTAATCGAACTACCGGCGTATAGCCAGTCAAGGCATAGAGCAAACTTGAGTCTGCACAATGCCTTGAGACATCCGCCGCCCGTTGTTCGGCATAGTTTATAGGCCCCTTGTATTCCATTATGTCGCATATCAGGTAGACCAGATCGGTAATAGAAGTCTCTATCCCCGTGCCTATATTGACCACGATCCCGTTCTCCTCCAGTTTAGCAATCAGGATGATGGCCTCGACTACATCGTCTATGTACACGAAGTCTCGTGTCTGAGTGCCATCCTTGAAAATTATCGGGGGTTCGTTACGGAGTATCTTGTTTATAGTCTTGGGGATTATCGCCCCCCAATGAAGTGGTTGGTATGGCCCATAGGTGTTATATGCCCTCGGGATGATGATATCGTTATTGAAAGTATTCACATAGGAGAAGCAAATCAAGTCTCCTGCGGCCTTGGCTGCAGCATAGGGAGTACGGGGCCTAAGAGAGTGGGTTTCATCCATAGAATCTTTGCTAGCATTTCCGTAAGCTTCTGACGAGGACATATGTACTAACCTACTGAAAGCGCCTAGTCGTTGCAATTCACAGAGGTTAAGTATCATCTTGGTACAGTCATTGACTACCTTGTAGGGATGGGTTAGTGAAGCCGGTAAGGCAATGGTCGCCATATCAAAAACTATGTCTACTTTATGGTCTTTAAAAAAGACCTCTAGTTCCCTGTACTCGGTAAGGTTATGACCTGTTTTTAAATCAAGGTTAATTATTTCTTTGGGATTTTCTTTTTCTAAACCCTTCATGAGTTGAGAACCAATAAATCCGGATCCCCCGGAGACAAGTAATGTTTTATTTTTCATCCGAATATCATCCCCAATCCGCCCGCTAAATACTGCGTGCATTTGTAAATAATCAGTCCTATCAATAAAACAGGGTGCCTAAGGAATACTTTAAGGTTCGGTCTAATAGGGTTAAGTTGTTTGTAACCCCTGTTTTTATGTACTCTCAAATACCTGCGCATAAACTTTCCGTAATAGTAAAACTTCTTGAATACTTGTAACAGATTGCTTTCCTCGTGTAAATGGTATTCCCGGCAATCTATCCGGCCAGTCTTGTAACCACCATAGTCAAGTCGGTGTTGAAAATCTTCTTCAAGGCCAATCATTTCCTCATCAAACCCGCCTAAATCTTCCCAGACCGATTTCTTAAAAAACCTTGCACTCTCTATAAAAGTTCCAATATAAGACTCTCTTTCTAAAGCCTTAACTACACCCCAGAAATGTTTTACACTTGTATGGGTTTCTACGGACATATAGATTGCGTCGTAACCTTCTTCTATCTTCTTGACCCCCTCTCGGATAAATTCCCAGTCCCTTATCATATCCGAACCAGTTAAATATATTATCTCACCAGTTGCTTGTTTAATCCCATAATTAGCCTGAGCGGTACGTTCCGGGCCTTTAAAACAAACTTTATCCACAAACTCCCGGGCTATTAAGGTTGTCTGATCATCAGAGTAGTTATCTACCACAATAACCTCCATATCAGGATAATACTGCCGACATCCCTGCAAGTTTATAAGGCATCTTCTGATAAACTTCTCGGAGTTTTTAGTGGGTATGATTACGGAAACTTTCTTCATATACCATCCTTTTCTTTCGTGCTGGACTACCATAGACTAGAGAAAAAGCTTCCACATCCCTAGTAACTACTGACCCAGCGCCTACCATAGCGCCCTTGCCTATATGTAAACCCGGAAGAATAGTTGAATTAGCGCCTATTGATGCACCATCTTCTACTATTGTTTCTAAACACTTCCACTCCCCGACTGCTCTGGGAAAACTATCATTACAAAACATAGAATGGGGACCTACGAATACCTCGTTTCCTAACGTAACACCCTTGGGAATAAACACGTGGGCGCCAATTTTACAGCGTTTACCGATTACTACGTTCTCGCCTATTTCAGTGAACATTCCGATATTCGTACCCTTGCCTATCTTAGCTGAATCATAAATATTAACCGGGGGGTAGTATATATATCCGTCTTTAATCATCTCCACAAAATCTTCATATTCTTGAAGACCCAGAGTTTTCCGACATCCTTGGAAAAAGGAACCTTACTGTCGGGTATTCGCCTGATTATTTTCTTGCGCAACTTAAGGGTGTCCCCTAGGTTTTTTATATTGAACCAATACGCCGGAATATAGGACTTGAATATGGCCCTCGGTCTAGTAAAGGTTACATACAAAAGCTCCAATATACTCCAAAACATATACTCCGGCAATATCCTAACTAAACTTTTTACCGTATAATTTTTGAGCATTATCCTAATGGTGTTTTTTTCCGAATGATACCTCTGAGAAAAGTTAGTACTGATAATCGAATGCGAATTATGGCAAAAACCAGCATTATTATTGATGCCCACATTATAACCAGCAAGCCAAGCACGCCAACACAGATCACGGTCTTCACCATACAAAAAAAGTCTCTCATCAAAACCTCCTATCTCATCAAATATGCTCTTTTTAATGAATATCGCCCCGTCTGGATAAAATACCGGCCCGGTCTGCGCCGCAGGGCAACCAAAACGGTCAAGTGAATTTCCGCTTACTAACTCTTGAGTACCACGGTAGTTAAACATCCGGCAACCGGTAACATCAAACTTAGACTCTAAAAGCCTTTCGAATATGTCCCGTTTCACTATAGTATCGTTGTTGAGGAAGAATAAGTACTCCCCCTTGGCTTGTTTGGCCAACAGATTACTCGAGGCAGCAAGACCGATATTCTCCCTGGAGTTGTCCCTAAACAAGATCTCTATGTTTTTATAGGTAGTTAGTTCTATGCTTTTCATACAGATTTTGGTTAACACCGGCTCTCTAAAGTCAGTTAAACAAACACTAATTTTTACCGACATCTTTTAAAGTCTCCTTTATTGCGTAAATAATGTAGTCTAGGTCTTCTTTAGTTAAATATTGATGGACACCCACGTGCATACCTCGTTCCCCTAGCCATTGAGCGTTAGGAAGTTTGTCCATCCATTGTTCTTTTAAATAGGCATAGGCAGGCTGTTGTAATGGTACACAGGCGAATAGGGGTCGGGTTTCGATACCAGCCTTCTCTAAGCGGTGACAGAAAGCATTACGATCGATATTTTCGTCTTTAATAATGAGGGGGTAGGCCAGATAACTAACCGCTTCGCTCCATATGGGTAGTTGTAAAGCGTCTATCCCTGCCAGCCCATCATTTAAATATTTAACATTCTCTTGGCGTTTTTTGATTATTTCGTCAGCTATTTTAAGCTGGTTTAAAGCCAATACAGCTTGCAGTTCAGAGGTCTTGAAGTTATAAGCTATCCTTATATGAGTAAACCGGGGATCGTAATCTTTGTCTTTATGGGGACATCTGCCTTCCAGTCTTCCGCATATAGGACACTCGCAAAGTCTTCCATGGGCTTTAATTTTCTTAAGGTCTTGGTACATAGTCTTACTGTTAGTGGTAATACAACCCATGTCGCATCCACCAGAGACATTATGGGCTACGTAAAAACTAAAACATCCCATTGTACCTATTGAACCAACTTTCTTGCCATTGTAAAGAGAAGCATGCGCTTCACAACAATCTTCAATCATAAACCTAAATGGAAACTTATCCATATCCACTGGATAGCCATAGAGATGTACCGGTAGAAACAGGTCGGCATCCTTTAGAGTGGGTTCTATGACGAAAGTCTGTTTATTGACATCGGAGAATACAGGTTCATACCCACTCAGAACTATGGCATTTATGGTAGCAATAAAGGTCAAGGGGGAAGTCAAGACTTTTCTAATCTTGGTATATTCCTTCATCACCTCAAGACAGGCGATCAAGGCGGAAGTCCCAGAGTTAGTAAGCACGCAGTATTTTGTCCCACAGAAATCAGCCCATTTCTCCTCAAATTCCCTTACCTTAGGACCCTCAGAAAGACGGTTAGACCTTAAAACCTCCAATACTGATTGTTCATCTTCTGGGGTAGTCCTGTAATCACCAACACGAATTGTCATCTCCCCTCCTTCATCTTGCTGATTTCATTAATTTTATCTATACAAACTTTATCTATACATTCTGTAATCCAATGTATCCATACTGCATCATCAGTCATGCTTATAGGATTTTTTATTATTTTAATCTCTTGCTTGGGTTGTTCTTTCTGGGCGGGGAAATGGGCAATGACATCATTCCATGTTACAGTTACAAAACCTTTTGAATTTTTATCATAACTTTTAATTTTACTTTTCACCCATACCTCATCTCCTTCTTTAATTTTGGCTAAATTTACTGGTGGGAGTTCAATTTTTGTATCTTCAGGATGTCTACTATCGAAATGTGTCGCATATCCTTTTATCTCCATCTTTTCACTCCTTTTGGTGGGTTATACTATTTCTACTCCTACTAATCTATTCTTTTTGTCATAATCAAGATATACTTGGTCATTAACTTTTTCTGTTCTTGTAATCTTTGTTTTTAACAGACGAATATAAAATAAACACATTTGTCCTCTATCATAAGAACTCATTGAGGTTGGGGAAATACTTATTTGATAAGGAAGATTTTTCCCACAAGCATATTTTTTAATCCAACTATGTTTCTTATCTCTTTTCATCCCCTCACCACCTTTCTTATTGTTTCACTTATCTTCAATTATGGGCTCTTGACTTAACTCCATTATCCTATGTGTTTTATATTTAATCATATCTCCTTCAGTTGCTCCTATCGGAGTGTTATTGTCATCAAGAATTTCTTTTACTTTTTTGCTGAATTCTCTTTGGGTCATCATATTAGTTTCCTTTCAACGCTTCCTCATTTAATAACTCTGGATTTTCATAGATGTTGCCGATGACGAAGTAATCAATTTTATCAAATAACATTGGTGTCATACTGTTGAGATTTTTTATTTCTACAGGTTTTGTCATAATCATCACGCTTGGATAATCACCCCCCCTATCTTCCCAGCGTAGAATATCCCCCTCATAAATCTCCTTGCCATTCTTATCTTTTAAACCTGTGTATTGCATAAGAATATAATGCTTTTCATCATTCTGCCTTAAAATCTGTTTTTGTGTTTCACTAATTAAAGAAACTTCATAAGGAGTATCTGCTGGAAGAATACCAACATCATCAATCATAAAATCGAAATGTTTATCCCACGCCCTAAACTTTATTTCTCTCATCCTATCCTCCTTCATCTTGCTCTCCATCATTTCACTCCTTTTCCCTCACCTTTTGGGGGGATGGCAGTTGGTCTGCAATATTCCTCTTGCGAGTCAAAGTGTATCTTCCTATGCCAAAGGCAAACTCGGTTAATACTCTAAGCACATATCAGGCTACCACGCCACATCTCCCCATAGGTGAAGGGTTAATTATCATAACTCCCCTATAACTTTCTCCATATCCGAGATGGCTTGATTGAAACCCTTTCTCTGTCCAGCCAAATATCCATATTTATTTTCTAAACTTCCTGCGGGTGGTAGGCTCTCCTTCGGCATTTTCTCCAATAAAGCCGTCTTTAGTATGTAATCTTTCCTCATCCTTTTCTGGTATTCCTGTGATACCTTTTCACATTCTTCAAAGATGATAGCCTTAATGTCTTGGGTGGCTTGAGTAATATCTTTCATTCTCATTTCTAAGGGGTCAATGAGTAATTGGTTTGCTAATTCTTCTAATATATCCTGAATGGGTTGCTTGGTCATTGGGTTAGTCCTTTGGTTTTTCGCCACTCATAAATTTTATTCTCAAGTTCCTGATGGGTAAAATGACGAGCATCTTCTTTTAGCCATTTTAAAAATTCTTCTACATCTTCATCTTCATAAAATATATTCCCAAACGCTACCATTGTAGTTGAACAATATAAACATTTATAACCGTCTTTATCGTTTAATATTCTTACTCCCACAATTTTTCTCCTTTGTTAAATCAAACCAATCTGGATTTTTACCTGCTTCCCATTCTTTCGCCTTTTCTATATCTCCCCGAGAAGGAGTTTCTATATTATGTTCAGTAATATAATTATTCCAACCTTCACCATAACATAATCTACAAAGTGCTTGTCCCCAATCCCAAGTCTTACCATTTTTTTCATAACAAGTTCCACCAAATCTTTGTGTCATTCTGGATGTCCAATCTAAAACCCATATAACTCTTTGTTGTTCTTCAATGGGTAAATTATTTAAACTCATCTTTCTCTCCTCTCACTCTTGGTTATACTGCCTCCTTCAAAAACTTCCTGATACTTTTCTTGCCATTCCCTAAAGCCTACTTCCGCCAATTTCTTAAATACTGGCATAATCTTTTTATCGTATCTTTTCTTGATAGTTTCCCAACAAAGACAAACGAAATTCTTGCTCAGTTTTATTATATTTCCTATTATTACATTTTTTACAAGCAATTCCTAAATTGAGATATTCGTGATTACCACCTCTACATAATGGAGTTTTATGTTCTAATTGGTCATTACCAAAATCAATAGGAAGTTCACAAAGATAACAGGTAAGTGTCCCATATCGTTTAATGTTATCCTCATAAACAAGTTGAATGATTTTTATAGATAACCCCTTAGTTTTTAATCGCCTCTCTGCTTTATACTTTTTCATTCTTAATCTTTTGTGTTCTTTGTTAGTTGTCAAGCCACCTCGCCAATGGGAATTGTTGGCTCCCATATATTTCCCTTTTAAAGCGTCGCTAACTTTTTTATTATGTTCTAGTGATTTAGATTTACCTTTCAAAGCATTGCTAATTTTGTTTTTAGTTTCTTCACTTAAACTAAAACCTTTTTGTCTTGGCATTTTATTCCTTTTCAGTAAGAACTTCTTTGTATTTATAAATCCATTCAGTAAAACCAATATCAGATAACTTTTTAAAGATTGGAATTACCCTTTTGTTATATCTATTTTTTATAGTATCCCAACACATCCTGTGAACAATTACAGCACCGATTATCGCCCATTCTTGTTCAGTAAAGGTTTCTATGGGTTGTCTACGGATAATCTCAAGCCAGAAATCGTGAGAAGAAACATAATTTTTTGCGCCCCCAAGGTCTGCGCCCCCAAGGTATGCGCCCCCAAGGTCTGCGCCCCTAAGGTATGCGCCCTCAAGGTCTGCGCCCCCAAGGTCTGCGCCCCTAAGGTATGCGCTCCCAAGGTTTGCGCCCTTAAGGTTTGCGCCCTCAAGGTATGCGCCCCCAAGGTCTGCGCCCCCAAGGTTTGCGCCCCCAAGGTTTGCGCCCTTAAGGTTTGCGCCCTCAAGGTATGCGCCCCTAAGGTATGCGCTCCCAAGGTTTGCGCCCT
>Ga0180732_1001640_pt1 | contig 13280 bp, 12 predicted proteins | sample KR11_01MetaG_FD_148674 | JGI IMG/M metagenome (GOLD analysis project Ga0180732, IMG submission 148674) | Groundwater microbial communities from the Olkiluoto Island deep subsurface site, Finland - KR11_0.1 MetaG | ecosystem: Environmental > Aquatic > Deep subsurface > Groundwater | place...
CGCACTATCTCCTCTATCCCTCTATCCAAGTTTATATCAATGCCTGACCTTGTTTCTTGGCTCGACCAGCTTAAAAGCACGGTACGAAAAACAAAGGCGGTAACGCCTACCAACGCAGCTAGCATTACAATCGTTATAATAAGTTCTATTAATGTGAATCCCCTCTTCATCTTAATAATCTGTAATAAGTGTAGTCAAAGAAATACTGGTTTGGCCTCCCTTTACCTGCCAGGCAACAGTTACATCCACTTGCATCGGGTCTTGACCCTCGGCAACATCACCACTTACAGTAAAATTGGAAAATCCAAGATTAGAAACAAGGCTAGAAATTTCTACATCAGTATCTATATCCCCAAAACTTTGATTTTTTATCATTTCCATGTTAGCTTGGGCAATATTTAAAGCCAAATCTACATTTTCGATGTCGCTCGTAGCATAAATGCCTGAGTTAAGCGCCCATATTATAGCTACCACGCCTACGGTAAAAATAACCGTAGCAATAAGAACTTCCAGTAAGGTAAAACCTTTGTATTTCATACATTAGTTTTCGTTTACCATTTACCGTAACGGTCAACGGCACACGATAAGGTTACGGTTGCGTATCAGCCTCCATATTGGAAATATAAATACAACTTGCGCCATTTGTTTCAACAACTGCATCGTCGGTAATAACAGCACTGCCATTACCACCCGGGCCAACAGAATAAATAATGTAAAATTTGCTGTTAGTTCCGCCCATTACATATACATAATCAGCGCCTGTGCTGCTAAACGGGTCTGTAGGCACGTAATTGATAATGCTAGGTACAGCGCTAGCTAAAGCAGTCTGAAGAGCAGCGGCACCGGTGGCAGGATAGGCATTATTATTGTGAATATAATAACTCTCAACTGCTGTCTGAAGAGTTCTTAACTCACCTTTTACTTTGGCGATGTTGCCTTCGTCCTGCATACCTTTAAACCGCGGCAAAGCAATTCCTACCAAAATGGCGATTACCGTAATGACTATCAGAAGCTCGATAATCGTGAAACCTCTGTTTCTTAACATCCCCTTCCCCCTTTCTGTTAACGCCTCAATGTCTTGAGCATATCAAAAATAGGCATAAGCATTGACGCCATAATCAAACCGACCATAACCCCCAGCACTATTAAAAATAGCGGCTCAATTATGGTAGTTAATTTCTTGACTGCATAACCAACTGTCATATCATAAAAATCGGCAATTTTATTAAGCATCTCCTCTAAGCCGCCTGTCTCTTCTCCTACGGAAATCATCTGCACCACATCTGCAGGAAATTCTTCGCTGATTTTCAACGGCTCTGCGATATGCTCGCCCTTTTCCACGGACTTATGCACATTTGTAATCACCTGCGCCAATACCTGGTTTGCTAAAACTTCTTTAGTGATATCCAGGGATTTCAAAATAGGCACTCCGCTTCCTAAAAGCGTGGCTAATGTCCGACTGAATCTTGAGACCGCTACTTTACGGTATAGCGGACCGATGATGGGCGCGCGCAATTTTAGCCGGTCAATTAGAAATGCGCCTCTGTCTGTCTTAAAATAGTATCTCAAACCAAATAAAATAACCGCAAGAAATACAATCAGTAAATACCAATAATGTTTAATCGCCAAACCGATTTTATATACGATTAAGGTGGGTATAGGCAGTATTATCCCCGCCCTTAAATAAATCTCGGCAAACTGGGGGATAATAAAGGTAACGATAAAAAGGGTTACCGCAACTCCTGCCAAGAGTAGTATTATAGGATAAAAAAGCGCACCTTTTATTTTTTGTCTTAGGTCTTCCTGTTGTTCAAAAAAATTAGCATAACGCAATAAAACCGTATCTAACTTTCCACTTTCTTCTCCCACTTCTATCATACTCACAAACAATTTGCTAAATATCTGAGGATGTAAGGCAAAACCCCGGGAAAGAGAACTGCCTCCTTCAACTTGCCGGGCAACGCTACCCACTGCTTCTTTTAATCTGTGATTTTCAATCTGCTTGGAGAGGGTAGAGAGGCTCATTAAAATAGTTATGCCGGCATTTATCATATTGGATAACTGGATATAAAACATCAGCATATCACTGGTAGCTATCCACTTTAATTTGTCAAATATTGAACCAATCTGCATACCCGCCGCAACTTCCGAAACATTAGTAGTCATATAGCCCATCTTATGCAGTTTATCAATGAGCTCTTGTTTGTCGGCAGCTTCCATTGTGCCCTTTAGGGGTTTACCAGTTGCATCACGCGCTCTGTATATATAGCTAGGCATTATTCCTCCTGAGTAACTCGTAACACTTCTTCCACAGTTGTAATGCCTGCTTTAATTTTCTCAATCCCATCTTTCATTAATGTAATCATCCCTGATGAACAGGCCAACTTTCTAATTTCATCAGTAGGCGCTTTGGCTATGATAGCATTGCGAATCTTATCGTCAGGGAGCATCAATTCATAGATACTAATCCTACCTTTATATCCAGTATTCATACATTTAGCACAACCCTTGCCTTGATAGAAATCAATCCTTCGACTTCGCTCAGGATTGATGGTGAGCGTAGTCGAACCATCAATCTTTTCTTCTTGGTTTAGCCCAATATCTTTCAAGGCTTCCTTAGTAGGCGCATATTTCTCTTTACAATCCGGACAGATTTTACGCACTAATCTCTGCGCCAACACCCCGATGACTGAAGACGAGGTTAAAAACGGCTCAACTCCCATATCAATCAGTCTCGTGATAGCTCCGGGGGCATCGTTTGTATGCAGTGTAGAAAATACGAGGTGGCCAGTTAAAGCAGCTTGGATGGCAATTTCCGCAGTCTCAAAATCTCTTATTTCACCAACCATTATAATATTAGGGTCCTGCCTTAAAATTGAACGTAGCCCATTAGCAAAAGTAAGATTTACCTTTGTATCTACCTGGATTTGACGGATACCGGCAAGCTTATATTCCACCGGATCTTCAACTGTGATGATATTTTTCTCAGGGGTGTTTATCTTAGCTAAGGATGCATATAGAGTAGTGGTCTTTCCGCTTCCCGTTGGGCCGGTAACTAAAATTATGCCGTGAGGCCTTATGATAAGTTTATTATACTTATCTAAAATTTCTTTAGAGAATCCTAACTGCTCTAACCCTAATAACGCGCTGGTAACATCTAAAAGACGCAAGACCACATTTTCACCATATATCGTAGGAACACAAGACACACGCGCATCTATTTGTTTACCTTCCAAATTCACAGTAAACCTACCATCCTGAGGAGTGCGCCTTTCGGCAATATTAAGATTTGCCATTATCTTAATCCTTGAGATTATTGCTGATTGAAGATGTTTGGGGGGAGAACTTATCTCATGTAACATACCATCTACCCTGAACCTCGTTTTCAGGACTTCCTCCTCTGGTTCTATATGTATATCGCTGGCCCTTTCTTTAATCGCCTGCATAATAATGAGATTGACTAATTTTATAACAATGGGCTCCTCAACAATTCCCTGCAATTTTTTGGTATCTATCTCCTTACCTGCCTCTATCCCTAGTTTTTTCTCATCAATAGTCTTTATCAAATCCTCCATTGAACCTTTTGCGCCATAGTGCTCGTTTAGGGCCTTCTTTATCTCTGACTCTGTTGCAACCGCGGGTTCAATCACTAAATCTGTCTTTGCCCTTATTTCATCCAAAGCAAAGATATTCCAAGGGTCAACCATAGCACAGGTAAGACGGTTCCCTATTTTTAGAACAGGGATAAGTTCATATTTTCTGGCTAATGCCTCGGGCACTAATTCCACTATTTTAGGGTCTATCAGATAATTACCTAATTCAATTCTGGGAAGACCTAATTTATTACTTACGAACGAAACTAAATCTTCCTCAGCAATAAAACCCATTTTAACCAAAACATTTCTCAAACGCTGACCAGTACGCTTCTCTTCCTCCTGAGCCTTATTGAGTTGGTCACTAGTTATAATACCCTCTTCAACTAAACTCTCACCAAGGGACTTCTTATCTTGCCTAGCCACTATTTCCTCCTTATCATGAATCCAGCGAATTCTAATGAGAAATCGATTTAATAAATTTGGAGATAATTTTTTTATCTCTATTTTTTAAGTTTATAAATTCTAAACCTGACCTATATTTAACAGTATCAATTTCTGACATTTTTTCTATGGCTTTTATCCAGGCTACGCGCGCCCTAACATAAAGGGGCTCCTTCTCTTTAGGAAACTTCAACTTGATCTGTATTTGGGCATCCGTCTCAAGCTTAGATCCGCTTTCAAAACAAACTCCTCCTTCTGAAATATCCATAGTCTGGTATGATTCCGTTTTATTTTGGGGTAGAAAAATATCAATATCTGCCATATAAGGAATTCTGGGGAAACGTCTTATCTCTGAACCAATGCAAATTTTCTTAATGCTGACATTAGCAAGAAACTGCGAAGTTGTAATAGCATGAAATTTAGAAGGATAAGACAAAATCCCTAAAATTATAAAAATATTTTCTAATTTGTTTTTCGTAAAATACTTATTTATTCTGCCCTTAACCAAATTGCAGAATTTAGTGGCCTCTTCTTCTTTTGCTTTAGGAAAAAGAATACCGCATTCTCCTTTTTTATAATCTTTTAGGATTATTTGAAGTTCTTTTCTACCCAAATGACAAAACTTCTTAAATGTTTCCTCAATAATTACTATTAAATCATCAAATAACTTTCCGGACTCAATATTCAATCTCTTCTTGAATTCTGTATAATTAACAATTAGCAGATTAATCAAATAAACGGTTAGCTTTTTTTCTAATAAATAATTAATCTTATCCCTGATATCCTTGTTTAATGCTTTATCCGTATAAAATCTGGGTAGTGTAAAATAAAATTTACTACCCACGCCTAATTCAGATTCAGCCCAAATCTCTCCGCCGTTTTTTTCTACCAATTCTTTTGCAATCGATAGCCCCAGACCTATGCCTTTCCTTTTTGCTTGGGATTCATTGGTGAGTTGAACAAACTTATTGAAAATCATAGGTAAATCTTGTTTGGCTATTCCGATGCCTGTATCTATAACCCCCACTCTAACCTTAGTCTCAAAAATTTTTACTTCAACCTTAATCTTTCCGTTTTGCTCAGTAAACTTTATAGCATTATTAATTAAGTTTGTGATAACCTGATTTATTCTTTCGGCGTCTATAAATATATTTATTTGCGACCGGGGCAAATTATACCCTAAATCTATGCCTTTCTCCTGCGCCAATTTTTTGAAGAAGCTTGAAGATTCCATCAATAAATCATTAAAATTAATTAGCGAGTAATGCATTTTAATTTTACCGCTTTCGATTCTAGAGATATCGAGTAGTTCCTCTATTATATTATTCAAACGCGCTATATTATCTTTTGCTTTCATAAGCAGGTCTTTCTGCTTTTCTTTAATTGGGCCTACAATCCCATCGATAAGCAGCATTATTATATCTTTAATAATTGCCAGAGGGGTTCTCAACTCATGAGAAACAGCAGAGACAAATTCTGACTTCATTTTATTTAACTCTTCCAGTGTTTCTAATTTTTTCTCCATGCGCGCTTTTTCTTCTTTCAAATGCTCAAATCTGATACGTCGCGTAATATCTCGGGTAATGCCCATAAGGCCAATGATTTTTCCTTTATCATCGTGCATAGGCACCTTAGTTGTAGATACATAATTATACGTACCATCGCGTCGCATAGCACTTTCGACTTTATCAATTATCGGCTTTCCGGTTTTCATAACATAGAGGTCATCTTTAGTAATTATTTGTGCCCTTTTCTTTGGGAATAAATCAGCATCGGTCCTGCCTATAAGCTCTTCGGGCTTAAGGCCCTGGCATTTTGCATGGGTTTGATTTACCATAACAAACCGGCCCTGCGTATCTTTGAAATAGATAACGTCAGGAATGTGGTTCATAAGATAAGACAGAAATCTGTATTTATATGTCGGATCCTTATATTTCTTTTCTAACCCTTTGTAACCGGTCATTGATTTTATTTTACTAGTCTTGGTTTTTGTTTTATTTTTCATTTCTTATTTCTTTAATAACTCACGTATCTTTTCTAATAGTAACTGTGGTTCAAAAGGTTTAGTAATATATGCATTAGCGCCCACTTCTTTACCCATTTTTTTGTCTGACTCCTGTGCACGGGCAGTAAACATAATTATGGGGATCTTATTATATCTTGTATCAGCCTTAAGCAACCCACAAACTTTATATCCGTCCATCTTAGGAAGCATCAAATCCAGTATAATTAGATCTGGTTTTTCTTTTTTTGCCTTCTCTAAACCTTTAAAACCATCGTAAGCGGAAATAACTTCGTAGCCATTATCCTCCAATCGAAGAGTTACAGTCTCCATCAAAACCTTCTCATCCTCAACAAGCAATATTTTCTTTTTGTCCATTATAAGATTACCTCCTTTATTTCATTCTAAGATATTTTTCGTCATCTCAAGAAAAAGTTTCATTAATGAAACTTTTCCTTGATTCTTCGGCAATGTGCCGAAGAATCTAATAAATTTCTACTATCAAGGCCAGTTTCTTAACGAACAAATATTTTTCTTATAAAAAGGATATACCCTACAGCCATCGCATTTAACGAAGCGAGTAACACTACAGCAGCAGAGATATCCTTTACTAACTTGATTAAGGTATGGTATTTATCTTTAGATATATCAATGAGTAACTCAATGGCTGTGTTAAAGATTTCTGCAATAAATACAAGGGTAATGGTAATACACAGCGTCACCAGCTCAATAGCATTTAATTTAACGTATAGGCCTAAAAGAAAAGCTGCGATACCCAGCATAAAGATGATACGCATATTGCGATGGTATAAGAACAAATAGACGATGCCTTTCGCAGCTAATTTCATACTCCCTGCGAAACCATGAAATCTGAAGAGGTGCCTGAAAATTTTTATATGTGCCATCTTATCTCTTCCGGTATGCCTCTAAATAAGAATCGCAGTATATCTGTTTATTCAAAATTAATTCTGCTGTAATCGCTGCATCCAATAAATCCTTATCAGTAGGGTCTAATATTGCTGCATCCAAACCAAAGGTAATTGCCATGACAAGAAATGTGCGGTTAATGAGGCTACGCACGCAAGTACCTTGCGAAACGTTGCTCAAACCCACTATACTTTTAGGAGAGGGCTCGGAAATAATCTTAAATTCATGTATAACCTCCAAGATATCCTTCATCTGTGCCTGGGCTACGTTAACCGGTAGAACTATAGGGTCAAGGTAAAGGTCTTCAATGGGAAATCCTTGCTCAGTGCAGCTAGCCACGATAGTGGCTGCTAATTCCAATCTCTGGTCTTTGTTTTGGGGGATACCTTTTGTGCTTATAGTCAAACCGATGAGCTGGGCATTGTATTTTTTCGCTAAAGGCACTAATACGTCCAGCTTTTCCGGGTCAGCAGTAGTAGAATTTATAATCACCGGGCTTTTTATTACCTTCAACCCAGACTCTATAACCTGTGGCTTGCTGGAATCTAAAACCAAAGGCTTATCAGTTACTTCCTGTATGGCCTGGACTAACCACTGGATATCATCTAGGGGCTTGCGCGATACTGGTCCGCAATTCACATCCAAAGCATCTGCGCCTGCTTTAATCTGGTCAAGAGCGCATTTCTGTATAATAGCTTTGTCTTTTTCCTTTATCGCCTCACCTATATTTTTGTACATCCCGTTGATTAGTTCACCGATTATAAACATCTTCTCTCCTTAGGGACGTCTTTGAATCCAATCGGAAGCCGTTTCTTAATCCAATCGGAAGGGTGTCCCCTAATAAAGACTTATAAAAAGAAACACCCTTAGCTTTAGAATCAAAAACGCCTTTGCTTTGAGTCAGGGACAGGCTTTGCTTTCGTAACAAAGACGTCCCTGAATTATTTCATTAATTCTTCAATATACTTATTTACTTTCTCTGCTGCCTTAGGGTGCCTCATCACCAAAATATCCGCTCCTGCTTGAATAAGAGCAGTTGCGGTCATTGCCTCCCAAACTATGCCGCGCTCGGTTTCAGGGCCCCAAAGAGGAAATTCACTCGACTTCGCCTTTGCTTCTTTTGCCCGCCAGGCTTCCTGGCCCACAAGACAAATAAATGGGCATGCCATCATTTTATCTCCGGACAAGGCTGCTAATCTGGCACGTTCCATAATAGAATAGGCGTATTCCAGGCCATAACCTAATGCACCAATAGTAGGATTTATCACAATGCGCTCTAAAGGTAAACCCATATCAGAAATGAGAATATTTAATTGCTTGGCAATATTTATATCGATAGGCGATTCGGCAATAATAGTATGCCCGTCAGCTAAGACCGCTGCAGTTAAGGTCTTATAATTATCCTGCGCCGCGCTGCCTACGAGGCACCGCTCTGTCTTTGCTGCCTCACAACAGGCAGGCAATACCAGATTATCTTTCGTGTCATCGCCACATCCTAAGATAATCAAAGGCACATCTACTTTTTTTAATAACTCTGCTATGAATTTTGCTTCCTCATCGGGTGATTTATCTGTGAAATCCGGATGTGCTCCCTGCAATCTTACGCAAAGTAATTCTGCTTTATATTCTTTAACACATTTCTGTGCCCAGGCAAACGGTTCGGCAAGAACACCGGCATAAGACTTATTCAATTCTTGCGTCCAGTCGCGAGGCTCAATGTCCCAGATTTCAAAGGCAATTACCGGCTTGTGGGGTATTGCGCCTTCCTGAAATAAAAAGGGTAATGCTGCCTGGCCTCCTACCTGAATAACCTTGGAACGCGTTCCGCCTTCATTTTTGGTTGAGCCGATATTTATTACTGATACCGCACCTGACCATTTTTCTAACATTAATTCTTGCGCCATATGCTATCTCCTAATGCACGTAAGGCGCTTAAGGCTATTGCATCATCCTTAAGCGCCATAAGCGAACTGCCGTTTAAGCTGATTTTGGCAATCTCGGGGTCACAAGGTATCTTTCCTATATAATCCAACCCTAATTTTTTTATCCTTTCTTTTTCTATAATTTCTTCGGAATAATTTATAATCAAAAGATTCTTTCTGGTCTTTATATTCAATTCTTTAACTAAATCACTAATCCTTCGCGCTGCCTTTAGCCCTACGGGTGTAGCGTCCGAAACCACGACCAATGCATCGCAAGCGCGGGTTGTGCGGCGTGAAAGATGCTCAAACCCTGCTTCATTATCAATCACAATATAGTCATAATCTTTAATAAGTTTACCTGTGATATTCCTTAAAAGATTATTCACATAACAGTAACAACCAGGGCCTTCGGGCCTGCCCATTGCCAATACATCAAAGCCATCTCCTTCGGTTATTGAAGTCTGAACCTCATACTCAATAAATCTATCCTTGGACATACCCGAGGGAATCTTTTCCGGATAGAGGCTTACCTCATCCAATATTGAACCTATCGTTTCCTTTACTTCTAAACCCAATGCCTCGGATAAATTATTATTCGGGTCAGCATCTACAGCCAATATTGACCCGACTTTTTTTTCTTTAAGTAACCTCACCATAAGTGCGGCGATGGTGGTTTTACCTGTCCCGCCCTTACCTGCAATCGCAATCGTATATCCCATCTTTCTATATTAGGGACAGGCACCGAGCCAATCGGAAGCCGTTTCTTAATCCAATCGAAAGGGTGTCCCTCTTTAGTAAGATTTTGCACTTTGGGGACACCCTTTGCTTTGGATTCAAAGACGTCCCTCCTTTATACTTGGGAACTTTGCTAGATCCGTATGCGGGAAGAACAACGCTGCCATGTATTCATCCATATACCCCGGCTCAACGGATAATTCAAAATAAGTAATCTTTTTGGCAATCTCATTTGCTTTTTTCATTGCCTCATACGACAAAAGTATGGCGCGGGCACCTGCCAAAGAACTATTGCCCACAAAAATAAACTTAGGCCTGTCTAAATCCGGCAGTAACCCTATCCTTATAGCATTATCCACATCAATATAAGTGCCAAATCCGCCGGCAATAAAAATCTTCTTTATCTTAGAGAAATCCAAAGACATATGTTTTACCAAAGCAGACGTGACAGAATAAATTGCTGCCTTTGCCCGCTTAATATTTTCGATGTCTGCTTCGGTAATCATAATATCAGAAGCAGAATCGGTTTCTTCTTTAAACACTAATACAAACTCTCGACCAAATTCGCCATCGCGAATACGTTTATGCTTTATCATCTTTATCTTGCCGTTCTTATCTAACAGCCCGGCACCGAGCATCTGGGCAATTATATCAATGTATCCTGAGCCGCATATGCCACGCGACTTAGCCCCGTTAGAAATCTTGTTTTTCTCTCTAAGAACTTCGGTATTTCTAACGGGGTTAGCTTCGCCGATAGTGTTATAGGTAACCTGAAAATCGCCTGGCGTAATCTTTACTTTCTGGATTGCGCCACGGCTTGAGCGCATGCCGCAACTTACGCCTGAACCTTCAAATGCAGGGCCTGCAGAAGCAGAAGCAGAAATCAGAAAATCCCTGTTACCTAAGACTATCTCTCCGTTTGTCCCGATATCAATCAGGATACTTAAATCTTCCCTGCTATCCAGGCCGCAGGAAAGAACGCCTGCAGTAACATCCCCGCCCACATAGCTGGATATCCCCGGAACACAGGACAAAAGTCCGCGTGGATTTATCTTTATACCTGCCTCGGAAGCACGAATAGTAGGAACAAAATTTGCCGTAGGCACATACGGTTCTCTCCTGATATATGTAGGGTCAACGCGCAGTAACAGATGAACCATAGTAGTATTACCCGCGCATAAAATACAATTCACATCATTAAGGTCAGTGTTATACCCGTGTATTAATTCCTGAATCATTTGATTCATGCCATCAATGACTGCATGATGCAGTTTTTCCAGTCCATCCTGTTCCTGCGCGTAAATAATGCGGGTGATAATATCACTGCCAAAACTAGCCTGTTTATTATAGGTTGCCTTTGTGCCTAAGACCTTCTTGGTATTTAAATCTACCAATTGTCCTGAGATAGTAGTTGTACCGATATCAAATGCTAAACCGAAATTTTTATGGGAAGCGTTACCTGGTTCAATAAGGACAATCTCTGTTGTCCCATTTCTTTTACCTAGAGTAAGAGTAATCTTCCAATCTGAGGCCCGTAACAATTCTCCTAAGCGTCTGATATTTGCCAGACCTGTCTGCATAATCGGTATATCCTGAATCCGGCGTATCTGACGATATAACCTTTCTAAATCGCTAATTTTATCTTCCAAGTCCGGAGGCGGTAATTCTAAATAAAGTTTTGTAGCTAATGGCGAGTGCACAAAAATCTCCTCGCCTAAAATGGATTCCGGCGGTTCTACTTCCTCTGATTCTGAATAAAGCCCTTTTAGCCTTAAATCTATATCCTGCGGACTTAATTTTTCTAAATCTAACCTCGATTCAGGTGGAATTTCTATCTCTAAATCGCTCTGTATTGTGGTTAAACAGGCAAGATAAATTCCTTTTTTTCTCTCGTCCACGCTTATCCTTCCTGTTGGTTGAGTAAGGACTTGTCCTTTTTTTAAAATTACCTTACACCGGCCGCAAACACCATCGCCGCCGCAGCTGGAATTGATATAAACCCCTGCAGAAATAGCCGCGGAAAGGATATGTTTACCCTTCTCTACTTCTATAGTTTTATTATCCGGATAAAATGTTATTTTGAATTTTTCCATCTTCCCTTAAGGAGGGACGTCTTTGCTACTAAAGCAAAGCCTGTCCCCAATTCAGATTGAAGACGTCTTTGATTCTAATGCAAAGGGTGTCCCTTTTATAATTCTTTATATTAGGGGACACCTTTCCGATTGGATGTAAATACGACTTCCGATTGGATTCAAAGACGTCCCTATAGTAGATTTTTCAAAAACGATGGAATCCCGGCTGCTTCTTTGGGCCCCACCACTACCTGCCAACCCAATTTCTCTTCCAAATCCCCGCTCATTACCGCTACATAGCCGGGGATAATCAGGCGCGTATGTGAAACCGTATCTTTTACCGCAAATTTATTTATTGATTCAGTAATCTTTTCCGGAGTAAACTTTTCTGCTGCCCAGGCAGTTAACACTGACATACCTTCGGTATCTACGCTTACAATATAAGACGGCACTTTACTCGCCTCCACTTCTCCTAATACCGTATAATAGGTAAGCGAAAAATTAGTGGTAACTAATACGGGGGATTTATTGCTGACAGTACCTACAGAATAGAGCTTCGGCTCTATCTGCAAAGGTTTTTGTGGATCAGTGTAGATATTCTGCCTTAAGGTTAAAAGCGGCAAAACCTGCCATGCCTCTATCCCTGACATTAAAACAATACTGGCATATTTAGAAATATAAGTAGCTGCCTCCACTGCTTCTTCATAAGGGTCTTTGGCATCTATTATTACTAAAGTCGGATACCCTAAACTACGATTGGATTTTTTAAGCGCTTGTCTTCTTTCTTGAGTTAAATCCCAGATTTTATCTTTAATCGGCTTTACTCCTGTATCTAAGATAATATCATTTACACCTTGATTATTTAATTCCTTGGTAAGGCCGGAAAGTGTTTCTAAATCCGAAGATGAAGCCACGACAGGCACCTTAAACTCTTGAGCTAATTTAGAAAACTGCCCTACGTTATCTGTGGTAGCACGGTAAATTAAAGGCTTCCTCTGGCTAGAGATTTTTAATGCCTCTTTTAACGCTTCCGGATCACTGCTCATCAATACAAGGGCAAGAGGCGTATTATTCAGAACTGCCTGAGTCGCTTCAATAAATTTCTTTTTATCGCTATTCTGTTTTACAGCTACAAGATTGACATTTAACTCTTGGCCTACGCGTTCAAATTTTAATTGATTAATTTTGTTTAATCTCTGCTTTATTTCCTCAGACGATAAGCTATCTTCAATGATAAACCCTAAACCTGTGGGATGATAAAATTTCTCTTCGTGACGGAAGAGCACATTCTCATTACCTACCTCTAATTTACTGTCACCTTCACCTATGCTAACTAATTTTATAGGCGGAAGGCTAGAAGCCTCTAACACCCTCTTTGCCTCTCCGGAAAGATACGGGCATTTATCAATGCCTACTGCTTTTTTAGCCAGTTGCATGGCAAAAGCCAGACACGTTACAAAACCGCACTCACGACAATTAGTCTTGGGTAATAATTTATAGATATCTAATCCTGAGAGTGCCATGTTAGTTTAAGTTTAAGGTTAAGACTTTAGGTTAAGGTTAAGATATTAGGTTAAAAAGTTTA
>Ga0180732_1001641_pt1 | contig 13280 bp, 17 predicted proteins | sample KR11_01MetaG_FD_148674 | JGI IMG/M metagenome (GOLD analysis project Ga0180732, IMG submission 148674) | Groundwater microbial communities from the Olkiluoto Island deep subsurface site, Finland - KR11_0.1 MetaG | ecosystem: Environmental > Aquatic > Deep subsurface > Groundwater | place...
CGATGCTTGCAGATTCGAGCATGGATATCTCCCTGATGGACTCGATTTGAGGTAAACGCGGATGCGTTTACCCATCTTGTTTTTTTTCTAATCTATATACAACTCGATAGTTACCAACTAAAATCTCCCTATATTTCAGATGAGGCAACTCAGGGATTTTATGGCCAATCATAGGAAAACTGAGTAGATTTGAAACAGCACTTTGAATATTTTCTATCTGTATCTGTGCATATCGTTTTGAATCTTTCGCTATAAAATCATGAATATCATGTAAATCGTTAAGGGCTCGTATTGTCCACTTTATTTTTCGAACCATTTAGAAGTCTCCCTGACGACTTCTTCATGCGAAATAATCCGCCCTTCTCGGACATCTTTCTCAGCAGTTTCAAGTTTTTGCCTGACGTAGAGTCGATACATGATTTCATCAATATCTAATTCATCTGGTAGGTCTTCTATGAGATCAAAAACTTGCTGTTTAGCTATCATCATGTCTATTTCATATATGGTTATTAATCACATAATAGTTTCGCTCATTTTTTCCATCATGGTAAGCACTCACCCGCGCCTCGGCAAATAAGGGGATATTCTGCGAAACAAGATACATGCTACGCAACGCAAGCCCCATGGCAACGATATCGGAGTTACATGAATGACTACAATCTGTTTGAGTCTATAGACTGAACCTTTTGGCAGTGTTTACAGGATAAACAGGATATGCAATATTGGCTTGTATCCTGTCGATCCTGTTTATCCTGTCTTAAATTATGTTCTCTTGAAATCCATAAGATTAAGATATGACATGCACAGTCTGATATATGCGAATTCTTACTCACATCTGCTGCGCGCCGTGTTTTACATACCCTCATAAACGGCTGGAAGAAGAAGGGCACGAGGTTACAGGCTTCTTCTACAACCCCAATATTCACCCCTATCAGGAGTATAAGAGCCGTAAGATAGCGCTTGAAAAGTATGTAGAACTCCGGTCTGCAAAAGTGATATATAAAGATGATTATGACATCGAGAACTATCTTCGCGGCGCCCTTGATGAAGAAGACAGGTGCAGGTTCTGCTATACTCTGCGCCTCTCTGAAACTGCAAAGACAGCGAGCTTACTGGGGTTCGATGCTTTCACGACCACGCTGTTGATATCCCCATACCAGAAGCATGAAATGCTTGCTGAGGTCGGAAAAAAGATCGCTGATGAGAATGGGATCGGATTCTATTACGAGGATTTCAGGAAAGGTTATGGGGAATCGCGCGAGATCGCAAAGGCTCTTGAACTTTATATGCAGAAGTACTGCGGATGCATATTTAGTGAAAAAGAGCGTTATCTCAAAAAAAGCGAATGTAGAGCCTGAATAAAGTACTCTACAGCAGGACTGTCGGGTATAGTCATCAAAATCAAACCTAAAGAAACCAGCACAATGATCCTTAAGAAAACAATTTATCGATGCCATAAATTAGGAAGGGGAAGATCTGGAGTATCGTAATTAAAATAATTAATTCTATAACTGAAATACTATTAATATTCATGTGCGATTTTCTTTGTGATCTCGATCATATTCAAATTGTCAGGCAAAGAAGGCTTTCATGATAGCATTCAATTCGCTTAATTCAATTTGCACTTTATCTCACAATTGCCGTCAACATATAAGCCCAGTGCAGCAGAGGTGGCTCTTTATTAATCGCCACATAATTATTGCTCTTTAAATATTTATCAACTTGCACCGATATGCCCCCGAGGAAGCCCTTCAAAAAGATTTAAGTATATCAGTATTCAAATTAACAGAACGGAGAGTTATGGCAAAAAGTGTGATGTATTTTATAAAAGAGTTATCTTTAGCCACATTTTTCTCCGTGGGAGCAGGCTAAAATGAAGCTATGGGCTGCTCTGTACACAATGATCTGGATCGTGTTGATCGAGTTCCTCCTTGCGATGACACCTTTTGGCTCGCAGGTACTGATCTACCTGCACGTCGTTCTCGGCGCCGCCATCATTGGTCTCGCGTTCTACAACTTCTCCGGGATCCGTAAGACCCGCGTCCCTGGTCGCGTGAAGCGCATCGCTCAGGCGTGTTTCAACATCTCTGTGCTGGTTGCGATCCTCGGTGCTCTGCTCTTCTTTGATGTCGGCAAGGCGTCGATCATCCCGCTGATCAATATCTCGATTTACGGGCTCATCCTTTTCTTGACCCGAGCGCCCTGGCGGCAATTCTCGCATGCGTCTGATCAAGGAGAACCGGTACTCCAAGTGTTTTAGCGAGGGATATTGCCTGCGCCTCTCCCAGGTCGATCCCGAAACTTTCTAGTTCTTCATTTGCTGTGATATCTTTTACTTCGATCCAGCCCTCTTCTACTGATCTTTCTACTATGAAGGCATCGAAATTCTGCAGTTCTTTTCCTCTTATAACGACTTCGTTGAATACTTCGGCGGGTATCATGATCTTTTTGAATAATTTCTTTAAAAGACCAAGCTTCCCTATCTTTGCAAGATAGATAAGTACGGTGGAATTGCTGACTATCATAGACTCTCTGCTGCCTGAAAGTCTTCTTTCAGGTCATCAAGGTCGTACTGGAAGGGAATGCCTTTCTTTGCTGCGAGTGCTATCATCTCGCGAAGCGGCACACCAGCCATCTGGGCTGCTCTTCCTATAGTTATCTTGCCGTCCTTATACTGATCCAGAACATGGTCTATCTGCCAATCCTGCACAGCTTTGCTCAGGAGGCGGCGCACTACGGTTGATTTATCAAGGTGCTCTATGCGTGAGATGTTCTTTATTTTCTTATCGATGTCGTCCGGCACGCGGGTGGTTATTGTGGAGCCCATAAGTATCTGTATTTAAAAGATAGTGATTGAATACATATATAGTTAATGCCAGCGACGTATAACACAGATTGCACGGATCTGATGGATTTCCACGGATACGAAATCCGTGCGGATTTCGTATCTGTGACAATAAAAGGTTGAACTTCCAGGCCGATGATTATTTAGTTTATCTGATAAAATGGATGATTTACCATACATAATCATTATAAACAAATAAAACATAACCAATCCATATGGACAGGATATTAGGCAGCATAATTGATGATTATACAACTTATGAATTTTTTGAAATGATGGCGCTCCTGGGATTAGTTCTCTTTATGATTGAGTGGCTTAAAATATTGAGAAAACTTAAAAAAAAGCAGCAAGTCTAAGATTTATAAAAGAACTCGAATTATTCATACTTCCCTGCTGTTTAAAAATTCCAGGAGTATTTCTTCAAGCTGGTTTTTATCTGAATATGATTTTGCGGTTACATACCCAGTACTATTCCCCAGCACCATCGCTGATGCATTTGTTCCTTCCTGATACACGCAAAGCACAGGCTTTTTATGCCTGGCAGCATGGCAGATCTCGTATCCCACGCCAATAGACGGAACTGTGATCTCAGCCACAACACGATCGCTTTCTTCTATCCAGTTAGCGTCTTTTTCGTATATCTCCTGCTCTGTCATTTTAGCCTCCACTTTTTCAAGACCCTCAGCAGCCACATGTTCGCTGATGACAGTAAAATCCCTGGATTTCAGGAATCTGATAATGTACTGGTACGTTGGCACCAACTGGCGCCCTCCCCGGATCGAACCTGCGAAAAATATTTTCATAACACACCTCTGAAATAATGACCTGTTGTATGATCCCCGAAATCGCTGCATTTCATTTTAACACCGCAATTATCTATTGCATCCCTGTAAGCTCTTGTAATTTTTTTAGTCTTTAACCGGTCATATGTTCCTGCTTCTATTCTAAGGCAATCAACTCCTGTTTTAATAAGGTCGGGTACATATTCAAGCATGCACAGCTCACGCGAATTCAGAATATATGTTCTTCCATTACGGTCGGTTTTTACAGGAAAGACAAAACCTTTTTCATCTTTCAGGCATACTTCACCAGGACCTTTTGGAAATAAACCTCTGACAAGTCCGTGCTCTGAGACCATTAGAGGGAAATTACCTTGTACGATACATTCTGTTGAGCCATAAGACGTCAGGTTACTTATTTCTTTCAGAGTGAGTTCAGGCGAGAGGGTTACTCTCTGGCTGTAATTTAATAGATATTCCACTGTCAGCCTGTTGAAAATATTGAATGGATAATCGATTACAACGGGCGCTGCAGTTTCCGTTCTGCGTAGATGATATAAGACACCTGAATTAGCAACAACGAAACCATCAGGTGATAAGTCACTTTGCGTTCTTTGCGGTGAAAAAAAGTTCGAAATCTCATTAATATTTTTTACGATCCGCGGTATGCTGAAAAATACTTTGACACCTTTTTTCCGGCCATATTCAATCGCGTGACGGTAATCATCCCCTTCAACAAATCTGCGTTCATCGGCGTCATGCCCGCCGCAATGCATAGACACGTATGCTCCTGCGGGGGCATATCGCCCAGCGATATCCACGTATGGCGGTGAGCCATACGTGTGTGCGACGTCAACTGGCGCAACGGTTGACGTGGATGCGCCGCTTCGAAACCCTGCGGGTTCTCGACTCCGCGCCCACGTATGCCCTGCAGGGCATACGTGTACACGCCCTCCAGAGGCGTGACTCTGGAGGCTCGCGACTCTGGGCGCCTTCATCTGCGGTTTACCATTCATAAAAACGTCACAACCAATGTAAACCATATCCGCGCCGCCGTCAACCGCGGCCTTAAAAGATTCAATAGAGCCGGAATTTACAGCTAATATCGGACGTGTGGATTTTACATGCTTTATTCCCGAATGAATGATCGGTTTACTGCATGGTCTTTTCCACTTTTGGAGGCGCAATTGCAGAAGCATGTCAATACCTTCCCTGCGAAGAGAGTTGATCTCTGAAACGGGTATGAAAATGTTATCATCAATTTCAAAAGCTATCTCCCCCGCTTCAAAAATAGTGTTACCGAGCTTTTTCAACTGCTCTGTAATTGCGCTCTTTGAAATTGGTTTACTTTCTGCTCTGCTGGCGCAACTGCCCTGGGTATTGATCTCATTTTCAGTGTCACTGATCCGGAGTTTGACCGGCTCACCAACATGGGCTATAAAAGACATATTTACTGGAATTTTTATGATATTTTTTACTTCAAGCGTTGCCATAAGTAAAGAATCGTAAGTCTTGAAAACAGGCTCTCCTGTTTCGACCTCGTCTTCAAGAGGCACATTTACAGTTGATCCCTGATCAGCTGTGTTTACAATCTTTTTACCGATAAACATCCCTTTCACGGTCAAGCCAGTATCCCGCACCCCTATCCCGATGCCGTCCCCTGTCCGAAGCGGTGCCTTGAGGTTTATCGATACCATCCTGTTTCGTGGTTCATAATCAACTACCATACCAATACGAGTCCCCCGGTTATGCGGGTACTTACGGCTCATCAATTCGCTGCCTGGATTTCCGAAAAAGTACCCGGTAGTAAATCCCCTGTTGAACAACTGGCGCAGAGTGTGTTTTTCATCATCTGTTACCATGAATCTGGAAGGCACCTCAACATGCCTGTCAATGAGATTGCGATACACCCTCACTATTCCGGCAACGTATTCAGGACGCTTCATCCTGCCTTCTATCTTGAATGAATCAATGCCTGCCTCTATTAGATCGGGAATATGCTGGCTCATGTTAAGGTCTTTCGGGCTCAGGAGATAACCTTCAATTTCGCCTGCCCGGTATTTCTTCCTGCACGGCTGGGCACAGTACCCGCGGTTGCCGCTCCGTCCTCCTATCATGCTGCTTAAGAGGCACTGTCCTGAATATGAGAAACAGAGAGCGCCGTGGATGAAGGTTTCAATTTCCATACCTGTTTCGGATTTGATCTGTTTTATTTCCTTAAGCGACATCTCACGCGCCAGAACTACACGCTTTACGCCCATCTCCTGCAAGAACTTCACTCCCTCTGCATTGTGAATTGTCATCTGGGTGCTGGCGTGGACAGGAAGCTGTGGAAGCTGTTCCCGCAATAATTTGAGGATGCCAATATCCTGCACGATAACCGCATCTGCGCCGGCGCTGCAAAGGAAATGAAGGTAATCACAGACTTCGTCAAGCTCAGGATCCTTTATAAGCGTGTTCACTGTCACGTATGCTTTCACTCCTCTTGCATGCGCATAATCGATAGCCCATTCAAGCTCTTCGCGGTTAAAGTTCGAGGCGTATTGCCGCGCGGAAAAAAGCGTGCCGCCGAAATACACTGCGTCAGCGCCGTTCTCGACTGCTGCGATGAGGGATTCTTTGCTGCCTACAGGGGAGAGAAGTTCGGGGGTGTGCATGTAGTGATAATATATTGACATGTTTAAAAATTTTCTTGTTCAATTACAGAATTAAGATAATTTATCTTTATCATGGTCAAATATTAGGTGGGATATCCTTATGATACAATACCATGGATGGCATTACGATGAAATGAAGCAGGTCGGTACAGATTATGCAGATGTAAGAGAGGTAGAAGCATACGATGCACGCATGCAGAAGTTGCGGGACATCGGGGAAGAAACTGAAAAAATCTTCACTGCTTTAAATATTGAACAGGACCAGACCCTCCTTGAGGTCGGATGCGGAACAGGAGAATTTACGATAGCTGCTGCAGGACAGGATGTAAAGAACATCGAGTTCCATAACGCCGGTTTCCTGACCTATGAACATTCAGGAGAGCCGATTGATGCTGTATTGTCGCAACTCGCACTGCATCACCTCCCTGATTTCTGGAAAATTATAGCACTTTGGCGCGTATATTCATTGCTGAAAGATGGAGGGAGGTTTTACCTCAGGGATACTGTGTATTCCTTCGAGGTTGATGGTTATAAGGATTTTTTCGACGAATGGGTCGATGGTATCAGGAATGCTGCTGGTGATGAGACGGCAATTGATGTCGAGACCGCGGTCAGGGAGGAATATACTACACTGGGGTGGATAATGGAAGGATTGCTTGAAAGAGCGGGATTCCATATCGATAAAAAAGAATATTCTGAGGGCTTCATGGCAGCTTATGTGAGTACGAAGCGTTAATAGGAACAGGGATCACCCAAAACAGACATTCCTGTACCCGCATTCCCCGCAAAACTGATCTTTCCAATCCCCGATGATCCCGGGCAGTTTATCGGATATCATCCTCCAATCAATCCTCATTCCTGGCTTGAATCCAAGCAACCTCAGGGCTTCCATGTCCTGATGCTGTATCATTTCGTCGGAGTATTCCGGATTATTACACCTGTTATCCTTCAAATACGGGCACTCCTTACAGACATCATCAGGTCCATAGACGATTTCGATCTTCTCCTTTCCGATAACAGAATAGATATTTCTGATGAAATCCTCTGAATAGCCTTCGCCCCTGAAGAAATTGAGGCATATGAGATGGTGACCGCGAAGTTTTGCTTTCATGTTCCCTCAAAACGCTTAAACCGAACGACCAGATACCCCAGAACCGCAAAAAAAGACCCTGCTGCCATCACCAACCTGAAGCCAAAATGCTCAAGGAGGATACCGCCCAGGATTGAACCGATTATTGATGCCAGGGCCATCATGGAATAGAGCAATCCTGCGGCTGTTCCTTTATCTTCGTTGTTTTTTATGAGGAAAGCCGTGGAACCCACATAAAGGCATGAATAAGAAACTGCAATAAGGATCATACCAGCGATAGCCTGATAATATATTGTCAGAGGCATGAAAGCAAGAAAAGCCGCAGCTGAGACAAGATAGCCTACATTGATAAGAGGTCTTGTATCGTATTTGTCAAGCTTTCTCATAATGAAAAACTGAAGCACAGGGTTAATTGTATAAATTAAAGCAACCTCGTATTTATTCGCTCCAAGGCTTACAAGATAAAGCGGGAAGATGACCCAGACGCTGTTTGCTCCTATCTGGCGCAGGAAAAACCCGAAATATATGTCCCAGTTCTTTTTAAGCACTGCAATTGAAAAATAATCTCCTTTCTTTTTTGCTTTCATTTCAATATCGGGAAGCGTAAGTGCGATCAAAAAAGAAATTGCATAAAACAAAGACGCAAGGGCAAAAATATCCCTGTAGACCTCACCTGTCCCTGATATCTGATCTTTCGCAAAAACTTCCCAATAAGCTGCTACAAAAAAAACCATCATGTTTCCCACAGCCCAGCCAAGCGGCATGAATGAACTGAACTTCCCTATGCTCTGCCTGGAGTTGACGACATAAAGTATCATCACCGCAGGATAGATGCCAATACTGAACCCGGTGAGTGCCCTTATAACTCCGAGAGTGAAAGGGTCGGATGCGAACATCTGGATAAAGAACGTCACTGTGGAACTCAAAAAACCGACATATAAAAGCGTCTTCGGGCGCAGGGAATCAGAAGCCCTGCTGAATATGTATGTGGATATGAAAATAGATGCTGCGTATACTGCAACGATTAATCCTATCTGTGAGCCAGAAGCCCCGATATCGTGCGCGAACAGTGGAATGAAAATGATAGACATCATTATGGCAGAGTTCGTCAAAAGCTGGAGCGCGTTCAGTTTCATCACCTATTTTATGAAGGGATATGTATTTAAGCAATACAGTTTGTAAAACATTTATCATGACATCCCTTGACTGGACAGAAAAATACCGCCCCAAGACGCTTTCGCAGGTCATAGGACATAATAAGGCAGTGGAAGAACTCAAGCAGTGGGCACATAGCTGGGAGAAGGGGATACCGAAAGACAGGGCTGTTGTCATTTACGGAAGAGCAGGTACAGGCAAGACCACGGTGGCGCATGCACTGGGGCATGATATGGGATGGGAGGTAATGGAGCTTAACGCAAGCGATCAGCGCACAGCGGATATAATAGAAAAAGTCGTGGGGTCAGCTTCGCAGATGAGCACACTTGAAGGCGCGGGTAAGAAGAGACTCGTGATAATGGATGAAGCTGACAACATACACGGCACATCAGACAGGGGAGGGGAAAAGGCGATAGTTGGACTCATAAAGAAAACCAACCAGCCAATTATTCTTATTGCAAATGAGCTTTATGAAATGTCAGCCGGACTAAGGGGCGCATGCAGACCCATCCAGTTCAATTCCGTGTTGTCACGTTCCATGATACCTGCATTGAAAAGGATAGCTGAGGCAGAAGGGGTGACCTGTGGTCTTGGGGTTCTTGATAAGCTCACCGAGAATGCCGGAGGCGACCTTAGAAGCGCTATAAACGACCTCCAGGCTGCTGCCCAGGGAAAGAACAAGCTCGAACCTGGCGACATAGCAACAGGCGAGCGGGATACAAAAGAGAACATATTCAAGATGATGGCAAAGATCTTTAAAGGGACTGATATCAATGAAGCCCATAAAGCCACATTTGGTCTGGATGAGAACCCTGAAGACCTTATCCAGTGGGTAGACGAGAACCTCCCTCTGGAATATGCAGCTCCTTGCGACCTTGAGAGAGGATATTATTATCTTTCAAGGGCGTCCCTGTTCCTGGGCAGGGTCAAAAGGAGACAAAACTATAATATGTGGAGGTATGCAAGCGTTTTGATGACCTCAGGGATCATGGTCGCAAGGACGAACCGTTATCAAGGGTTCGTGAAGTACCAGTCCCCTTCGCTGTGGAGAAAGCTTGGGCAGACAAAGGGCATGCGCGGCATACGCGACTCAGTTGCAAAAAAGATCGGGACTTACTGTCATATTTCTATGAGTTATACCCGCTCACAATTGTTCCCGTTTTTCAGGATGGCGATACAGAATGATGAATATGCGCCTTCAGTTGCAGCTGCGCTAGGACTTGAGCCTGAGGAGATAGCGTTCCTTTCAGGATCAAAATCCATGACAAAGAAAATCAAGAAGATATTCGACGACGCCCAGTTGATGATAGAAAAAGAAACAGAGCACGAAATTGAGTTGTTCGGTGGTTTTGGCGCAAAGAGCGATAGCGTGACAGAGGATGCAAGTGACGAAGAACCTGAAGTCGAAGTAAAAAAAGAAACAAAATCACAGAGATCGCTGTTTGATTTTTAATCGGTGGATTTAGACTGTTCCTTTTTCTTCTTCTTTTTTCTTCATTACCAACCTGATTATATTCTCCTTGCCTTTACGTATTTTGATGATCCGTCCTTCATCTTTCATCTTGGCAAGAACTATGCTGATCTTAGACTTTGAAAGACCACTTTCATTAACTATACCAGTCTGATACGCCTGTCCTCCGACTTTAGCAAGGTACTTCTCTATCATTTCCTCATCACCAAGGATATCTTCTGTAATGTCAGGAAGTTCATTAAAGCTGCCTGAATACGTTTCCTCTTCCTCACCCGTTTGGTCCCCTTCCTCCCCTAAGGCAATTACCACTCCAGCCTGTGCAGGCTTGACCTCTCCCACACCTTCGGCAATATCTGCTCCAGTCTGAGCTGGTGCTCCCATCGTTACAGAGGTTACTTCGCCAGTCTGAACTGTTTTCATATCCAGGTTCTGTCTTTTTTCTACACCTTCAATAGTTTTTTTCCAGAAATAATCCCGTTTGATCCAGATAATGAATAAACCTGCACCAATCAGAATAATAATGACAATTATCATAAATGGGAATGGTTCCTGAACTATGGCCTTACGTTGTAGAATGATATTCGGCTCCCCTTTTGCAAAACTGTTGTACGTTTTACCATCCCATATTAGCCTGTTGCCATCTTGCCTGTCAAAAACAGGCGTTGCATTTACCTCATCATATCCTTTCGGTATTTTTATAATAAGCACATCATTGGATGATGGCATCCTCTCTTCTGAAAATGCATCTCCGATTATGATTCTTGAATCATTATACAATGAAAACCCCACCCATTCAAAACTCAAACGAATGATACCGTAAGTATCAGATTGGATATTGATCGTTTCATAGGAAATATTGAAATCCCTGGCCATCATTGAACGGTGAGAATAATTCTCCGCAGAACGGATCTTCCTGTTGATACCATTGCTGAAATCTTCAAGCTCCTTCTTTGTCTTATTGGTGTCTTTTATTGATAAATTCCATTCGCTTATCCCGGACTTTGTGGAAAGTAGCGTTCGCATTTCTGTGGTCCAGAATGCATTTCCATTCTCATGTATATCTATTGTCGTGAATAAGCTCTGGCCAGTTCCCTGAGCCAGCGCTCCTGCTGTTTGTCCCCCTAGGAGGAATAAAATAATTAAAAGGACTGCCCTCATTATTACAGAACTTGTTTGCATCATTAATAAGATTTTCTACCGTTAGTTTGATCAGTCCTTTTCTGGATCACTTTTATTATTATATTTATTTGTATCGATTTTTGTTATTGATTGCCTCTCCCTGATTTTTTCATTCACCTGCTCACTCCAAGCCCAATCCTCCTCTGTAAATGAGAAATTTTCAAATTCTCTCCCAAGCTCTTGATTATTGAATTCATTCCTTATAATTCCTGCCATTTCTTGTGCAAGTTTCATATAGTATCTTGTTTCTACCTGCACCTCCTTTCGGGATGCAACGTATTCTTCAAAGGTGAGATTGCCATTCCTGAAATCCAGATCAAGGACCTCACGCGTGATCTGACGTTCTGAAATCTCATCATGCAACCACCTGACATTCTGGGCACCGAATTCAACTTGATCATCATTATTTGACAATTGGTCCCTGAACCTCCTGAGCTTCAATTCCACTGCATGGTTCTCAAGCATGTCACTGATCACCTCAAATATACTGCCATCGCCGTCCCCCCCTATTTCATATACATTAACATACCACTTAAATTCTGTCTTATGCCCGGCGGTTATTCCTTCATATGTAACTTTATGGAATCCTCTGCTCGCCTCATCCCATGTGTGCAGATAATAATACTTATTGTTGTCATTTGAGCCATCAACGGAATGCCCATCCAGAGTCCAGCGGCTTTCAGCTATCTGTTCATGGAATGTGATCGAGTATTCCACAGCCTCAACTTTCGTTTCATTCACATACAAATATTCAATGACCTGTGGATACCATGAGATTATATTGTTTTTTGTAATATTATTGATAGAAATATTTGGAATATCTACCTGGTTCAAAGAAATTCCACTTGAAGTAGTTATTGTGAGGGCAAGTGAAAGAGTTAGAAGAAACACTGCAATTCTGATCATATGTCTCCACCAATATATCCGTTTTCGATATAAACCTGATGAAGGTTTTTTATGTTTAGTATGGTTTCTATTGTAATTGATAGTTTATTTTGGTTTTTAGACTAATATCTTGCTATCGTAATAAACCCCGTATGGCCCACACGTGAAGTTGAAGGACGCGTTCCCCTGTCCGTAAAAGATATCTCGCGTTCAATTATCTCGATGGTGGTTACCTCTGTAAATCCGGTTTTATCAATGGCTCCCCTGATTTCTTTTGCCTGTTCAAAAAAGGGGGAATATGTGGCAAGATAACCTCCCGGATATATAACACGGGGGACATGAGGTATCACTTTTGACGCATCCATTGTGTCCAGGGTTATCAAATCGAATTTCTCATCCAGACCCTGTATCTCCACAGCTATATCTCCATGTCGCAATTCGATATTTGTTAGACCCGCAAGGGCAATATTGCGCCTGGCAACCTCCATGAATTCCTCACGTATCTCATACGTTACGACTTTTTTCGCGATCCCGCCAAGATATATCGCAAGGATACCAGACCCCGTCCCTGCGTCCAGCACATGATCGGAAGAGCATAAGCCAGTATTTGAAATAATAATGCCGATATCCTTTGGCATCATGGGCGCGCCGGTTCTTTTTGCATACTTGAAAAAATCAGGCGCTTTTGGCTTCTGGATCACAAACTCTGCGCCAAGATGCGAGCGTATCGTGTCCCCGAAAGATTTGGCATGCAATTCATCAAGGTTAATTACCCCCAGGTCTGTATGCAGTTTTCCTGCGGGTATCGCAAAATACTCTTTTATATTCCCTTTATAATTTGTCTTTAGAATTACAGGTGTTTCCATTATCTCTCCGTCTGGCTAATATAGTACCAGGTAGATAAAGAATAGTGTGGTAGGCATGGAGCATTTAATAATCAAGGACAAAAAATATTCTATTGAAACCCTGAAACTTCTGATAGGTCAGAAAGAATTGGATGTAAATAATATCCCTCATAATGTGCTTGTCATTGCAGAGGCTGTGGACGGGCCGGATAAACTGCCGTATCTCTTAGAGACCATAAAATCACTGGAAATAGCTTGACTTTGTCAGATTAGTTTTTATTAATAATAATCTTTTTTGTTTGGGATAAATATTTATATTATAAAATATAATATTATATTGAGGGATCATGCATGAATTCGCCGAGTTTGTGCGT
>Ga0180732_1001642_pt1 | contig 13272 bp, 8 predicted proteins | sample KR11_01MetaG_FD_148674 | JGI IMG/M metagenome (GOLD analysis project Ga0180732, IMG submission 148674) | Groundwater microbial communities from the Olkiluoto Island deep subsurface site, Finland - KR11_0.1 MetaG | ecosystem: Environmental > Aquatic > Deep subsurface > Groundwater | place...
CTGGAAAGATAGTGAGCGGACTTTAAAGGATGTTACTGAAATAAAATTGTAATTTTCGTAGCAAGAATTAATGCCATATAAATCTCATGAAAAAATCAACGCTGTTATTAAATAATGTTTATCTAAAGCCATCGCAAATTCATAAGTTCCGTGGCTTTGTCGGGAATATTTTTAAAGATCATGATCTTATTCACAATCATGATTTGAAAACAGGAAAACCGATATACCGATATCCGTTAATACAGTTCAAGCTGATAGATGATATGCCTGCAATTATTGCAATAACGGACAGGGCTGTGAGTATTTTTTCGGAAATATTCATGAAACTTGATAAGATTATTATTGAAGATACTGTTATTCCTGTTTTTGAAAAGGATTTGAAGGTAGAGGAAGTCGAATTCGGGTATTCTGATGAAATATTCATGTATGAGTTTGCCTCGCCCTGGATAGGTCTTAACCAGAAAAATTACAAAAAATACAATGATGCAAGTAATGATGAAAAGAATGAAATGCTTAAAAGGGTAATGACGGGCAATATCTTGTCCATGGCAAAGTATCTTGACTGCTGGCTTTCAGGAGATCAGAAGATTAAAATTGATCATAAGTTAAAAGAAGTAAAAGTAAACCTTAAAGGCAAAAGTATGACAGCGTTTCATGGCATATTTAAAACTAATTTTTTGATACCCGATTATCTTGGGATCGGGAAATCTGTTTCACGGGGGTTTGGGGCTGTGAGGAGGGTGATATAAGAAAATGCGGCATCCTTCAGCAAGCCCAAAAAGTGGTTTACAGTTTTAGTGCTTCTCGTTCCCATGCTCCAGCGTGGGAATGCATAAAGAGCGCTAAATCAAGCTGTCCGGAGAAATATCAAGCGTTTCCCAGAAGATTTTATGTTTGCTTTGACTCGGGATGAGATTATGAGGATATCACAAATTGTGACATCCTTTGATATTAAGTACGCAAAACAGGTTCACGCCTTCACTGAGCAGGGGGTTGCCATGCTGTCCGGCAGATGAACGGTTTCAAATTGTTTTTGAAACTTTGGATCAGCTTTTGACTGTGGATGTTAAGGAAAAGAAAAAGATTGGATTTGTGGTTAAAGAAAAAGTCGGCGAATATGGAAAGAAGAAATAAAAACAAACCTTAAAGGCAAAAGCATGATAGCTTTTAACGGAATATTTAAAACCAGTTTTTGTTTGCTTGATTATTTGGGGATTGGGAAATTGGTTTCACGAGGGTTTGGGATGGTGAGGAGGGTGATATGATAAATTCAATAGCAGAATTAGGCAGGTTTGAAAAAAATAAAAATCCTGATTTAACAAGTTTTGATATTTGGTTGGAAGATTCATTTGATAATGGAAAATATCCCAACCTGTTTCTTATTGAATTTATAAAAGAAGATTCAAAATGGGTATTTAACAAAATTGACGTTTGGGAAAATAGTACAAATTTGAAATCAAAGCTGCTTTATAAAAGGGGAGCTTCACGTGGCATCAATAAAACACCAACAAGTAAAATCGCAACAAGTATCGAAGGAACTCTTAAGCAAAAAATAATTAGTTGGTTTGAATTAAATAAAGATAAAACTTTCCTTTCTACAGAAGATAAAACTTTCCTTAATGAAATAAGCGAAGAAATAAAGAAAAAAAAAGAAGATATCTACAAGGCTATAAGAGAAAAAGCTGGGATGGTGGATAATAAAGGCATTGTGCTATCACCTGTATTTGCTAAAAATGGTAACAAAAAATTTATTGGTGATTATGAGTTTTTCAAAAAATTTATAACAGAAGAAAGTAAACAAGGCTACAAATATTCACCAACATTTAAAAAACACTCTTTTTCTAAAAATGAGACCTGCTCAGTATGTAATAAGGTAAAAGATGAAGTATTTGGTTTTTTTACATCACTGGCATTTTATACTGTTGATAAACCAGGCATGGTTACTGGTGGTTTTCAGCAGGATAAAAGCTGGAAAAATTATCCTGTTTGTCTGGATTGTGCTCTGGATGTGGAAACAGGAATTAAATTGATGGATCAGGAATTATCATTTAAATTTTATGGATTGCGCTATTATCTCATACCAAGGACGATAACTAAAAGAGCAAGTGAAGATATAATTGACAGTATACTTGATTTCAAGAAGTCGCCCAGAATTAATACGGCTGATAGAGAAAGGCTTACAAACGATGAAAATGATGTGTTTGAAATGCTGCAAGAGTCGCAGAATAATGTCGCGTTAAATCTGGTTTTTTATGCAAAACCACAAAAAGGTGTTCTTAGAATACTTGCTGCTATAGAAGAAATTTTACCTTCGCGAATTCAGCAGCTTTTTAATGCTAAGCACTTTGTAGAAAATATGGTTTTTTTCAAAGGATATAAAACCAAAGAAAACAAGGATATGTTCAGATTCAGTTTTGGGACATTGAGGACTTTCTTTCCAAACAATAAAATTGAAGGAAATCACGATAAATCTTTTCTTGAGTTAACTCGCATGGTTTTTAGCGATATTAAAATTGATTATCAATTTATACTCCATCAAATCATTTCACATATAAGAAATAACTTTGTTCAAAATCAAGCAATATGGTTTCAAACTATTCAGGGATTTATGCTGATTATTTATCTTAACAAATTAAATCTTTTTAGAAACAATTTAAAGGAGGCTGATATGGATCACATGTTTTTTGATTCATTTAAAATCGAATCAAAAGAAGAACTGGAGGAAAAAACAGAGCTGTTTTTTTTAAATTTTAAAGAATTTTTTGAAAACGATGCTCACAGCAGCATTTTTTTAATCGGCGTACTGGCGCAATTTCTTCTAAACATTCAAAAGGACAAAAGAAATGCCACTCCCTTTAGAAGCAGATTAAAGGGGCTTAAGATGAATTCGCGTGATATATCAGTTTTATTACCAGAGATCATAGAAAAGATTGAGCAATATAAAAAACAGTACGGTATTCATTATCAGTATAAAGGAATAGCGGATCTGGCTTCAAAATATCTTATTTCTTCCGGTAATTTTCGGAATTGGAATATTCCGGTAGATGAAATGAATTTTATCTTTGTATTGGGTATGAATCTATCACAATATTTTAAAATTAAATCAAACGCAAACGCAAATACAGATAATGAGCAAAAGGAGGATGGAAATGAGTAAAATAGAAAAACGTTCAGAGATTCTTTTTTTATATGATATTGAAAACGCCAACCCTAACGGTGATCCCAATGATGAGAATAAACCGAGAATTGATGAGGAAACAGGGAAAAATATAATAACAGATGTGCGTTTGAAACGAACTATCCGTGATTACTTGATGGAAAAAGGGCATGATATCTTTGTTAGAGAAAAAATATACAACAAGGAAGGGCATATTCAGGATGCCAAATTACGAGCTTCTGATTACCTGCCTGAAGATAAGGAAAAACTATCATCAATGACGGCAGAACAGCAGAAGAAATATATTTCTGATACAGTTTTAAATGAATGCATTGATATTAGATTGTTTGGCGCTACTATTCCGCTTGATCTCAAAGTTGAAAAGGGTGAAAAAAAAACAACAGTAACAAGTTCGATAACATATACCGGCCCCGTACAATTTAAAATGGGCAAATCACTTCATTCTGTCAAAATGATGCATATTAAGGGAACCGGAGCTTTTGCGTCAAAACAAGGTGTAACACAAAAAACATTCCGGGAGGAATATATACTGCCTTATTCATTAATAGGGTTTTGCGGAGTAATAAACGAAAATGCCGCAAAACATACTTTGTTACAAATTGATGATGTTAAGCTTTTAAAAGAAGCAATCTGGAAAGGAACAAAAGGTTTAATATCAAGATCAAAGTATGGCCAAATGCCCCGCCTGCTTTTAGTCATCAATTATAATCAACCTAATTTTTTCATAGGGGATATTGATAATTTAATTTCTCTTGTTACTGAAAAACGGGATGAACAAATCCGGAAGCCGGAAGAATATTCAATTGATATTACAATGCTCATGGAAAAAATCAAAAATTGTGACGATAAGATAGAATCTGTTGAATATATTACAGATAGCAGAATGAAGTTTATATGTAATGGGGATGCAATCAAATTGGAAGGAGTCGATAAATTTACTGATTATTCTGCTGAGGTATTATAATGACAAAAATATTAGCATTCAGGTTATGGGGGGATTATGCTCATTTTAAGAAGTATTATACAACAACATCTCCCCTTACATTTGAAATCCCGCCGCCTCCAACATTAATCGGGATTATTTCCGCAATTATCGGTCTTGATAAGGATGAGTATCTTTCATTTTTTCAAAATAACGATGAATATAAACTGGCCATCTGTCTTGATAAACCGGTAAAAAAGGTTAGGTGGTCACTGAATTTAATCGACACAAAAAAACATTTTTGGATAATTCATAATAGAACACAGATTAGAACAGAATTTTTAAAGGATGCCTCATATATTATTTATTGTCAGCATACAAATTCCGACATCTATAATAGATTGAAAAAACATCTTCAAAATCATGAATCTGTATATAGCATTTCATTGGGCTTAAGTGAACTGCTTGCCAACTATGAATTTTTAGGAGAAATGGAGTACGAATTCAACACCTCTACTGATTGGATTAACTTGAATTCTGTTTTGCCTTATTCACAATTATTAAATGATAATTCAATTGATTTTGGTATAGATCAGGAAATTTTTAAAATTAATTACCCCATAATGATGGATACTGAAAGAATAGTGCATAAAAGGGATGATATTATTTTTGAAAGAAATGCAAAACCAGTCAGGTGCAGGGTAAAGCAATTTGCAGAAACAGAAAAAGGGGATAAAATTGTTTTTATCTAATATCTATTCTCATTCTGACAGATTGCTGCACAGTCATTTGGAAAATGTCGCTGATTCCTGCATCCAAAAATTTGATGAAGCAAACAGCAATTTAACACTGTTTTTTAGTAAAGAACATTGGAGAAAATTAATATGGCTTATGGGTTTTACCCATGACATAGGCAAAGCCACAAAGAATTTTCAAGAATATCTTATGGAACCAGATGAAAAAACTAAGATGCAATTAAAAGGAGATCCTTGCACAAATCATTCACTGATATCAGCCATCATTTCTTTTAAAATAGCAAAAAAATATGTTGAAAAAGTAAAAATTAATGATGAATTATTTGCTATGATGCCTTTTCTTTTGTTTCTTGCGATAAAAAAGCATCATGGCAATATTAATAATGCGACATCTCTTTATTCTGATGAAAAAGATGAATTAAATGTTCCGACAAGCCATCTGGATACACAAATAAGGGCTATTAATCAACAAGAGCTTGATTTTCTTTTCTCCTTTATTGCGGACAAATTGTCTATTCCAATATCAACCAGGGATTTACCGGAATCCCTGGTAAAATATTATGACCAATTTATTCGGAAAAAAATAAAAAAAGATTTTAAAAAGCTTAATAAAAAAACAGATTATTATTTGATTTTTCAATTTCTATATTCATTGCTCCTTTCTTCCGATAAAGAAGATGCGATATTTCATGGGGAATATAATCCCCAAAGACAGAATATTGATTCTGAAATTGTAAAAAAATTTAAAAGCAGTGAGTTTGGTTTGCCGGACAATGAAATGGATTTTATCAGAGAAGATATTTTTTCTGAAACAAACAGGTCTATTTCAGAATTAAGTCTTTCTAAAAAAATATTTTCATTAAATGTGCCGACAGGAACAGGTAAAACCTTAACAGCTCTTTCAGCAGCATTAAACCTTAGAAATCGTTTAAAAGGACATGGGGTAACTTCAAGAATTATATATGCCCTTCCTTTTACCAGTATAATTGATCAGAATTATAATGTTTTTGAACAAATACTTAATACCCCTGAAAATAATGTTTTGATGAAGCATCATCATCTATCGGAAATATCATATAAAGACCAAGAAAACGAATTTGAACCGGCAGAATCAAAATTTCTTATAGAAAGTTGGGAATCGGAAATTATTGTAACAACGTTTTTTCAGATTTTCCATACCCTTCTTACAAACAGAAATAGAATGGTGCAAAAATTTTATAAATTTGCCGGTTCCATTGTTCTTTTAGATGAGATTCAGTCGATATCTTATAAATATTGGGAACTTGTCAGAGAAATAATACTGAAACTTTCAGAATTATTTAACACCTATTTTATTTTGATAACTGCTACGCAGCCTGAAATTTTTGAAAGTAATGAAATATTTGATTTAGTTCCACATAAGCGTGATTATTTTGAAAAACTTGATCGTGTGGATATTAAGTTTGAGACATCTCCTGTTTTGATTGATGATTTCGTGGAACTAACCAAGAAGGAAGTAATAAATTCAGATGAATCATATTTATTTGTGATGAACACCATCAATTCTTCAATAGAATTGTTTAATGGTTTAAAAGAAACAGCTTTAAATGAAAAATATTTTTATTACCTTTCAACAGGGATTATACCAAAGCATCGTTTACAGCGAATAAAATCTATCAAGAGGGAAAAGGGGAGAAAAATTATTGTATCGACCCAATTAATAGAAGCGGGAGTCGATATTGACATAGAAAATGTTTGGCGGGATTTTGCACCATTAGAATCAATAAATCAGGTGTGTGGGAGATGTAATAGAAATTCCGGTAGTCATAAAGGAAAAGTAAGGATCTTTCAGTTACTCAATAACGATAGAAACAGCACCCCTTTTTCAAAATATATTTATGGAAAATCAGCTTTAAGCCTAATAGAAACAAAAGAATCGCTTGGGGATAAAGTCAAGATTTCAGAATCAGATTTTTTGAAAAATATGAGTATGTACTATAAAGCAATTAAGGAAAGGTTGAGTCAGGATGAATCTGAAAAAAATATAGCGTTTATGAAAAATTTGCAATTTGCAGATATTTATAAATCCTTTAAATTAATTGAAGATGAAAATTATGAAAGAAAGGATGTGTTTATAGAGTATGATGATGTTGCGAAAGACATATGGAGTAGCTATTTAAATTTAAAAAAGATCAGCAATTTTATTGATAGGAAAAATGAGTTTTTAAAAATCAAAAAACCATTTTATGATTATGTGATTTCAGTACCTTCAAAATATGTAACAGAAAGAGAATACGAAAATACAAGCTTTGTGTATATTAAAAATAAATTGGCAGATCAGTATTACGCTCAAGATATTGGATGGATACGTACTTACGATAATTTTCAAAGCTATTTTTTTTAATATGAATAATACTCAAGGGTTTATTACAGCAACTCATCTTTTAGAATATCTTTACTGTCCAAGATTTATATATTTTGAAAATGTGCTTGATATACCGGAAAATCAGGAAAAACGGTTTAAAGTACAAAAAGGGCGAATAGTTCATGAAAAAGTGAGAAAAACAAATCCTGAGTATTTGCGGAAAAAAATTGGAGTCATTGATAGAAAATCCGATGTTTATCTTGCATCTCCTTTGGGGATACGAGGAGTTGTAGATGAAGTGCTTTTTCTGGATGACAATACAGCGGCTCCACTTGATTACAAGTTTGCGGAATATAAAAATAAATTATTTAAAACTTACCGGTTTCAGTTGATATTTTATGCCAGGCTTATCAAAGATAATTTTCAGGTTCCGGTAAAAAAAGGATTTATTATTTACACCCGGAGCAAAAACAAGCTTGTGGAAGTTCCCTTAAAAGATAAGGATTTTATCGAGCTTGAAAAGATTGTTGATGATATGACAAACATTATTCAAAATTGCAGATATCCTAAACCGACTTCGGTTAAAAGGCGCTGCCTTGATTGCTGCTATAGAAATATTTGCGAAAAGGTAATTTGAAGAAAATAACATAAGAAAACAAGAAAGTTAACTCTACTCCGGCAGGTGCAAAATGGCCAATTCGAAGCTTAAAAGGCGCTCGATCAAACAAATAAAGGGACTTGAAAAAAGTTACAACTATTTATTTTCAATTAAGATTCGGAAAAATCGGGATTGAAAAGAAGAATCCATTAAAACAAGGATTGAAACCTCATATTTTCTTGGGTCTATCTCTTTATCCAATAAATTGAAAAGAAGAATCCATTAAAACAAGGATTGAAACTTTTTTAGATCTTGTCTTTCGATTCGGCTGCCATAAATTGAAAAGAAGAATCCATTAAAACAAGGATTGAAACGTTCAGAAGGGAGCCGATTTGGCTACGCTGGAAAAAATTGAAAAGAAGAATCCATTAAAACAAGGATTGAAACAGTTTGTAACAACATCCGGAGCCGCATAAGGACGGGATTGAAAAGAAGAATCCATTAAAACAAGGATTGAAACGTAGTATTAGTTTCATATCGCCACCCTGCATTCATATTGAAAAGAAGAATCCATTAAAACAAGGATTGAAACTAGGTTCAGACGGCCTGGAAAAATCGACATAGAGGATTGAAAAGAAGAATCCATTAAAACAAGGATTGAAACAACGAGCGCTATTGCCATTGCATCATTCCACCCCAAAATTGAAAAGAAGAATCCATTAAAACAAGGATTGAAACCCCATTGCCAGTCCCCTTCCACGCCAAGCTGTGAGAATTGAAAAGAAGAATCCATTAAAACAAGGATTGAAACTCGTTTGTCATTTACATATTTGGTTCTGCCTCGATGATTGAAAAGAAGAATCCATTAAAACAAGGATTGAAACATATGCTAAAAATAAACCCATTGATTTTTTCTATTATTGAAAAGAAGAATCCATTAAAACAAGGATTGAAACTATGAAAATGCTGGTGCTAATAAATATTGCTCTGGATTGAAAAGAAGAATCCATTAAAACAAGGATTGAAACTACCACAGATAACGCAGTTTGATGGAGATGATGATCATTGAAAAGAAGAATCCATTAAAACAAGGATTGAAACTGATAACTGGGAATACAATTTAAACCCGCAGGAAGGATTGAAAAGAAGAATCCATTAAAACAAGGATTGAAACGACACACCTTCCCTTTGAAAATATGCTGACACTGATATTGAAAAGAAGAATCCATTAAAACAAGGATTGAAACCCTCCTCACTCATGGCTTAGAACTCAACTTGGGTTCATTGAAAAGAAGAATCCATTAAAACAAGGATTGAAACTTAGAACTTGCGCCCGACAAGGACAAGTTAATAGTATTGAAAAGAAGAATCCATTAAAACAAGGATTGAAACGCGCATACTCTCCTATGGACTTCATTGAGATCGTTATTGAAAAGAAGAATCCATTAAAACAAGGATTGAAACCTATTTTTATGTTGCTGATAATTGGAGCGAATACCTATTGAAAAGAAGAATCCATTAAAACAAGGATTGAAACATGATTGTATTATCGCAGTGGGTGAAGTAGTCTGTATTGAAAAGAAGAATCCATTAAAACAAGGATTGAAACTAAAAAGCACTTAAAAAACGGTTCTTTACTCCATGATTGAAAAGAAGAATCCATTAAAACAAGGATTGAAACAGGTGTCTGTAGAGTCTATTCCATCGTTTACTGCTATTGAAAAGAAGAATCCATTAAAACAAGGATTGAAACATAACGCAACCCATTGCTTATAATGTTTATTAAATTATTGAAAAGAAGAATCCATTAAAACAAGGATTGAAACTGGCTGTGCCTGCGAATAATAGTCCGGTTGTACCAATTGAAAAGAAGAATCCATTAAAACAAGGATTGAAACCTTTTTAAGCCCTCAAGATTGCTTAATAGCTCTTGAATTGAAAAGAAGAATCCATTAAAACAAGGATTGAAACGGATAAGAATATGACATGGGAGAGGTGGGCTCTTTTGATTGAAAAGAAGAATCCATTAAAACAAGGATTGAAACCCCAGGGCCGCTTTAAGCAACTCGTCGAAGCTCAAATTGAAAAGAAGAATCCATTAAAACAAGGATTGAAACAAAAACCAGTCAAACAAGTGGCGCATAATAGCTGAATTGAAAAGAAGAATCCATTAAAACAAGGATTGAAACTCCTTACCTTTCCTTCTTTCAAATCCCACAGTAAAATTGAAAAGAAGAATCCATTAAAACAAGGATTGAAACTTGCCTAAGAAATAATAATAATATATCGAATTGTCATTGAAAAGAAGAATCCATTAAAACAAGGATTGAAACCCAAAGCCATCAATATCTTCATACTCTGATTTTTTATTGAAAAGAAGAATCCATTAAAACAAGGATTGAAACTTATTACAAACTTGTTTAATGATACTCTTTAAAACAATTGAAAAGAAGAATCCATTAAAACAAGGATTGAAACTTTGAGCTTGGTCTGGTTTCGACCATCCGGTTCGCATTGAAAAGAAGAATCCATTAAAACAAGGATTGAAACTTTTTGTGCTTCCATCGGTCGAGTTGAAGTTTCAAATTGAAAAGAAGAATCCATTAAAACAAGGATTGAAACCCTGTAAAATAGCCGCTGATTCCGGCCTGCCCCCTAATTGAAAAGAAGAATCCATTAAAACAAGGATTGAAACTTGCATCGTCTTGTCCAGCAAGCCATGTTTTATAGTATTGAAAAGAAGAATCCATTAAAACAAGGATTGAAACCGATTCTCCAGCGGTTACGACTTTTCCAGCGTCTTATTGAAAAGAAGAATCCATTAAAACAAGGATTGAAACATAAAATGTTGCCATAAAGGATTTTTGTTGCCTTTTATTGAAAAGAAGAATCCATTAAAACAAGGATTGAAACCTTGATTGTTTGTGGATATTATCCCAAGGTGTAATCATTGAAAAGAAGAATCCATTAAAACAAGGATTGAAACTCGTTTATCATTTGTATATTTGGCTCTGCCTCGATGATTGAAAAGAAGAATCCATTAAAACAAGGATTGAAACCTATATTCGCTACCGCTATCCCGTTGATTTTAGTGATTGAAAAGAAGAATCCATTAAAACAAGGATTGAAACATTTATGTTTCAGTTACCGGAACTACCGGAAATACTTATTGAAAAGAAGAATCCATTAAAACAAGGATTGAAACTTTCTTTTCTTTATCTGAAAGAGCCATCATCTCTTTATTGAAAAGAAGAATCCATTAAAACAAGGATTGAAACTTGCACCGACTGGAATTATTGACCCAAAAGAAGTTCATTGAAAAGAAGAATCCATTAAAACAAGGATTGAAACGAGAAGTATTCAGATGACAAAAGAGATTTATCAAAATTGAAAAGAAGAATCCATTAAAACAAGGATTGAAACTTTTACCCTTACCCATAACAAAGCCTGCGGCTGTCCATTGAAAAGAAGAATCCATTAAAACAAGGATTGAAACCTAAAAGATAAAGAGTTTATCAAGAATATCAGAAAAATTGAAAAGAAGAATCCATTAAAACAAGGATTGAAACTGAAATGGAGCAAAGCCCTTCTCATAGTCAGGACTCATTGAAAAGAAGAATCCATTAAAACAAGGATTGAAACCCAACAAGTCCGGGCATATATTATTCTGAATGGAACAATTGAAAAGAAGAATCCATTAAAACAAGGATTGAAACGTCTTGGTGTTGATATAAACCCAAAAAATATAGTGATTGAAAAGAAGAATCCATTAAAACAAGGATTGAAACGCAGTATCTCGACAGAGTTCATGGGGAACAGCAACTATTGAAAAGAAGAATCCATTAAAACAAGGATTGAAACCAATCGCTCATCTTTTTACATCTCCTTTTCTAATCCAATTGAAAAGAAGAATCCATTAAAACAAGGATTGAAACATATTCAAAGTATTTCCTTGTCTAATATCAAACCATATTGAAAAGAAGAATCCATTAAAACAAGGATTGAAACCTAATATATTAGATATAACAGAAGTATATGTAAGCAATTGAAAAGAAGAATCCATTAAAACAAGGATTGAAACTTTTCCAATGCTCTCTTCCGGATTCAGAATTAAGAATTGAAAAGAAGAATCCATTAAAACAAGGATTGAAACGGAGATAAAGACAAAGGATTTGTTGGGATTATAATAATTGAAAAGAAGAATCCATTAAAACAAGGATTGAAACTTAATAAAGAAAAATGCAGTAATTATATCTGGAGTAATTGAAAAGAAGAATCCATTAAAACAAGGATTGAAACCTTGCCCGCGACCGTCTCTTCTTTCCAGTCCCGCTTCGGATTGAAAAGAAGAATCCATTAAAACAAGGATTGAAACATAATAAGCATAACCGCTTTTCTACCCCCAAATCTTTATTGAAAAGAAGAATCCATTAAAACAAGGATTGAAACTATTTAAGAAAGATAATTTGATGATTGTGGCAAGAAGATTGAAAAGAAGAATCCATTAAAACAAGGATTGAAACTTAACATCAAGGCCTTCCTCTGCAATCACTTCTAATATTGAAAAGAAGAATCCATTAAAACAAGGATTGAAACCTTCATGATTACAACCGTCCTGGAATAAAACATCGACATTGAAAAGAAGAATCCATTAAAACAAGGATTGAAACTCGTTTATCATTTGTATATTTGGCTCTGCCTCGATGATTGAAAAGAAGAATCCATTAAAACAAGGATTGAAACCAACAATTACGATTAGCCCTGCCGGCAGCATTACGCATTGAAAAGAAGAATCCATTAAAACAAGGATTGAAACCTCATCAAAAATGTACGCCAGGACCTCACACTCGTTATTGAAAAGAAGAATCCATTAAAACAAGGATTGAAACCTCCCCGACGATCATTGATATCATTTGCTGACCATGATTGAAAAGAAGAATCCATTAAAACAAGGATTGAAACAAAATTCATAAGCACTAATGCAGCAATTACGATACCATTGAAAAGAAGAATCCATTAAAACAAGGATTGAAACCCGTGGTTCAACATTCATTTCTCAAATCCGCATTTTATTGAAAAGAAGAATCCATTAAAACAAGGATTGAAACACTGATGATCATCCAGTATTAACCATAAATAGAGGTTATTGAAAAGAAGAATCCATTAAAACAAGGATTGAAACTCACTTGAAAATGAAGTTTTAATGAGTGGAACAAGATTGAAAAGAAGAATCCATTAAAACAAGGATTGAAACACAGGGAATAAATAATGTTTAAATGGCTTATCAAAATTGAAAAGAAGAATCCATTAAAACAAGGATTGAAACGCACAGGTATTGCTTATATATAATGCATAGAGTTTTATTGAAAAGAAGAATCCATTAAAACAAGGATTGAAACCTATATTCGCTACCGCTATCCCGTTGATTTTAGTGATTGAAAAGAAGAATCCATTAAAACAAGGATTGAAACATTT
>Ga0180732_1001643_pt1 | contig 13253 bp, 7 predicted proteins | sample KR11_01MetaG_FD_148674 | JGI IMG/M metagenome (GOLD analysis project Ga0180732, IMG submission 148674) | Groundwater microbial communities from the Olkiluoto Island deep subsurface site, Finland - KR11_0.1 MetaG | ecosystem: Environmental > Aquatic > Deep subsurface > Groundwater | place...
GTGATTGGTGCTGCCATGCGAAAACTCTTACATCTTGTTTATGGTATTTTGAAGACCGGTCGTCCTTTTGACCCTAAATATATCAACCCAACGCAAGCTTTCTCTTGACATTCAAGACAGCATCTACCACAACCATTACGATTCGTGCATAAAAACAAAAACGAATCGTCCGTCAAAAACGGCAATTTTGAGATCAAAATGATTCGTTTTACCTGTGCCCGAGCGGAGCGAAGGGTATTTGTTTTTGATTTTTTTCAAAAACAAAAACGAATCAGGGTGCCTCGCGAGTCTGCAAACAAGATCCGCACATCATCCGCAGGTGGCGATTCACACGGTTGTTGCACTCACAACGGAATGACCCACCCTTACAAAAACGGTCCTCTTGGCGGACTTTGCGTGCCTTGGCGTTCTTTGCGAGAAAATGGTTTTCTCTGCGCCCCCGCGACACCGCGAGAGATTGAACTTCCCCACTATAGCTATCACGATACACGTCCCTTTTAACAAACCAGGGCGGGTTTGTGAACCCGCCCCTTCAAAAACGATCTTCTCCTCGCCCTCGAGCGATTTTTGCGAAGAGGGTTGCGTTCTCGCGGACTTGGCGCACCCGAGCGAAGCAAGTGGTGTTGCGCCTTTGCGAGAGATATTATCTTTACTTGATCTCGCAATACCTGTTGACTCTATCCTCGATCACCTTGAGGCTGCCCTGCCAGAAACTTTTCTGGCGCAAGTCAATGCCAAAGCGCATCGCCAGTTCTGCAGCCGTACCCTCGCCGGTGCTGGCCAGCAAGTTCTTGTAGTCCGATACGAAGGCCTCTCCGCGCTGCTGATAAATCGCATACAAACCGGTGGCGAAGAGCAAGCCAAAGGCATATGGATAGTTATAGAAGGAGAGTTCAGCCGAATAATAATGCGGCTTCCAGGTCCACATCCATTGTTGCAGATACTTGTCATCCAGGCCGTCGCCGTAGGTGGCTTTTTGAGCGTTTTCCATGATCTCGCACAACTCGTCCGCGCTCAACTCGGATTTCTCGCGGCGCTCGAACACTTCCTTCTCAAACAGGTAGCGTGAATAGATATCCACGATCACCTGTGAGTCGCCGATCAACTGTGTTTCAAGAATAGCCAGCTCTTCTTGCGGATTCTTAACCAGTTTAAGCGCTGCACTGGTCACGATGGTCTCGCACATGATGGAGGCAGTTTCAGCCAGCGTCATAGGGGTGTTCTTCTGAAGTTCGGTTTTGCCGGCCTTCACCATGCAATCATTATGAAAACCGTGGCCAAGTTCATGCGCCAGCGTGGATACCTGGTCAAGGGAGCCGTCAAAGTTGCACAAGATGCGGCACTCTCCCACTCCCGGCACATCCATACAGAAAGCACCGCCGCGTTTGCCATCGCGTTGTTCAGCATCAATCCAGTTATGATCAAAAGCATGTTTGGCAAAGTTGCTGAGGTCGGGTGAAAAACCTTCAAAATGAGTCAGAATGAAATCTTTAGTTTCATCGTATGTGAAGTTGGTTTTTGATTCACCACTGGGTGCAAAGAGGTTCCACCACTGCAACTGCTTGACGCCAAATCGGGCAGCCTTGGCCTTGAAATATCGTCTGAACATGGGGAAGGAATCATGCATGGCCTCAAGCATGGTCTCAAGCGTCTCGCGATCAAGGCGGGCTGTATCAATCGAGCTGTGGAGGGCGTCTTTGCGTCCGCGGTGGCGGTTGAGGGTATTGACTTCACCCTTGATACCGTTGATGGCAGCGGCCAGAGATTCTTTCACCGTTGGCCAGGCCAGGTTCTCGGCTTCATATCCGCGGCGGCGCACATCTTCTTCAGGGTGAGAGCGCATATTAATCAGGGCGGGCATGGGCAGCTTCTGCACTTTGCCATCCAGGTCAAAATCCACGCTAAGTTGTGAGGTAACTGTGCCTTGCAGTTTCTCCCAGCCGTTGGCGCCGCTCAGATTGAGTTCAGAAGCCAGGGTTTCTTCTGCCGTAGACATCAGGTACTTGCTTTGTTCGGCTGCTTCTTTGACAAAGAATGCATGTGCGCTGACCGTTTCATTTGCTTTTATTGCATCAGGCAGCTTGTCTGCCACTATACCAAGCCAGGCGTGGGCTTGCATGAAAACCTGATCCGTTTTGACGCCGACCAGTTCATATTCAGATAGCTTTTTCTGGGCTTCTTTATTATATGAGTCCGTCGAAATGAAAGATTCAAGATAAGAGCGCAGGGTGCCGGCAACCAATAAGATCTGATTGAAGCGCTCAATCAATACCGATGCGGTTTCTGCGATCAGCGCATCTTCAGAAGAAGCATCTACCTGTTTGACTTTCTCGGCCAGAAACTTTTCTTGTTCATCAAGCAGGTTTTGTAATTTGATGAAATCTGCGGCGTATTGCGGTGAAGAGAGAGAAGGGTAGACATTGGTGAGATCCCAATGAGGTGGGTTTTTGGATGCCATTTGATCTCCTTGGAGGTTAATTTTATTGATAATGTGATTATAAATCATATCGCTTGTGTCGATACGATGCTCAAGCAAATTTTTGAACCCTTTAATGGATTGGAGCGTATACTGTAAATAATACAATTATCTGAGGAGCATGCAATGGATAACTCAAACACCAACACAGAAAGTCGCCCCGTTTCGGGTTGCAGCGGGTTGCTATTTAAAGCAGTAGGCAAGATCATCGTCACCCAGGGCCAGAACGAGGGTTTGACCATCCAGGCCGACCCTGAAATTTGTTCTCGCGTTCACACCGAGGTCAAAGACGGCATCCTGGTAATTACATATGACGCTGATTGGAAGGATTGGACCGGAATCAATTTTATCGACAAGGGTGTTGCCACTTTTCATTTGACGTTAAAAGATATCAAGTCTCTCGCCATTTCGGGTGTTGGCAACCTTGACTCTGCCTCGATCATATCGGATTCATTGACACTTTCACTTTCAGGCCCAGCCACCATGACCTATGGAACGCTGACTGTCAATACGCTAAAAGTGGATATGTCTGGTGTTGGCAGCATCGATCTTGCCGGCAAGTGTCTCGAGCAGAATATCAGCTTAAGCGGAGCTGGCAGTTATAAGGCTTCGCGTCTGGAGTCTGATCGCGCAACCGTGAAGCTCTCAGGAGTGGGCAGCGCCACCATTTTGGTCAGCGAATCGTTGGATGTCTCAATCTCTGGCGCCGGCGCGGTGGAGTATTATGGCAATCCAAAAATCAGCCAGAAGATTTCTGGCATTGGTGTGCTAAAATATCTGGGAACTCGTTAGTCAGCTTTCTTAACGATCACTCTGACGAGCAGGGAGATTTATCATGGCACAAAATCGCACTCGCAAAATTGTCGTTACCGGCGTCTTGGGCGCTATCACCGTCATCTTGGGCTTCACCCACTGGGGATTCATCCCCTGGGGGCTGGCTTCATTCTCAATCATGCAGGTGCCCACCATCATTGGCGCAATTCTTCAAGGCCCCATCGTTGGTGCTATCATCGGCTTGATCTTTGGCTTGTTCAGCATGTATCAGGCTGCGGTTGGCCCTACTGGCCCCCTTGACCCGTTGTTCGTCAATCCGCTATTGTCGGTTCTGCCGCGCATCCTGATCGGACCGATGGCCTGGCTGGCCTGGACGGGATTGAAGAGACTTCCCGTGGTTGGCATGATCGTCAGCGGCATCGTCGGCAGCCTGACCAATACCGTGCTGGTGCTTGGCATGCTCGGCCTGGTCTTTGGAACCTCCGCACAGGTGACCTCGGTCTTGGGTGAAAATGTCTGGAAGACGCTTTGGGGTGTGGCGATTGCTAACGGCCTGCCCGAGGCTGGCATTTCAGCGGTAATCACATTGATTGTGGTGGCTGCGGTTCGCCAGATTAAGATCGGCAAAAAGCAAGGCGCAGACCTCTAAACTTCATAGTTCCCGAATTTCAACGATCTCACACGCTAAAAATGGCGAGTGAGATCGTTGCACATATTAAGAAGAAAAGGACGTCAGACCAGCGCAGCTTAAATTCATAATAGCTGGTGCGCTGTGGCATGTAGCCGTAGGCGCGGGCATCCATGGCGAGGGCCATGTTTTCGGCTCGTCGCAGACTAATCACAAAGAGGGGAATCAGCAGCGGCACCACCTGTTTGATGCGCGTGACAACATTGCGGGTTTTATTGCTCCAGTTGCCGCCGCGCGAGGCCTGTGCTTTGGCGATGCGTTCTGCCGTTTGCGCCATAAAGGGGATAAAGCGCAGCATGACCTGCACCACCATCACCAGATCGCTGGTTTGAATGCCCAGTTTGTTGAGCGGTTTCAAGAGCAGACCCAACCCCTGGATCATCTCGGTGGTGGAGATGGTGAAAGAAGCCAGGCTGATGCACAAGATCAACGCCGTGAAGCGGATGAGCAGCATGATACCCGCCCAGACCCCGACCATGGTGATGTTGAGCTTGCCGAGAGTCAGCAGGGCAGGTGTTCCGGCGGGACCGGTGATAAAAAAGACCTGGATGATTGCAATAATCACCAGCCAGGGCAGCGGGGGCAGCAATCCTTTGAGGGCAAAAGTAACTTTAACCTTTGAAAGCATGATGCCCGCGAGCAGTGTCAGAATGGCGATAGCCAGCCCGATTTTTGAGGTCGAGAAGGTGATGAACAAAATCATAAGCGTAAAACCGGCGATCTTAACGCGCGGATCGCGGCGGTGGATCACGGAATCCGTGGGGAAGTATTGGCCGAGGGTGATGCGTGAGAGAAAGTCAAACTCATTCATGCGCGCTGGCTCCCGAGCATTTACGCAGTGCCGCGAGCAGTTGTCCGTTAGACATAGTGCTGACCGGCACCGGCCATCCCTTGGCGCGGAAAGCCGAAGCCAGACGCACCACTGCGGGCTGCCCCAGAGAAGCTTGGTTGATCAATTCAGCATCATTGAAGAGAGCAGCAGTGTTACCGGTTCGCAGCGAGCGTCCACCAGACATGATAGTCATATTCTGGGTGAGTTGGGTGATATCACCCATGCTGTGCGAACTGAGAATCAGGTCAATGCCGTTGGCTTTAAACTTCTTTAGGGTGGCGTGCAAATTATGGCGCGAGACCGGGTCGAGACCGGCGGTAGGTTCATCGAGAATAAGCAGACGAGGCTGGATGGCGAGGGTGGCGGCCAGGGCCACCTTGCGCTTTTCTCCGCCACTTAGAGTAAAGGTGATACGGTCTTTGAAGGTCTCAAAATCCAGGCCAACGAGGGCCATGGCGTTCTTGACGCGTTCTTTAAGGCCATCGCGCCCGTAAAGCAGTTTTGGGCCATAGGCAATTTCGTCACCAACGTATTGCTCAAAGAAGTAAATCTCGGGGTTTTGAAAGACAAGGCCGGCAAACCTGCGCAGGGCTTTAACATCCAACGCGTCATCTGAGAAGTTATAAGGCCCCACGCGGATGGTTCCGCTTTGTGGGCGGTAAAGTCCGTTGAGGTGCTGCAGCAGGGTGGATTTGCCCGAACCGGTTGCGCCTACGAATCCGTGTGCTTTGCCGGCGGTAACCGTCAGCGAGACGTCTTCAAGTGCACGTTGAGCCAGAGGAGTGTTGGGCAGGTAGGTGTGATTGAGGTGCTCAATCGAGATCAGTGCTTCAGCGCCGTTGCTGCGTCTCGCAGGTTCGGCCACATAGAATTCGCCCGAATAGAGTGGAACGTCGCGGACGGCCTGTTCAAAATTATCCGAAAGGTGGACGAGGGCGGGGTTGAGCTTGCGGATGGCAATCATGATCTGCAAAGTAAGCGGCTGTTCAAGCCCGCACCTGGTGAGCAGGGGAATGTCGGCAAAGAGGTCCGCAGGGCTGCCGTCAAAAGATAACATACCATTATTGAGCACAACGGCGCGGTCGGCGCGCGCAGCTTCTTCCATAAAATGGGTGATGAAGATCACAGTGAATCCCTTGTCGTGAAGTTGCCGCATCTGATCCATCACTTCCATGCGTCCGCGGGGGTCGAGCATGGCGGTGGATTCGTCGAAGATGATGCATTCGGGCTGCATCGCCAAAACACCGGCAAGGGCGACGCGCTGCATTTGTCCGGCTGAGAGCAAGTGGGGCGGACGGTGCGCATACTGGCTCATCTCGACGGTGTCAAGCGAAGTGGTAACGCGAGCGCGAATCTCCGCGGAGGGGATGCCCAGGTTCTCAGGTCCGAAGGCGGTGTCTTCTTGAATGAGAGTGGCGACCATCTGGTCTTCGGGGTTCTGGAAGACCATGCCGACCTGTGAGCGGATTTGGGGCAGAAGTTTTACAGTGGATGTATCCTTACCATCTACGAGTACCTTGCCGGTTGTGGGCAGAACCAGGGCGTTGCAATGGCGCGCCAGGGTGGTCTTGCCCGAGCCGTTGGCGCCGAGCAGGGCGACCCACTCACCGCGGTTGATGGTGAGGGTGATGTCGTTGAGCGCCGGCGGGGTGGTCTCAGCGCTGCCGGGGTGGCGATAGGTGACGCGATCAAATTGGATTAATGGCGGCATATATACCGAGTATAACGCTGTTTATTAGTTGAAAGCCACAAAAAGGACGAAATACTGAAAAAGTTAGGCAAAATGATTTTGATAGGGTTCGTGGATGAATAATCCGTACCGGAACCCCTATTATCATTGTGTATATCATCACCTATAAGTTCGAATAGGAAGTAATAGCGCGAATAATTCCGACAACGCACCTTAGAATAACTAATCACTAAATATCCCTGAATATACTTTTAAAAATCGAACGAATATTCCTAGAAATCTCAATCACCTTTTGTTATACTCTTTTTGACTTTACAACTCGCCAAACTCACACAGCCGCGCTTCAAAAAATATTATCCCCCTTACTGTTAAACATAAATATTATCGCTAGCATTATTCAATTAATCTTATTAATTTTTAGATCGATTTATATTTTTTGCATTATCGGATTCTATGGAGGGAAAATGAGATCAGGTATATGGAGAGTAATCCTGTTATTTTTGGCAATTTGCATGACAGCGGGTATTTTGGATCATTCCACAGCACAAGCGGATAACTCCATCATACTGTCTGCTCTGGGAACTCCCTATTTTCAGAATTTTAATTCCTTATCAAATACCACAGAATCAGACTCACTACCGATTGGTTGGGTAATATCTGAGTCAGGCTCGAATGCGAATAACAGGTATCTAGCAAGCAACGGAAATTCCGGCATTGGTGATACCTATAGTTTTGGGTCAACGGGCTCAACCGACCGAGCATTGGGAGGCGTTCAAGACAACAACCTGGTACCCACTTTTGGCGCGTCTTTTACCAACCATACCGGGGGAGTAATCAAATCGCTGAACATAAAATATACCGGGGAGGAATGGCGACTTGCGAGGACAGGCCGCATTGACAAGATCATTTTTGAACTAAGCACAAATGCAACCACCTTAGGTAACGGTGTTTGGAAAATCTACGATGAACTTACATTCGAGACTCCCTTTCAAGATCAAATTGGAAATAAAGACGGCAACCTCCCGCGACATAGGTTAGATAAACTATTCACAATTACCGGTTTGACCATCGCGCCTGGTGAGACATTCTGGATCAGGTGGAGAGACCACAATGATGCCCTCGGGAAAAATGATGGTCTGGCAGTGGATGATTTTTCACTGATCCCTAATGGCGTTGATAACGCTCCGACCCTTGTGACCAACACACCAGCAGATACATCTGTTAATGTGCAACTTGACGCCAACCTGTCATTTACATTTTCAGAGCCAGTTAATCTGTCAGAGGGGTGGCTTTCATTATCCTGTTCGATTAGCAAGCAGCATGCCTATTCGGTAAGCGGCGGTCCGATAACTTTTTCTGTGGACCCTAATCTGGATTTTATTAACGGCGATATTTGCAGCATCACCATTTTTTCAGAAAAGGTGTCTGATCAAGATGCTGCAGACCCACCTGATCTATTGGATAAAGAATATTCCTTCAGTTTTTCTGCCCTCCCCTTACCAGATGACGCACCAATCATCTCAAATTTGTCACCAGCCAACAACGCAATTGCAGTTTCGTTGGACAGCCTTTTAAGTGTCCAATTTTCAGAGCCGGTAGCCGTTACCCCTGGTTGGTTTTTGATTAGTTGCACTTCAAGTGGACTTCATATGGCGGATATATCAGGCGGACCAATGACTTTTACTTTAACGCCACAAAACCGTTTCCATTACGATGAAAACTGCGCATTGACCATTATCGCCCAAAAGGTGTCTGACCTCGATTTGGATGATCCTCCAGACAACATGCCCTCAGATTTTTCGGTGACTTTTTCAACCCTCACAAATCCAGACACAGCCCCTTTTTTACAATCATCAATCCCCTCAAATGACACCGATTCTGTACCTTTGGATCAGGCCATTGAACTCACATTTAACGAACCAGTTGCTATTGATTCGAGAGCGTTAACAATAACCTGCTCAAGCGGAGAAGGATATACTTTTTCTATATCTGGAGGGCCATCCACATTTCTCGTTAAACCAGACCATAAATTCGTTTATGATGATAACTGTTCAATGACCATTGCAGCACAATATGTTACCGATCTTGACCTAATAGACCCTCCAGATGCCATGCTATTGGACCAAATCATCAATTTTAAAACAGTCGAAAACCATGATGCCGCGCCAAACGTTACCAAGATTATGCCAGCCGATGGTGAGACCAATGTAGCAGTAGATAGTGATATCCGTGTTGAGTTCAGTGAAGATATAAGGGTTGATAATTCGTGGGTTGAGTTGAAGTGTTCTCTCAGTGGAGAGCATACATTTGTTACCAGTGGAACCGCCCAGACCAAGGTGATTAAACCGGATGCAAATTTTGCAAATAATGAAAGCTGTTTGTTGACCCTTTTTGCTTCGCAAATTCACGACCAAGATATTAAAGACCCACCTGACGAGATGGATGAAAATTTTACTATATCTTTTTCAACCGCGCCTCCAACCGATCAACCTCCAACCGTCGTTGAGATTTTTCCACCAAATAATGCAACCGATGTTGCTGTCGATAATAGATTCAATATCACTTTTTCTGAACCGGTTAATCCTCAAACAGGTTGGGTCGATGTTTCTTGTATTAAGGGTGGTGTTTATTCATTCCAGACCGAGGGAGGACCAATTAAGTTCACAATAAGTACAAATCTGGATTTCAAGTACGCTGACACATGCATGGGCAACATAAAGGCGGAAAAAATAAACGATCTGGATGAAGCTGATCCACCTGATTTCATGAGCAAAGATTACTCTTTCACTTTTTCGACGAAAAAGTCACCTGATGGTTTCGCCGCACCAACGGTTGTAAATGATGAAACCCTCACGCCTCATGACAATCAAACCCTTAACGAAAGTCTCAATCACTTATTCGTTCAGTTTAGCAAGGATGTGCTGCATGATGGCACCGATGACGCCGCGAATAACCCGCTAAATTACCGTTTGCTTGAATGGGGGGCCAATCAAACCTTTGATACTTCAAGTTGTGAAACAACCAAAGCAGATGATAAACGCGTCACTATTAATAGCATCCATTATGATTCAGCTTCTTTTACAGCAGATCTCTCTATAAACTACGGTGTAAACCTGCCAATAGGAACCTACCGTCTGATTATCTGCGGCGCGCACACCATCAGGGATTTAGCCGGCACCCCTTTAAACGATGGGGCCGATTCCGTGATTACATTCTCGATCTCTACCAATGGTGGCACGGGTGACCCTGATTCAGGCGGAAATACATCTGACAATGGGTTTGACCCAGGCAATGGAATTAATACACCATCCGCCACGAATAATAACTTTACAACTAGTATGCCGCTCATCCCAGTTACGGGTTTTCGGCAAGGCGTCATCACACAACTAGAACCACAACAGATTGCCTACACTGATCTTGGGGAGGAGTGGCTTGAAGTGCCACCTTTGGCACTTGAGACCGCGATTATCGGTGTACCCAACGAAAATGACAATTGGGATGTCACCTGGCTGGGCAGCCAGATCGGGTGGCTTGAAGGCAGCGCTCAGCTTGGATATAAGGGTAACTCAGTGCTCACCGCACATGTGTGGGATGCACTCAATCAACCAGGTCCATTTTATGGTTTGGATAAACTGAAATACGGCGATAAGGTGATCCTCCACGCCTGGGGGCAGGTGTATGTCTACGAAGTACGCGAGGTTTTCAGCGTCAAACCCGAAAACGTCAAAGCGATGATGAAGCATCAAGAGAAAGCCTGGCTGACGCTTGTCACCTGTCAAGGGTATGATGAAGACAGTGGCGAGTATCAGCGCAGGGTGCTGGTGCGGGCAGTCTTGATGGAGGTGAAGTAAAAACCTCTTCTCACGCAGAGGCGCGGGAAATCCATTTTCTCGCAAAGAACGCCAAGGCACGCAAAGTCCGCCAAGAGGACCGTTGTTTAAGGGTGGGTCATTCCTCTCTCTTCGCTCGCCCCATAAAACCTGGGGTAATGTGAGGCGCACAGACCGCGAGGTCGCGGAGAAAACCTAACTGGCCATTGTAAGGGCGCAGCGCGCTGCGCCCCAACAAACGGTGTGCGGATCGTGTTTGCAGACTCGCGAGGCACCCTGATTCGTTTTTGTTTTTGAAAAAAATTGAAAACGAATAGAAACAAATACTTTTGATCTCAAAATTGCCGTTTTTGACGAACGATTCGTATTTGTTTTTATGCACGAATCAAGTTATGGGATTAATCATTTATTCGTATTCGTTCTAAAATAGAAAATGACTAATAAGACTCGATCAAAAATGCAATCAGACAAAAAGTAAATAGGGGTATGACCAATAATCATAGTATATAGACATGATATCTTAATGATTTAAAGGGCAAACCCTGGTGGGGATTGCCACCTCGCAAAAACCGCTCATCGCAACAACAGTTTGGAGTAAGAGCTGGAATATATGCAGTTGTTAAAGGGCAATACCAATAATCATAGAATATAGACTTGATTTCATTATGATTTAAAGGGCAAACCTTGGTGGGGATTGCCACTTCGCAAAAACCGCTCATCGCAATGACAGTTCACGGTGTAGTGTTTTTATGCACGAATCGCGGACAGACGACAATATTTGCAGTTGTTAAGGGGCAATACCAATAATCATAGAAATTTTATTCTATGATTTAATTATAATCCATGTGTCAAGAGGTGTGCAAGCTTAAGAATGGGCATTGTTCACGGGGAGGTTCGTGAACCTCCCGAGATTGGTTAGGTTTGGTTTGGTGAAAAATGCATATAGTTAGCGGGTTGTGGTTGAGATATTTTTGAAAAAGGTTTTGGTGCATCGCGGATGCACCCTACGCGTTTGATTTCTAGATGATTTTCTGGGCAAACCCTGGTGGGGATTCCCGATGAACCTGGGACTTTGTGCTGCGCCCGAAAAGCACGGACTCGCAACACTGGCACTCCCGAAGGACGTCGGGACGATGTTGCCGCCAGTGCAAGTGTGACAGTTCGCGTGGGGCTGGAATATTTGCAGTTGGTAAAGGGCAACACTAAACATCGTAGATTATTCATTCTTCGTTATTTAGCCCCATTGTCAAGGGATTAATGAGGTCAATGAATACCTGACTTACTCACTTTCTCATTTTTGAACTCAAAACTCATAATTTTGGGACACTGAATTAGGACAACGATGTTTTCTTTTTCATACTTGGGATCAGTTGAAAAAAACCTTAACGCCGGGAATCACTTGTAGTTTTATGTATTAATTTGTACAATTCAGCAAGTTGCTTAATATGCAATTTTTGTAAAAAAATTCTTACTTATTCATTTGGTTATTCAGGTAGTTTCAAAAATTTTCTTTAACTAAACTCGGTAGATTCTTAAGGCATAATACACATGGAAAACAATATACTATTCGCTTTTATGTTAACTTTATTTGCGGGCTTAGCAACCGGTGTTGGCAGTCTGATTGGTTTCCTGTCAAAGAAGTTCAATCCAAAATTGTTAACCATTTCACTTGGCTTCTCTGCCGGCGTGATGATTTATGTATCAATGATAGAAATTTTTGTTAAGGCAAGAGATTCTTTAAGTATTGCCCTTGGCGATAAACCTGGTTACACAGTCACGGTAATTGCGTTTTTTGTTGGCATTTTCATCATAGCGATAATCGACAAATTAATTCCTTCATATGAAAATCCCCATGAATTTAATGTATCCAAAAAAATTGAAGACGCATCGGAAAAAGACAAAAAAAAATTATTACGCATGGGTCTATTTTCAGCATTAGCAGTTGGGATTCACAATTTTCCAGAGGGTTTGGCAACCTTTATGAGTGGGTTGGCTAATCCCACATTGGGCATTAGCATTGCTGTGGCGATTGCGATACACAATATCCCTGAGGGATTGGCTGTTTCAGCTCCAATTTATTATGCGACTAAAAGTAGAAAAAAAGCATTTTTGCTTTCTTTTCTCTCTGGATTGGCTGAACCGGTAGGTGCGCTTATTGGCTATTTTCTGTTGAGGTCCTTTTTTAATGAAACGACTTTTGGCATAATATTTGCGGCGGTCGCAGGTATTATGATCTATATCTCACTAGATGAACTGCTGCCCACAGCTGAGGAGTATGGTGAACATCATTTAGCCATTGGCGGGTTAATCGCGGGCATGATCGTTATGGCAATTAGCTTATTACTGTTTGTTTAACCCTTAAACTGATTTAACCTGATAGCGGAAAAGCTAAGCTGATTAAGCAAATTTAAGGCTAAAGTATAGGTCTGGAGCATAAAAGACCAGACAAGAAAAACTCTATTAATGGTATAGGGGATGAGAGCTTGAACATGAATTGCATCCTCACTTGCTTCACCTGACGATAAATTAGCGAAAATAACAGTAGCATCGTACGCAAGAAAAATAGCTTCACAATAAGCGGATATTGGTAATGGTGTTTGGATACTAAAGTTTAAATGGGAAAACTAAACAGAATTTTTGCATTTTTAAGATGTAAATTTTATTGTTCAGGCTGTAATATGTTATTTTTAGAAAGAACAAAATCTATACGAAGTTATTTTTAACTTCTCAAAAAAACCATGTGTCAAGTAATTGTAAGACCGCATTATGGCTTTATTGATTACAATAAAGCCATAATGCGGGGATATTTCATCAACTAATGCATTGCTTAAAATCAAAAAAAATGAAATCTATAAAAAATTATTTAAAAAAACAAAGTCGCAAAATTCAAAAATTATTAAAAATCACTGAGTATTCATGGCAGGCAATTTATGTTATTACTTGCATTTGCGTCATCATGTATT
>Ga0180732_1001644_pt1 | contig 13243 bp, 19 predicted proteins | sample KR11_01MetaG_FD_148674 | JGI IMG/M metagenome (GOLD analysis project Ga0180732, IMG submission 148674) | Groundwater microbial communities from the Olkiluoto Island deep subsurface site, Finland - KR11_0.1 MetaG | ecosystem: Environmental > Aquatic > Deep subsurface > Groundwater | place...
CGAGTTTATCAAGACAGGCGACCTCATCCTCTGTCGGGTCCATGTTGTACAAGGGTTTGTAGTGATCCAGAACATATTGACCGATTTTGTTACCATGCGCTTGCATGAAACTGGTCAGGCCGGGAACATCTGAAATCACTTGCACACCCTCTTTGGTGACAACGGTAATCGTGGTAACAAAGCGATCTTTTGTCTTTTCGGTTTCCACACCGTCATCGTCTATCACAACAGTTACATCATGTTCTTTGATTACACGGCCTTTAACCAGCATAGGCCGACCGGCTTCATCATTGATTTTCATGATGCCGATTAAGCCTGACGCCATAAGCATGGCCACGTGGCCTTTCTTCAAAGGCATTACTGGTGAGACAGAGCCTAGTCCTGCTTTATTGAGATCAAGCAAGTCCTTCCATGCGGAAGTGTGCATAACCCCTTTCTCGATTGTGGCTGCTACCACTTCATCATCCGTCCAGTCTTTTCGTTTGAATACGATAGGTTGGGCGTTGAATCCGCGCGAAGGGGCAGGGAGCAAAGAGTAAATCGGTTCAGGTGAGGGTTGCAAGTTTTCGAGGGTTGCTCGACCCCATGCCTGAACGCTTTCGACTTCTCCTGCTTCGGGAATGTGTATTCCATCCCTGCGTACAGCGAACAAGATTGCTTGCTTGTAGGCTGAATCCTCGTACAAACCGAGAGTGAAATCTTTGTAATACGTGACCAGACGTTTTGCAATGTCCGGGTTGGCAAACATCCTTTGGGGGATGATAAACACCAGCAAACCACCACGTATTAGCGTGTGAGTAGTGGATTTCAGGAATTGGTATTCCAGCCGGCCTTGATTGCCGATGTTATCGGAATCGTAGGGGGGGTTTAGGAACAGGAATGAAATTGATTCACCTGTAAGCCAGGTGGATTCCCAAGGTGCATCATACACCTTATCCATGACCTGAGTAGCGAGTGCCGCTCGTTTGAACGATAATTCGCTACCCCACGTTTCACAATTCAAATGGTGTCCAAGCTTTGAAGCTGCGATACCCTCGCCACAGCAGGGGTCTAGTAGACGCCCTCTTTCTTCTGAAGGCTTTATGTAGGTCATAATGACCTCAGAAATATTGACGTGCGTGGGGTAAAAGCCCATTTTTTCTATTGCAGGTGGACGCATTTTGGAACCTCCTAATTGGGTTTGCCCAAAAGGAGGCGCATTTCTCCCCCAAAAGGGAGCATACGCCCCTTTTGGGGTAAATTAATTGTGTATTTCTTGTGTGTTGTTACTTCCTAAAGTGCAAGTTCTTCGGAAACGATCAATTCCTCAATCAACTTGCTCCAGTCGGCTTCTTTCACGTTGATGCTTACGCCCGAAATACAATCTCCACTTGTTTCCAGGTCTTGTATGTAATTATTGGTGTACCCTGCTTTCATGATCTTGAAGCCCCATTCCGGTAGGATTGGGATATTCAAAGATTCATTCAGTCGAGTTACCAACTGGCTTTGTATGGAGTTGCCGTTCAAAAACTCCAATAAAAAGATACTGGAATCTTCGGCAGACCACTTGCCCGGTACTGCTTTATGGCTTAAGAATAAAGCATGGTGCGCTTCATACTCAGCCATTGGCACTACGGTGCGCTCATACTTGCCATCGGGAATAAGGGTGCGCGATGAACCATACTCACCGGGGGTGTTGATGGTGATCCCCTTCTTTTGCCACAAGGTTGCGTTCATTGAAGCGACTGCGGTTTTGTAGCCAGCCACTCCCAGGTAAACAAGCGAATAAGTGTTATCGACATATGCAAAGCCGGTAACGGGTAAGTTCGTTTCGTTGTTTGACGCTCTTGGTACTGCCCTTGGGAAAAGTTTTGTAGTGCTGGATTCACCTTCAATAACTGTCATTTTCCAGATGACTACACCTGCGTTTGCTTTTACCAGTTCACGATTAATTTCTTTGAAAAGAATACCTTTCTCTTTCCAAATCTCAACCCCGGTAAAAGTAACCTCCACATCCGTGTTGGTTGTGATGGTACAAGTTCTGGTCGCCCGATCAACAGTTGCTTCGCCAAGTTGGAGAACTTTGTAGTCCTCAAACTCTTTTGGAATATCCAATCCTGGTCTGGGCGTGAAAACATACTGGCTGGTTCCATAATCAATATCCAGAAAGCCAACAGTTCCCACAATATAAGCGTGAGTTTCTTTACCCATTGAGAAATTTTGTATGGATTCCAATCCGAAGTTATTTACCCTCGGTAGTCCATATTCGGTGTCGTGCAGGGCAAAAAGTAACTTCCCTTGTTTTTGCACCGCAATGAACTTTGTCACTTGCTCACGCAAGTAACTGTTTTCGTACGCGTTCTCTTGGTTCATTTGGATCCTCCTTGTGTATTAGGTGTGTGTTTTCTTGTGGTACTTGTCTTACACATTGGCTTCTAGTTGTTTTGCACAGCCTTTGTTTTGCGTTCAGCACAAGGCAGAACGGCAAACAGAAAGCCCATACTACGCGAGTATGAGCCTTGTGTTCAGCGTTCTGCTGCAGGGGAATTACAGGGTGAGCCAACCTCACCCTGTAAATTTGTTAGTTGAAGCGATCTAGCTCATAATTTGCATACGCTTCCAGAAGTGCGAGATCCGCTTTCAGTTCTTCGAGAGAATAAAAGAAAGAGTGAAGTTTGTAATTGTTTGTTTCGTCTGCCAAATTAGCAGATTTCAGAATCAGTTGCGTATCCTGAACCGCCCTTTTTGCAGTCTCAACCAATTGGAAAACAACCTCTATCGGATCATCCCCGACAAGGATATTTTTAATTGCCTTTTTATCCTTGCGGCGTCTTTCTGTTTCGTACCAGTTTTTGAGTTCCGTCAAGAATTTCTCGCTCAAATCCATCTGTTCTCTTGTTCCGTTAGGGTCAAGATAATCTGAAAGAGTAAGGTTTTGTGATACCAACTCAAAACCAGATAAAACGTTTATGTTTAAGCGATAAAGACCGAGAAACTCCTTTGCCTTGTCGGGTATCATGAAATACCCTTTTCGGGTGTTGCAATCAAACAGGAACGCTTTTGGAGAAGCCGTTGAATAAACCATGCCGGCGTTTCTACCAAATACGGTTTCAAACGCTTCCCGATCAATCTCGTGCGACCCTTGAACATCTGTCAGGGCGAGACAACCCACTTCTCTATCCATTTCAATGATGAAATATGTACTGTAATAGTTATTTACATATCCCAAAGCACATTCAAAAAGAGGATAGGGGGGGATTTTCAAAGTGGTGTCTGTAATCGTACCAACAGGAAGTTCCATATCATCAAAAGGTTTCATGCTGCACCCGCATTCAGTTGGCGCACTCTCAAAACAAAGGCATCCGCGCTGCCATCCACACTTAATGCGTTCATGGCCGCGGCCAGGTCAGGGTAACTCTTGATTTCTTTCTTGACCTCTTTCGGAACATCTTTGCATTTGGGGGATTTTACAAACCCCAAGAGTTTTGCTTGCGCTTCAAAAAGCGAAGTGTACGGTTTCATCCACTGGTTTTGCTTGCCAATAAAATAGGCAATATATTGTTCTTTCACTTGTAACCTCCGTGTGTATGTGTGTGAATAACTACTCTGATTGGTGCGGAAATCGGCTTACCGGTTCATTTGGCAGGGGGATGGTTTTCAAACATCCAGTACATACCGCATGATCCACATACTCGATAATCGGTCTTGTCTCTCTATCGAGGTATGTCATAAGCGCAACTTTGTTTCCACAATCAGGGCATGGGTCTTGTAAAAACTTGTTACCCATGAAAGCCTCCGTGTGTATGATGAAATTACAGGATGGGAATTGCTTCCCACCCTGTTTTCAGCTAACAATCTCAATCTTCCGAATAATTACCCTCGTAAGGACTAGGGTCATCATCAAACTGTCCTAACATACATTCAGCGTTTAGCTCCAGTAATTCATCTTCTGGATTAGGCTGTTCGGCCATCATAGCGTCTAAATCGTAAAGAGAAATGCCCTTGTGAATTTCTTCATCGGGCAGCTCCCCAAACAGATCGCCATTGCCGGTAGTAAGCGCCAGGAAAGAGGGAGATTCTTTGACAAAATCCCGGATGGCCTTTTCCCAAAACAATACATTCTGGCTGTTCAGCAAGTCTTGTACTTCCAAGGCCAGATCAACGATTACTTTCTCGTCAATCCGGTCAGGGGGCAAACCGTGATCCGCGCACACGTCGCCAATTTGTTCAGCAATCTGCGCCCAGGAGATACGGAATGCCGGCAGTTTCGTTACAAAACCGTTGTGTGCCAAAATTTTTGACACTTCATGGCCAGCTTCTAAAACGTGTAATTGTTTTGGTTCAAAACCATTAGGGACTTGAATCTGAGATTGAGATTTAGTTTGTGTTTTCATTTGGAGCCTCCTTGTGTATGTGTGTGTGGGATTGGTGTTTATTTACCGATAGCTGGCAAGTAAATGCCGGCCATGCGTTTCAGAAGTCCGACAGTCAGATGAATGTCGTTTCCAGAATACAGGCGCTTCGTTTCTTGATCCATATCCGCGTACATTGAACCGTCAAGTTCAGGGAGTGGATTGTCGATACCGTAGCGCGCGCAAGTCCACTTAAGCCCTCTATAAGAACCCCAATTAAACAGGATTCCCATCAGGTCGGTGGTCGGTTCTATTTGATATTTCGCCAGGTTCGGCGGATGGCAGGGAATTTGAATGCCGTAATCAAACGACCTTCTCATCAAGACCGGTAGGTCAAAACCAATGGTATTGAAGCCCACGGTCCGACCATTCTCGAAAAGGAAATGGCTCCAAAAAAGAGAAAGCAAGGCTTTTTCGTCTTTGGTTTCATCATCCCCGATCAAATAAACTTCGGTCTTACCTTCAATGCCGTGGCGCAATGAAATTGCGGTCACTTTATTGAGGTCTGCGTCCAGTGCTGCCGAAGCAACCTGTTCAATTTTCTTGTCAGCGATGTACGCTGCGATCTTGTCTGCATCCTTGTAGTTCGAGGGTGCTTTCGGATCAGGCAGGTTTTTGATCGCCAACTCATTTGCTTCTGTTTCTATATCAAACACCATTATTTTGTTGTAATCCATAGATCCTCCGTGTGTATTAGGTGTGTGTTCAGGGGGTGCTAGTGGGATGATAGAGCTATCAAGAGTGAAATGCAGAGAGGTAAAAAAACAGTCAAGGCCATAACGATATGGTACAGACCTATGCTTCTCCGTTTTCTTTTGAGCTTTGGTGCAACAACAGGCTTAACTTGATAGTTCTCAATCAGTTCGCCGCCAACAACTTCGTATTGGGTGTGTGTTTCAGCGTGAACAATTTCCGCTGAAGCAATAATCTTGATATCGGATCGCCAGGAATCGTTATTCCATTCCTTGCAAGCTCGGCCAAGATCAACAGCGATTGATTCCATTCGCGCATCGGTAAGGCTTTCAGGTTCAATACCAAGCACTTCTGCAATTTCTTCGCGTGTAACAGTTGCCACGATGTACTCTTTATCGTTGTTTGTCATGGCCGGCCTACCTGTGAATTTCTACGAACAGCAAGGTTGCATCCGGGCTTTCAGGTGTTACGTGATCGAGCGCATAACTGGTGATCACATAAGCCGTGTCAGCGTCCAGATTGCAAAACGCGCCGCTCATATTTTCGATGGCATTGACCAGGTCAATCGCTTGATGGATGATCCAGGTCTCAATGTTCTTGTTACCAGCTTCACGTACAGCCGTTTCAAGAATTTGAGCTTTTTCTGCAAACGTTTTGCCTTTTAAGGGGTCAATCAGAAATGCCGAATCTTTGTCCTTTCCAGTTAAACGTGAAAGTTCAAAGAGGATACATTCATCAACTTTTTTGGAGGCGTAGATTAGTGCGCGGTTCCAACGAATTGCAGGATCAGAGTTCTTTAGCATCTCAAGGGTAGAGTGAGTTTCTTCGCAAACTCTAAGCTCACCCTCGCTCCACATATTTACCAACTCTCCCTTGCGGTTGAGTGTACAAACTGTGGCGTAATACTCGCCATCATAGGTGCGTATTTTGTCTGAGTAGAGATGCCAAATAAACTTATCCAGTACATCGCTACTACCCAAGAAAATATATTCAGTTAGTCCCATTAAGCCACCTCGCATTCTTGTTCAAGAAGGTCGGAGGCAATTCCCTCAATGCGAACATTTCGGGGAAGGGGTAGGGGGAACACGTACCTGTCAAGCACGTTTACGCTGTGCCAGCCCGGAACCATCCATTGAGAATCTTCACCTTCAATCAAGCAAACTAACCCATGATTTCGGGTGTTGAATGCTTGAGCTGCTTCCTGCCGGCCTACTTCTTTTGGCCGGCCGAAGGTGCGGATAGCGTCCTCTAACTGAATTACTACTTGTTCTTCTTGTGTTTGATTCATTTGGAGCCTCCTTGTGTATTGTGTGTGTTTATCAATAACTGAATCCGCTGATACCGGATTCTTTCATTGACTTGAAATTGGCACTTCCTATTACCAGGTGGTCAGTTATGGTAATTCCAAGTGTTTTGCCTGTTTGTATCAGAGCGCGGGTCATGGTAATGTCCTCGTCACTGAAAGATGGGTCCGAAGATGGGTGGTTGTGGGCAACAATAATCGAATCGGCATTCTGGAGAATGGCCGGTTTGAATACCTCCGCAATACGAATCATCGTTTCATTCAGTGCTTGTTTATAGACTTCGTTGATGTTGATTAACCTTGACCGCGTATCGAGCGTCATTACGTAAAAATATTCCTGTACCCTGTGGCTCAATATTGGCATCAATATTTCTGCCGCTTCTTTAGGGGATGAGATATATTTTTTTAATTCAACCGGCATAAGCAACTTGCGGCCAATTTCGATACTGGCTTTGATTCTGAGTGCGGAAGTTTCGCCAATTCCCTCAATGCCGGCTAAATCCATTACACTGGCTGTTGCCAGCTCGTGAATCGTGCCAAACTTGGTCAAGAGGTTGGTTGCAGCTTCCGTTTTGTTACTTCCACTTATAAGAATGGAAAGTAATTCAGAAAGCGTACAAGCGTCCGGGGTATAGGCCAGCCGGTAATCAGCGCGTTCCCTGATCACCTGGGGCTTTATGGTTCGGCTTTTATAGCCCGGTAAAAGCGAGGCTTGTGTTGGAGCCATGATAGTTCCTCCGTGTGTATTAGGTGTGTGTGTTAAAAGCTACACAACATACCCCGAAGGATATGTTGTGTAGGTGAAGGACGCTATCTTGATTAGAAGATGGCGCGTGCAATGCAGAAACCTGCAATTGCGAGGTTGATAAGGAAGAAAATAGTTTTAAATATTTTCGAGCCTTTTGACCCAAACCGGAGCAAGGGTTCAACCTGATTGGAAGTGCTTGTTTTTTTCATATATCCTCCTTGGGGATAATGGATTTACCGAATGTAAATCTTTAGAGTGTGAGCCATATTGCGCTCACAGCCATTAATAAAAACAGTGAGAGCAAACGGGTTGTCAATCTCTAATAGGTGTCCATCTGGTATTTCTTCATTTCTCCTTGAAGGTGTATATGAAAAGGTGGGTAGTTCACCCTTGCGAGTAAACTACCCTTTCTCCGTGTGTATGTAGAAAATCAGGCGGCAGGGTTATATCCAGTTTCGGAAAATACCCTTTGTGAAGCTTCATTACATTGTTGAAATGTAAGAAGCTCTCCCCTCAATATGCCGGCATAACCGGGTACTGGTGGGATCAGCCATGGATTTTCATTGACGTTGCGCTTGATATGTTCAGCTTTTGCTTGTAGAAAGTGACTAAGGCCACCTGTTTCACAGCGCCAGCCAAGCGTTTTGGTATGCTTTCCATCCCATTTACGGTCCCTAACGGTTTTACCGCCACAGACCGGGCAGGGGGGCAAGCTTTCTGGTGCGCGATTGCCGCCAGCGCGAAGATAATCCTCGACCGCAGCAACACCGGCACAGATTTTCATACCACAAGAGCAACTTTTGTCTTTCTCTACCAGGTGCTTCTTATCACTAAGAATTACCCGGTAAGCGTTACCTTCAATTTCAACTACGGGTATCGCCATATAAAACCTCCTTGTCGATTGTTTGTTTGCGACTTTTCACACGCCGATCTTGATTACCTTTTACTTCATTGTGCCTGTCCATACGGACAAGCCCTTTTGAAATCCGGGATCTCTCCCTTCGTTCAGAACGAGTTTGTGGGTATTCATTTGTGTGGGTCATTTTGGTGCGCTCCTTGTGTATTGGGTGTGGATTCTTGTGTTACAACGTTTTCTAGTTGGAGAGCGCAAGTTGCCGCCCTCAAATTGTTTTAATAACCCCATCATCCATAAGTTCAGAGGAGAGAGTTATTAAAAGGCGGCGAGGGTCGGAATCGAACCAACCGATACAAGGGCATGAGCCTTGTGAGTAGCCGTTACTCTATCTCGCCATGAGAAAAACAGGGATATTGCTATCCCTGTTAATTTGGTCGTGGTACTCTAATTTCTATCGTGAAATTACTGGCATCAGTAAGAATGACCAACCAGGTTCATTTTGTGCAGAAAAAAGAGCAGGGGTGTTAAATTCGTTCAAGTCTACCGTTATCGCGCCGGCCATGTGATCGGGTAAAAATTCGCCGTTGAAAGAGACAACGAGAGTCTTTTCGCTGTTCGTTTTGGGGGTAAGCTGAATCGTGGAGCTGCCAATATCGGATGTTGATTTAACGAGTGTTCTTTCGTTGTCAATATCCAGAGTGATTGTAGGTCCGTCATCGCGTCCCCTTGCGATAATCTTTGCGGCTTTGATCGCATTCTGGAATCCTTCCAGAAAGGTGACTTGAGTTTTGGTGGTCTGAGGAATAATTCTTCTCCAGTCTGGATAATTTGCTTTTATCAGGCTGGATGAAACATAACCATCTTCCCACTTGAAAGCGACCCTGTTTTCGTCCATTCCCAAACTCACCGGAGTGGTGACCTTTGATAATGTGGCGATCAGGTTAGTTACCGTTTTCAGGGGGATGATGATCTTTTTCTCGTATTCCTCGCGCCCGATCTGCGCCCAATCTAACCGGGCTACATATTTGGCAAGCCGATATCCGTCCGTAGCCGCCAAAACCATCAAATTTGCATCGTCAAGTTCAAGGCAAACTCCCATAAGGGCTTCATTGGAAGCGACTTTGCGCTCGGCCGAAAACGCCACCATGCTCAACGCATGGCTTAGTTCCTGGCCGGTTATTCCGGTAAGATAAGTGGCAACCAGAGCAGGGGTGGTTACGTTGGTATCTGTGGCCAGCTTTAGTGAGGTTTTACCCACCGAAGACTTAACCACAAAATGCTTTTCGTTCACACCAATACTGATCGTTTCATCGTCACTTTTGGCAACCGTTTCTTGAAGAAGTTTTACCGGCACTTCGCAGGAAAATTCTTCTTGACTTTCAACCGGCATGGTTAGGGATATGCCGGAAGCAAGATCGTTTGCGCTGACCTCCAGCATGGTTTCGCTGAGGGTCAGTCTTACCGTTTGAACAACTTCGGTTTGGTAGGGTTTGCTTTCATCAAACTGTTCAAAAACTTTGTTTTGAATTTTTCCTGCAAACCGATAGGCACTGTCAATTTTTGCCTGAAAAGCTGATCTTGAGATTTTGATGTAATTCATTTGGAACCTCCATGTGTATAAGTGTGTGTTTGAGTTGAGAATTGAAAACAGGTTAGCAGACTACTGGCGCTTCACGTAGGTTTTTCTCGTGTAGCTTCGCAAGCTCCTGCTCAATCTGTGTGATTTCATCAGGGGTGAGCAGTGCGCGGTCACGTTCGTTATCCAGCAGTTCGTTACCCCTCGCGTCCTCTGATTCTGTGTGGCTATAACCACACCCTGGACAATTGGGGTGATCTAACTTGCGATAGGTTTTCTGGTCATTGCATTCGCAATTCCAGAAATTCTCAACAAAAAGTATGTCTCCACAAGTCGAAAATTGCAGAGTTTTTTGGCGTTCGCGGTCAGCTTCCATTTTGGCTTCGCTATACTCCACTATATTGAGAGCGTGAGGGATTTCCTGAACCTTTGCAACTTCCAACAATGGTTTCATGGTGGATGTTTGTTCGGCTTCCATCAGCCCCTGATATGGTGAGTATGCTTCAACTTCGATTTCTACTGAAAACCTTACTTTTACGAGTGCCATTGAATCCTCCGTATGTATGTAGAAAGGGTCTTTTCAGACCCTTTCTTATGTGTGTTCAAGTTCAATGTTGAAATAGCTTTAGGTGAGCAGTTCAACAGCAAACTTGATTAGAAAATTTGGGCTTGGTCAAATATTGGGGAAGGGAGTGCCGCTTCCTTGTGAAGCCCCTGCAGGTGTTCAGCAAGTGCCGGCAAGTTGCGGTAGTAGCTGATGTTGGGGTTATTCCAATCGCCCAGGGCTGTAACGACCTGAGTGACTGTTGGATAATTTCCGAGCAAAATATACACATTTTTGTTGAGTTGATATGCGTACAAGTCGCCCGTTTTTTTGTTCCATTCTATTATCCAGTACACCCCATTATAGCCATCCCGACTGTAGTATTTCCAAAAGCTCCCAAATGAAAGAACAAGAGTGCGAGTGCTATTCGGGGCCGGTTGAGAGTTTTTGCTGATCCAATCACGTGCATTATCTTCGATAATTAATTGTGTCATGCTTCAACTTCTCCAGTCTCAACTTTTGAATAACACCCTTCAACAAAGGTGATCATCTCGACAGCAGCTAACCGTACCCTGGTCAGGCAATCACGGATCTCTTTACCGTTTGCTTTCCAGAGTGCCAGATAGTTGGGTGAAGCGTCCGTATTTACGTTGAAGTGTTTCGAGACAACGTAGGCGGTTGCGTCAGCTTCAATTTCTCGTTCCTGCCGTGAAAGGGTAGGGTGTGCTTTGTCCTGATGGAGTAACTCATGCGCCAATTCGTGAATCATCGTATGAGTGCCGGCCGTGGGAAGTAAAACGATCTTACCCCCGGTACTATAACCGTCTGCTCCGTCCAGATCATCAGCAACCTCTACTTTTATGCCTTTGTTGTGTGCAAAAGCGACTAATGCGAGTTCCAGTTCTTTGCTCTTTTCCGTTGAATGCCAGTTAGGTTCTTCGGGTAAAGATTCACCCTCGGTCTGACTTTCATCGAAAACGTAAACGATTCTGAAAAACAACTGCGGGCGATATTTTTTCTCGTCCGTATTTGCTTCAACAGTACCGGTTTGCACTTCGCTGGAATCAAGATCAATTTCTTTTGCCTTCTCTTTCGGTTTGTAAGTCACCGGCGCAAGAATGGCAATGCCTTTCTCGCCTTTCTTTACAGTACGATGAAATTTCGTCTGCCATGCTTTATACCCGGCTACTCTCGTAGCGCCAGGCTTCTGAATCCAGATAAGAATCTGATTCATAAGGCTGTAGGAATAAAACCGGCTGATTGAGTTCAAGTACCGCAAGAAAACGTCTGAGATTTTCACCTCGTCCGTTTCGGCGGCTAAGTCGTCCATCGATGTCTCAATGGATTTCAACAAGTCCTTGGAGTCCATGATCGAACCTCCTTATATATTGGGTGTGTGTGTTTTGCGCCGGCTATCGTTCACGCGGCAACATGATGACCATAACCAAACCGTCTTTCGTGGTTTCGCCTAGTTCCGTATACAACTTCATTTCGGGGAACGGAAAGTCAGTGTATGGAATTTCCTGAGTGTAGATCACGTTATCATTACCATCGTCTGCGGTAACAATGCCCTGGCTACCCTCTACTTTCAAAGTCCAGACAGCAAATCCGTCTTCCCAAAACTGTTTACGGTTGGGGTGAGCAGCATACACACTTCCGATAATGTCCATGAGCCAATACGCCCCGGCAGAATCTGCCAGGTATTTCGCGCCATCAGTCAAGACCACTTTTGGAAAGAGTACGCTGAATTTGTGATACGCTTCCGTACCGCAAAAACCTGAAAGTTCGGCTTTAAGTTCTTCGGCTGTCAGTTTAATTGTTGGAGTTGTCATGATGACCATCCCTAAAATAAACTATCAGCGGCAAGTATTTTTTCTGCGAAATCTTCCGGTTCTTCTCCAGGAAGATAGATAAAGTAGATGTGTTGTTCTTCATCCAGAAAGCTATGTATAACAAGCTGATCCAGAGGAAGCGTAAATCCAACTGACTTTATCTTGATGAAAACAGGTTCCAGCAGGGTGATTGATTGTTTCCTGCTTTCCGCTGCCAGAGTACCGCAGAAAAGACTTACCCCTCTTTCTTCGCCGTATGAAACATACTTCCAAACCAATGAGGTAACTTCGCAACCAGTTTGATCGTTCCTGACCCTGCCACTTTGCAAGGCAAGACAAATTTCCTCGATGATCAGGTTTGCTTCAACTTGATTCCAAAGAAATTTGATCCCTGCTGAAATCTCAAGGTCGTTATTGTAAGGTACTCGAAATTCCGAAAACCTCTTTTTGTCTGGTGCAAAATTACTCAGTGTGCTTTGAACCATGTTATTGAAGATTAAGCGATTGTTTTTGTCATCCATGTGAATCCTCCGTGTGTATTGGGTGTGTGTTCAGCAACAAAGGAACCCCCTTTCGGGGGCATCCTTAGTTGTGTTGCGTAAAGTCTTTACGCTTTGAGTTCGCTCTTTAGAAAGGAATGTCCTCTCCAGGGGGGTTTCCTTCATCAGATCCGTTATCGCCGGCGTGATCCGCGCCATCCTTGGAAGACAAGAACTTTACGGTTTCTGCGTCCAGTTCGTAGGAAGCGGTTGTCGTAGCGTCCTGGCTTGTCCAGGTGCGGGGATTGCCCCTTTTATCGGGTTTTACATGACCAAGAACCATAACCTTGGAGCCTTTTTGCAGAAAGTTATTGCAAGCTTCTGCTTGTTTGCCCCAGGTTGAAATGCGCCACCATGCGGTTTCTACAACTTGCTTTCCGGCAGCGTCCGCATAAGTACGGTTTGTCGCTACTGAGAAGTTGGTTACAGCTGCGCCATTAGGCGTAAAACGCATTTCAGGGTCTTTGCCGAGATTGCCGATAATCATTACCTGATGAAAAGATGCTGAAGAACCCATGATTTACTCTCCTTGTGTATTAGGTTGTGGTTTGACACACAACCGAAAAAGTCAAAATACTGATGAAAGAGGGTGTAGTTTCCTACACCCTCGAAATCATCCGAAACGTCACCACCAGAGAAGGTCACTTCTCCAGAATTACTTATCCTGCGGTTGAAACAGCAGAACGGAGTGCCTGTAAAGACTGCGGGGCATTTCCGTGAGCCTTTAAGTAATTGTCAAAGGCTTGCTGTTCCGCTGCATT
>Ga0180732_1001645_pt1 | contig 13240 bp, 11 predicted proteins | sample KR11_01MetaG_FD_148674 | JGI IMG/M metagenome (GOLD analysis project Ga0180732, IMG submission 148674) | Groundwater microbial communities from the Olkiluoto Island deep subsurface site, Finland - KR11_0.1 MetaG | ecosystem: Environmental > Aquatic > Deep subsurface > Groundwater | place...
TGCCTCCCTATATTCTTCTCTATTTATCCTTCTGGATAGGAGAGGAAATTGGCCAGCCTGGTAAGCCGGAAAATATTGTGCCATCAAACTTATATAGGTATGAGGAGAAATTTCCCTGGCAATAAATCGCATAATCTTTCTGGTATCACTTAAACCCTCAGGTAAAACTAAGTGCCGCACAATTAAACCTGAATGGGCTACCCCCATCCTATTCAATGACAGATCCCCCACCTGTCGGTGCATCTCCTTTAATGCTTTCTTCATTATTTCAAAATAATCAGGGGCAGATGAATATTTCAGGGCTATCTCATTATCAGCATATCTGGCATCAGGTAAATATATATCCACAATGTCAGCAAGTAATTTTAAAGTTCTTACTTCTTCATAACCACTAGTATTGTAGACTATGGAGATGTGCAAGCCCATTTTAACGGCCAACTTAAGACTCTTTAATATTTGAGGAACAAAATGAGTTGGTGTAACCAGATTAATATTATGGCATTTTCTTTTCTGCAAAGCAAGCATAATTTTAGCTAATTCTAATAATGTAACTTTATTGCCATTTCCTAACTGGCTTATTGGATAATTCTGACAATAAACACACTTTAAATTACAGTTAGTAAAAAATATTGTGCCCGAGCCAAAATTCCCCACCAACGGAGGTTCTTCTCCGAAGTGAGCATTATAACTGGAGACTATTACATCTTCACTCGAACGACAGAAACCTTTTTCTCCTTCTAAGCGTTTCACCCCGCATTTACGAGGGCATACTTCACATGACGAGAGTAATTTATAAGCCTTCTCAATCCGTCTATCAAATTCTTCTTCTTTTACATTTAAATATCTCGGATATTTTAATTTGCTCATCAATTTGTTATTTTTTCACCTAAAGATAATTTAATACCTCTTTTAAGGAATCTAACTGTAAATAATTTTCTGATAGAGGTTCTTCTTCCTCAAATTTCCAGCTTAAGTAAGGAATTAGGATACAATTTATACCTAATTTTAATCCAGGATTCAAATCTGAACGAACACTATTGCCTATTATCCAGGTATCTTTTTTGTCTAAATTATGTTCCGTTATAATATTCTGGTATTCCTCCACGCTTTTATATCTTAAAACATAGCTTATTGAAAAATATTTTTTTAACCCGGTTAACTGCAGTTTCTTTTCCTGGACTTGGGGATCACCTAAGGTAGCCAGAATTAAAAAATATTTTTTGCTTAAAATATCTAATACCCGATAAACACCATCGACCAATTCAGGAATCTGTCTAAAAACTTGCCAACCTATTTCTTCAATCTTCTTTTTTAAAACCGGATTAATTTTTTCGCCATTTATTTTGCAAAAATACTCATAAGTTTTTCCCAAACTGAGAGGATATCTTTCTTTCACAAAACCATACTCTTTTATATAGTTAATATCAACTTCATCAAGCTTAATTAAAGACTCTTCGCTGTTAAAACCTAATTCTTGCATAAGCGATGAAAATTCATCACGAGCACGATTATATAACTTGGAAGTCTTCACCAGGGTATCATCTAAATCAAAGATAATGGTCTTAATTTTTATCCTCTCCTTTTGCATAAATTCTTTATAATTATAACTATAATGATACTCTTTAGCAAACACTAAATCAGTATCGAGTATCGAGTAAAGAGAAGGAAAAGTACCATAGGAAAAAGAAGATTAGAAAAACAAAAGTGATAGCTATTCTTTTCTTTCTTGAAGTCCCACTAAATTTTACACTAATATCCGTATTGAGTATCGCGTATATCTTACCGCATAAAGAATTATGTCATTCCGCACTTGATGCGGAATCCATAAGCAAGGGCGTATGCAATACGCCCCTACAATGATGGATTCCCTCTGCAGTTTACACTAACATTAATTCGTATCGCGTATCGCGAAAAGAGAAAGAAAGGGTTTGACTCTTTTAATAATAATCTAAACGAATATAATAAAAATCATTTATAAAGTTATAAAAAATGTGTTATAATATTTTTTGTTAAGCAAAATAGATTTACTGATTGATTAATTAATTGTTTTAAAATAAAAATATGCTATTAAAACACTTTGAAAAGTAAAAGTGAATGAATTGATTTAAAATATCTATAGTTGGAAAGAAGGCAAAGATGAGAAAAAATAATAAAGAAATTGAAAATTTAAAGAAGAAAGATATTAAAAAAGGGAAAAAATCCATGATTAGAGAACTGCTGGAAACGGTAATCAGTGCCGGGATAATTGCTTTTATAATTATTACTTTTATCGGTCAGGTCACTGTAGTAAGGGGTGCTTCTATGGAACCCACTCTTCATGATAATGAAAGGCTTATTGCCAATAAGATTAGTTATCGTTTCGAAACACCTGAAAGAGGTGAAATAATAATCTTTAAGCCCCCCATAGGTATAAAACGTAATTACATTAAAAGAATAATCGGAGTTCCGGGAGATAAAATTGAAATTGCCAATGGAGAAGTTTATACTAATGGCGAAAAATTAGAAGAATCTTATGTAAAAAATAGATCGTATGAAAATATGCCTCCTACAATAGTACCTGACAATTCTTTCTTTGTCTTAGGAGACAATAGACCCAATAGTAGTGATAGCAGATATTGGGGATTTGTCCCTCGAAAGAATGTAGTGGGTAGAGCCTGGGTAGTTTTCTGGCCCTTAAATAGAATTAGAATACCGTAAAAACATTCGCCAATTCACCAATTGACCGATTTACCAATTAAATTAGTCGATGGTGAATAGTAATTCGTATCGCGTATCGCGTATCGCGTATCGCGTGAAAAAAATAAGATTCAGGTATAGGGGCACAATGAATTGTGCCCTTCCTATTTTATTATCTTTTGTTTGCCCTGTTAAGTGAGCTCATTACGGGCAGACACGAGGTCTGCCCCTACATATTATACATTAATATTTTCTTCTTCACGATATACGAAATACGATATACGATATACTGATTCTATTTATAGGTTTCAACAAATTTTTCAATTGAACGGTCGTAAGTTCTCTCCACCTCGAGAGGGAACAGACATCCCGGAAGCTCTCCCATGTTCCAATGATAGGTAATACACTCACAACATTTACCTTTTCTGCTGCAGGGTTCATAAGTACAGGTGCAATTACTCTTGTTTTTTTCGATATTACATTCCATTACTTTTCCTCCTTACTCCTTTAAATTATGTCTAACAAACTTTTTTTAAAATACTAAATCACTTTATGCTCTTTTTAATAAATCAATTATAATTTAAAAAATATTTCAGTTCAATCATTTTATTAAAAACAAAATAGGTCCATTCATTTTTTGAATTATCTTATAGATTATTATATAATTAAAAAGGTATAAAAAAATAATTTTACCAAATTTAAAATAAAAAGGAGTAATGAAAATGAATTTAAGCAAAAAATTTATATTTTTGGGATTAGTTTTAATTTTTATCATCACCAGTTTGGTTATGTTTTCTTTTGCCAGTGAAGAAAAAGATTATATTAACCGGGCCTTAAAATTAATCGATGAAGAAAAATATAATGAAGCAGTGGGAGAATTAGAAGAAGCCCTGGCGATAGTTAAAAGTAAGGCTGATTTAGAATTTGTTAATATAACATTTACTGATGAAGAAGCCTGGGGATTTGGTATGTATAATACAAGAAAAGATGCTAACTTCGCTCAGGGCGAAACTTTCCTTATATATGGTGAAGCAAGAAATTATACCATTAAAGAAATTAAAAAAGATCTTTACGAAATATACATTAAAGAAGATATGTATATCTTAGATAAAAATAACAATGTCTTATTCAAACAAGAAGACTTTCTTGACTACCATATAACTTCACATTCTAAAAATTTTGATCTGTTTATTACCAATACACTTACTCAAACTTCTCCTTTCCCTGTGGGGGATTATAAATTCCTGTTAGTCTTAAAGGATGTTTTTTCTGGAAAGACCACTGAAGTAACTATTGATTTTACTGTTGTAGAGTAAATTCCTAAATAAGCAGACAGTAAAATACAGTAATTGGTAATGTGTAACAAGCAACTCGGGGCGTATGCAATACGCCCCTACTTTTTTTTGGCTTCATCTTTTCTATACGCTAAACGCTGTACGCTGTACGCTAATTTTATTTCTTTATCGGAATCAGGCAGAGAAATTTTAGGGTTTCAGAACCGGTATTTTTAAACTGATGCTTTTCTTCGGGAGCAACATAGACTACTGTTCCGCTCTTAATTTTAAAATCTTTTTCTCCATCAGTAGCTACTCCCTCACCTTCTAAAATAAATACTCGTGTTCCCAACTATGAGTATGTAAAGGACTATACCCTCCCGGACCAACCTCAAACAACCTCATAGCAAAGTTTGGGGCATTATCTTTATCAGAAATAAGCCACCTTACTTTAACATCTTTGACATCTTCAAAATCTACAGCTTCAGCTTTAACTTCTTTATAATCTACTATCTTCATCTTGTCTTCCCCTTCTTTTTTATTTTTCAAATAATTTTGTATCTATTGCTTCCTCTTTAAGTAAGGTAAACAAAATGTCTAATTTCTCGTTCTTTACAATCTCCTGTTCTTCCTAATCTTTAACATTATGATCTACTTTTAATAAATATTTCATTAAAGGTAAAAAACGGGAATAAATTTTATCAATGAAGAATTTATTTTTAATTCTCCCCAAAAATCTTTTGTAAGAACTACACCTCTATCGGGATGATACTGTAATAGAAAATTTCTAAAGCCTCTGGATACTTTAGGCTTTCTAAATGAAGTATATTTCACTTCCAAGGGTATCAGTTCTTGTCCTATCTCTAAAATAAAATCAATTTCAGCACCAGCTAAAGTCCTCCAATATTTTATTGAATCAAATTGTTTTATCTTTAATTGCGAAAAAACTACATTTTCTATAATTTCGCCTGCATCGGTACGAAGATGGAGTTTATTAAAATTTCTTAATATATAGTTACGAATTCCGTTATCAATAAAATATATTTTGGGATTTTTTTTAACCTCACTTATCTTGTTAGTGTAAAAAGGTCTAAGCAAACCAACAATGAAAGTTTCCTCTAAAACAGAAAGGTAATGTTTAATTTGGCTGAAATAGGTTTGACTATCATTGGCAAGGTTGTTATAGTTGATTAATTGTCCTACTTGGCTCGCTAATAACAAGATTATCTTACTTAGTTTTGTAGTATCACTGATTTTTAAAAGTTCTACAATGTCTTTGCGTATATATGTCTCATAAATATTTTTCAGAATCATCCGTTTGGTCTCTATATCATCAGTTTTAGCAACCTCTGGATAACCGCCAAATATAGTATATTCCTCAAAATATTTTGCAAAATCCTTCAAAAAAACATCCTGTGTAATCGCAAAGTCTTTTCCTTTAAATAAAAAATCCCATAAAAGATTTGTTTTTTCCTGATAGATATTATTTAACCTTTGAGACTTTGCATTTATAAATTCAGCAAAACTTAATTGATATAGGTAAAAAGAAAACATTCGCCCTACAAGAAATTTACTCGTTTTATCGGTTAATTCTAACGAAGAAGAGCCCGTGACAATAAATTTTATATTCTCAAAAAGATCGTGTAAGAGTTTTAATTTTTGCCCGCCACTGGTAAGATATTGTACCTCATCAATTAAAAAATAAAAACGCTCGTCTTCTTTATGTAAAATAAAGCTTCGTACGAACTCCTTGGGATCAAGAGAAAATTTCTCTAAATTTTCCCAGTCTTCAAGGGTAAAAAATATAATATTTTCAGACTTTATTTTTCTTTCTTTTATTAAATAATCCCTAAACATCTTCAAAAGGGTAGTTTTACCTGACTGACGTGGACCTTTAATTGCATATATCTCTCTTCGGTCTACCCATTTTTTCAGATCATCTAAAAGAATGCGCGAGAAATATTTATTATTAACCATATTTTATTTTAACCTTATTATTATTAAATTATTTTTAATAATAATATCATTATTATTAAAGTTAAGTCAAGAGGTTTTGGATATAAATGATTGAACTCTTCTTTAAGTATTTACTTTTAAAACACTCTTAATCATGGGGTAAAAATCTTCTTCTCTTTCAATAATTGAAATATTTTGTTTCCGGGCTTCCTCTTTTTGAATATCAGTTGCGTAGCTCCAGCCAGCTAAAAGAATTTTTACTCCTAAAAGTCTGGTTTGAATTAAATGGTTTACCTGATCATCTACAAAATATATTTCTTCAAACTTGACATTATATAATTTTACAATCTGCTTCATCTGCTCGGATTTATCTTCACCATATCTCTTATCTAAAATACCTTCTGGTTCAATAGTAAAACCAAAATATTCAGGAGTAAAAGATCTGGCAATTGCTTTTCTTCTATTAGAGGTAGCAATAACGATTTTAGTTCCTTCTTCTAATAATTTCTTTATCCCCTCTATTACTTTGGGATAGGGTGGCTCCAAATTAAACCAGGCTCTATAATCTATATTTTGAAGCCTTTCTCGTTCTTTATAAAATTCTTTTTCATAGTCTTCAAAATCAAACTTCACTGTCTTTCTATAATTGTCAAATTCTTCCTGATTCTTAATAGATTTATTTTCTTCTATTAATTTCTGGATCAAACCATAATCGGTTGCTCCCCGAATATAAGGCCTTAGGGTGTGGTAATATTTTATCTCTTCCTGGTACTGCTTTTTAGTCTCTTCCCAACTTTCGAAAGTAAAAAGTTCTCCCCCAAAATATTTCTTTTTCCCCGGTCCATATAGTCTTAAGAAAGCGTTATGACCCACAAAAAGCGAATCAAAAACACTATCTACAATTACTCCATCAAAATCTAAAGCTAATACTTTCAAATTTCTCTTACTCCTTCTCCTTTAGTGCTTCTCTTAGTGCTTCCCGGTGAGATTTAAAGGCTAAAGGAGGAAGTTGATTAACCGCAAAAAATTCTGCCTCCTCCGCATCATCACCGGCGCAAAGTTTTCCTCCTAAAATTTCAACTTCATAAATTATAGTAACTAAATAACCATGAATTTCGCTATTATTGGGATAAACTCCTATCAACCTCTTCGATTTTCCTTTTAACCCGGTCTCTTCAGCCAATTCCCTCAAAGCCGCTTCTATAGGGCTTTCCTCTATCTCCATAAATCCGCTGGGTAAAGCCCACTCACCTTTGCGAGGTTCTATTTTCCTTTTGATTAACAATATTTTGCCTTCATCACCTCTAACTATCACTGCCACTACCGGAGTAGGATTTTCGTAAAATATTTTACCACACCTCGAGCAATACAATCTTTCTCTTCCTTCCAACATCTTTCTGGATAATTTATAACCACAATAGGGACAAAATTTTATGGATAAATTACTTTTCATGTATTGCTAACTCCTTTTAGGGCAGACACAAGGTCTGCCCCTACTTTTTTCAATATACCCTCCTGGGCAAAACTGAAATAACTATTCTCTCCTAATATTATATGATCCAGTACTTTGACTCCAATTATATTACAGGCCTCTACCAGACGCTCAGTAATATCTAAATCATTTTTACTGGGATTTGATTCCCCGCTGGGATGATTATGTAAAAATATAACTGAGGCAGCAGATTCCTTAATTATCTCTTTTAATACCTCGCGGGGATGGACTATGCTTTCTGTTAAACTGCCTACCGAAATATCAATATCCCTAATAATCTTATTCTTTACATCTAATAATATTGCTTTAAATTTTTCCTTTTTTAAATCTCGCATACATGGGCTATAATAATTTACTAAATCAGCAGCATTATGAATTTTCTTTTTAGGCAAATTGGTCTCTCTTAAAAGCCTTTTCCCTATCTCAAGAGCTGCCTTTATTTGAGCAAATTTAGCCAGGCCTATCCCTTTAAAAGATTTCACCTCAGTAAAACTCAAAGAATCTAACTTCCTTAAAGTTTTAGTTTCTGATAATAAATCTTTAGCCAATTCCACCGAAGTCTTCCCCTGATAACCACTAACCAATATTATTCCTAATAATTCCGCGTCTGTCAAGTAATCTACACCATGCTTAACCAACCTCTCTCTCGGTCTTTCCTCATCCGGCCAATCCTTTACTGTATAACTTTTCTTCTCCATCTCTTACCTCTTTTTTTTTATTCGATTTAAACGATATTGTAATTTTTCTCTCAGAAAAATATTTTCTTCAATATTTAGAGCTTCTTCTACTATCGTCTCTGCTTTTTGATAATCCTTTAAATAGTGTTCGTAATACTTAGCCAATTCTTCGTAAGGGAAATAGATAAATTCTCGGCTTCTTTTTATTATCTCTTTCCATATTTCTTCTGCTTCTTCCCATTTCCCCTGTCTCTTATAAGCAAAAGAAGCCAATCTTAATATCTCTAAGGCCTCTTCCTCTGCTAAATTGTGTTTTAAAGCTTCAGTATAATAGTGGGTGCTCTGCTCGTATCTCTTCTCTTCATCAAACATCTTACCTATACTAAAAATATCCATCCCGTATTCGGTATTATTTAAAGGATCTTCTACCAGAAAACACATCCTGCTGACCAGGGCTACCAGAGAAAGGATGTCCTGTAAATTATGTTCGAAGACCTGCTTTATTGCCCGAGCATCTTTAGTCCGTAAATATCTAAAGTAAATCTCCGGGATGAGATACCCCGGCACATCATCATCTCTGCTAACTTTCAGTATCTCTCTTTCTACTGTAGATAGGGAACAACTCTCCAGCCTTCTCTTCCACAGTCGGCGGGCTGGGTAAAGAAGATCGAAATGGTAAGGATCTTTTAAACTCATCTTCATCCCGGACATAATATAACGGCTTTCCATTAAAGGAAGGTCAAAGGTCTTACCATTATAAGTAACTACCGCCTTAAAATTAGCGAGCAGATCATTTAGCGCTGATAAAAGGGCTCGTTCTTCATTATAATCCCGCATAAAATATTGCCGAATACAAAATTGGTCTCTTTCAAAATATCCTACTCCCACAAGAAAAATATAAGTCCCTGCTCCTCCGGCCAATCCGGTAGTCTCTGTATCCAAAAAGACGGTCTTATTAATATCTATTTCTTTTAATCTATCATCTCTGGCTAAACTGGAAATAGTTTTGGTAGAAGATTGAAAAATTTGAAAAAGTTCAACTTCCCCGCACCTATAATCTCGAGGAAAATAATTTTCCCGGATAAAGCTTTCCCCAAAAGGAGTGGAGATAAATTTTCCTGATACTACTTCTTCTATCTTTACTTCTTGATTCACAATATGTATGCTTTTCTCTTTTTGTGATTGAGTAATATTATTTATATTCTTTTTTAATTGGTCAATCTTTTCCAGTCGACTCTTTAGGTCCATAATCAGTTCAAAGCCTCCCTTAAAATTAAAAGGGCACTCTCTTTCCCCTTTATGCCCACTTCATCAATAGGCCCCACACAGGAGGGACAGCCATTTTCACACCCGCAGCCAAGAATCAATTCCTGAGCCGCCTGCAGTAAAGACCGGCGCAGCTCAAACATCTTCTCACTAAATCCTACTCCTCCGGGATAATTATCATAAATATAAATGGTCGGCCTTCCGGTAAAAGGGGAACGAACTTCCGAAACTGCCCTTACATCCTGAGGGTCACACATTACATATAAAGGAACAACATTAATAAGGACATTAGATAGAGCCAAAAGCCCGCTGCTTAAATTAAAAGATGTGTCTTCACTTTCCAGGCGCTTCAATAGCTCTCTACTATCATCAGCCAAAGCAAGCCAATAAGCGGTCGTATGCATCTCTTCCGGCGGCAAAGATATTTCCCCGAAACCGATATTCTCGTGAGTATAAAATTTTATCTTTTTATAACAGGTAGAAAGGGTAGTAATGACCACTTCCCCATAAGCATGTTCCATATTTGATTCTTCACCCTTCTCAAACACATCTAAAACCTTAATATTAGTTTCGGTCTTGGCATCGGTGTAATAATTAACTTTAACTTTTTCGGCATAGGCTTTCTGATTCTGATAATCCAACCTGTGAATAGCATATTGTTCACCTTCATGAAGATAAATAGCTCCTTCGTAAATAAGTGTGGGCACACTGGCCTTATCCACTTCTCCGATAACCTGTTCCTGTTGGTCAGTGGTATCAATAATTACAAAATTATCTACCGAGGCACTGCGCAGACTTATCTCTTTAGTGGGATAAATCTCGCTCATCCAATACCATTTCTTTTCCACACAATGAAGCACGCCTTCCTTCTCTAAATGATCCAGAACGTCCCGAAGCCTTTTTGTTCCGAAATCTTCTCCTTCTTCGAAGGGTAATTCAAAAGAAGCGCACCTGATGTGACTGACTAAAATACTCAAATTATCCGGGTCGATAACTGCACTCTCCGGTGATTCTCCGAAGAAATAATCAGGATGATTTATTACAAACTGGTCTAAAGGGTTACTGGAAGCAACCAAGATAGCTATCGAACTATTAGATCTGCGCCCAGCTCTTCCGGCCTGCTGCCAGGTACTGGATATAGTTCCGGGATATCCGGCCATAAAACAAACATCAAGCTGTCCAATGTCTATCCCCAGCTCCAGGGCATTGGTACTTACCACTCCTTTTATCTCACCATCTTTTAAGCCCTTTTCTATTTCACGTCTTAGGTTAGGTAAATAACCTCCCCTGTAACCTCTAACCATATCCTTGGACCTTCCCGTTTTAGCTAAAAAATCTTTTAAATAACTGGTTAAAACTTCAGTGGTTAGACGACTCCGGGCAAAAATTATGGTTTGAATGTTATAATTTAAAAAATAGGCGACAAAACGAGCTACTTCTTTAATTAAACTTTTCCTGATTCCTAATTCTTTATTAATTACCGGAGGATTATAAAATATAAAATGTTTCTCGCCCTGAGGGGAGCCGTTATTATCGACTAAAACAAATTCTTCTCCTACAATCTTTTGAGAAAGCTCTTGAGGATTAGCAATAGTCGCCGAACAGCAGATAAACTGGGGATTCGACCCATAAAATCGGCAGATTCTCTTCAATCTTCTTATCACATTGGCCAGATGGCTTCCGAATACTCCCCGATAAATATGAACCTCATCGATTACCACATATTTCAAATTTACGAAAAAATCCATCCACTTGGTATGATGAGGCAATATCCCTAAATGCAGCATATCCGGATTAGTTACCACAATATGCCCTTTTTTACGGATCGCCTGCCGAGCGGAAGACGGAGTATCTCCATCATAGGTATAAGTCCTAATTCCCTCATCCAGGGCTGAGACTAATTGATACAATTCAGTCAATTGGTCCTGAGATAAAGCTTTAGTGGGAAATAGATAAAGTGCCCGGCTATTTTCATCTCTTAAGATAGAATCTAATACCGGTAGATTGTAACAGAGAGTCTTTCCGGAGGCTGTAGGTGTGACTATTACTACATTCTTCTTGTTCCTTATAAATTCCAAGGCGGAAGCCTGATGAGAATAGAGTTTGTTGATACCTTTCTCTTTCAAAATCATTACCAGTTTATCCTCTATCCACTCCGGAAACTCTTCGTAAATTCCAGATTTAGCCGGAATATGTCTCCAGTCAGTAAAGCGGGAACTGACTTTATTATACTTTTTTAGTTCGTTTAATATTCTCTCTACCGGCATCCACTTAAACCCTCATCTTTGATACAGGGGACGGTTCTCTGTGTTAACTTAGTTTAATATTTAAAATTATTATTAACACAGAGAACCGTCCCCTGTATCAAACTCTTTACCAAATTAATATTTTTTAGATCATCTTTTTCATCGTGCTTAGGAGTCTCCAGAATAAAAGGCAGGTCTTTTAGATATTTATGATTCACCAACACCTTAAAACCTTCCAGTCCTATATATCCTTTCCCAATATGCATATGTCGGTCTCTTCGTGACCCCAAAGGATATTTAGAATCATTCAGATGGACCACCCTTAATCTTTCTAAGCCTAAACCTTTATCCAACTCTTCTAAAGTTTGTTCTACCCCTTCCTTATTCGAAAGATCATATCCTGCTGCAAAGGCATGACAGGTATCAAAGCATATTCCTATACTTTTTCTATCTTTCGCCCCTTCCATCATCCTCTTTAACTGCTTAAAAGTATAACCTAAATGTGTACCTGAGCCAGCAGTATCCTCCAATAATATCATCGTCTTTAAACCTAAATCTGCACTTTCTTCTAAAATAATATTAAGGGCTCTGATTATCCTCTGAATCCCGTATTCTTCTCCTGCTCCGGTATGGGCCCCCGGATGAATAATTAGATAAGGGTCGGGCAATAAAAGGTCTGCTCTTTTCATCTCTCCTAAAAAAGCATTAATTGATTTGAAATAAAGTACATCTGAGGGAGAAGCCAAATTAACGAGATAAGAGGTGTGAATAAAAACGGGGTTAATATTAGAATTTTTTAAACTCTCTCTAAAACTTTCTACTTCGCCCTTTTTTAATATCTTCTCCCGCCAGGTGGATGCATTTTTAGAAAATATCTGCATAGTATTACAGCCTAATTCCACAGCCCGATCAACAGAATTATCTATTCCCCCGGCGATAGAAATATGGCATCCAATCTTCAATCTATGTTTCCTCTTTTCTTCTTCGGTTATTTAATTTTGCCAATAAAAATTAGAGATTATTGAGAAATTTTATTGACTTCTCTATTTTTATAAGTATAACATATTACTATAGCCTAATTAAATAATTATTGCCTTTACACTCTACCTACCTAAAAATTTTTTAAATTGAGGAATGAAGGAAAGAAATGTATAAACAAATCCTTAAAGAATTAAAAGAACATATGCCTTTTACTGCTTTCGGAGCTGTTACCGGAATAATTCTGATAATATTTTTTCAAAAACTACCCTACAAATTTTCCTATAGTATTTTTTATACCCTTCACCCTCTCCATGTTTTTTTAAGTGCACTGGTTACTGCCTCTATGTATAATTTTTATAAATGTGGGACGGGTAAGAATAAATGTAACCTGGTAATTTTAATCCTCATCGGTTATGTGGGTTCTGTTGGAATAGCTACATTAAGTGATTCGGTAATCCCCTATCTGGGTGAAATTTTGCTCAATCTGCCCCATCGAGAAATTCATTTAGGTTTTATTGAAGAATGGTGGCTGGTCAATCCCTTAGCCTTATTCGGCATTGGAATAGCTTATCTAAAGCCCTCCACAAAGTTCCCTCATTTTGGTCATGTTCTCCTAAGCACCTGGGCTTCACTCTTCCATATTATTATGGCTTTAGGACAAACTTTGAATTG
>Ga0180732_1001646_pt1 | contig 13235 bp, 8 predicted proteins | sample KR11_01MetaG_FD_148674 | JGI IMG/M metagenome (GOLD analysis project Ga0180732, IMG submission 148674) | Groundwater microbial communities from the Olkiluoto Island deep subsurface site, Finland - KR11_0.1 MetaG | ecosystem: Environmental > Aquatic > Deep subsurface > Groundwater | place...
ATCTGCAAACATTTGAGCTGCTATAACCCCACCAGCTTGGCAATGATATTCTTTTGTATCTGACTGGTGCCGCCACCCACCGAAAGAATGGGGACATCCCGGAAAAAGCGCTGGACATTGCAGTTCATGTCACAACCATGGTCTCCCATGATCTTCATGGCTTCCAAGGCTATTTTCTTTGAGGTTTCGGCACAAAAATATTTGGTCATGGACGTTTCGCAAACACAGTCCATCTTTTCCGTCACCATCCAGGCGGCATAGTACGCCAATCTACGGGCAGCCTCCAATTGGGTGGCCATCTCAACCACGACATGTTCAATATCTTGGTATTTTCCAGCCCGCCCGACGCCAGCTGTCCGTTCTTTTACGAAAGGGATGAGTTCTGATAGAATTCGTTCGCCGATGCCCAATGCGCAGGCGGAAAGCACCAGACGCTCGCCGTTTAAAAGGCGCATCATCTGCGGCCATCCCTGGTTGAGGCAGTCTCTGCCGCCCAAAATAGTGTCCGTATCGACCCGAACGTTGTCATAGACCACCTCACAGGTATCCGAACCCTTGTAACCAAGTTTTTTGATGGGCATGGCATTATATCCAGGACTCTTGGTATCGACCAGGAAGGTTGTGATACCCCCATATTTAGAATCTGCGGTGCGGGTATTGGTTACGGCAATGTCAGCTACCGAGGCGCCCGAGATAAACATCTTGTTCCCATTGATAACGTATTGCCCGTTTTCTTCCACAGCACTGGTCCGGATACTGACCGCATCGGATCCGGCATCCGGTTCCGTGAGCGCAAAACAGAAAAGCATTTCGCCTTTGACCAATTTTGGCAGGTAAGCTTCTTTCTGTGCTTTATTGCCATTGGTTTTGATAATGTTGTTACCGTATAAAATGATGTCTCCTGCGGTCCAAGATAGGACCGGCAGCCGTTTGGAGATTTCTTCGAAAAATACCATCTCATCAACAACCGTGCCACCCATACCACCAAATTCCTCCGGAACGTTTATGGCCATAAACCCTTCGGCGGACAGCTTGGCCATCAATTCATGGGGGAATTGATCCGCTTCTTCAATGCCAACGGCGACCTCGTCGGGTATTTCTCGATTCACGAATTCACGGGTCTTTTCCCGGAGTGCTTCCTGCTGTTGTGTTAACCGATGATCCATATTTTCTCCTTAATACTCTATACCTTCTGGTGTAGTACAAAACGCACAGTCAATAAAATCGACCTGGATCCATTCATATCCGATCAGAACGTCTGGTAAGCAGTCGCCTCATCACTTCTCCACAGATTTATCCGCTTGTGAATATCAGCCGCAACCCTGTTCGCTGATTCGACGGTGGCAGGAAGACCGCAATACCCTGCCTCTTTTACGCCATCGCCCACGTTGTAGAGGTTGATGACGGGCGTTCTTATGGAAACATCCCTTCCGGGTACAGTATGCAACACCGGATAACGGTCACGGTGAACGCCTGTTATCAGTATTTCTGTTTTATCTTGAAATCCCGGGAACAGCTCTTTGAGGTCCTGCATGCAAAGATCGATCTCTTGCTCCAAGTCCATTAATTCTGACGACGACCCGGTGATCGCCGTGGCAACAAGCAAATGATGGCCTTGGGGTGCCAGATCGGGACACATGGCCGTAGGTTGATGGAGGCTGTTGATTCTTCTGCTTCCCGCCACCAGCAGGTGGGAGGGTGTAAAAAGTCGACATTTCAAGGCAATTTGGAGGCAAATGGCCTGAGCTGGAATCAGTAAAGTATCCAGCTGCTTTAAATGGTCATGATCCAAGTTCTCCCTCCCGGCCAGCTTCACCGTATTTAACGGGCCGATGTTACTGACCACGGCAGATGCCGTTATGGTATCGACTCTTCCATTATGGTTTATCAAGGCTCCCTTGACACTCTTGTTTTCCATGAGTATTCGTTCGGCCCTCGCCCGGGTCCAAACCTCTCCCCCGTTTTCGAGGATAATCCGTTCAAGTTCCAAGGGTAGGGCGATATTTCCCGCGGGTGCATAACCAAACGGTTTGATCCCTTGATTGGACCTGATATATCTAAAAAACGACTCTGCGGTTATTCCACCCAAGCCCACGAAAAGTTGCGTTGCTACAATCGTCTGAAAAATGGCTTGGATTTTTGGGTCCTGAGTATACTGCGACAACCACTCTTGAAAGGATACAGGAGGCGATGGTATTTTCCAATTAAGCGCTCTGGATATCGCCCCCATCAACAACTCGATCTCCGATTCGTCAGCCCCTGCCGCCTCTAATAAATATCTCAAACCCTTTCCACTCGGTACCTTTATGATCCGGCCATTGATTAAGTAATGAAAATCACCGGCCGGCCGGATATCAAAAGGAACTCCGATACTGTGAAAGAACGACTCCACGCCCCCGGACATTTCGACTCCCAAAACGCCAGTAGTCAATTTATATCCTTTGTGGTCTATGGTGGAACAACGCCCTCCGATACGGGGAAGCGATTCGACCACCAGGACGTGGTAACCGTTCACTGCAAGTTGTGCGGCGGTGCACATTCCACCCATGCCCGCACCAATAACCAAAATGTCAAATCGGTTCACAAACTGGGCTCCCCTTGTTTAGAAAAAGGCCCCGCCATTCATGACCAGCACATGTCCGGTCATATAGTTGGTGGCTGATGATACAAGGAAAAGCGCGGCTTGTGCGATTTCCTGGGGAGTTGCGACACATTTCAATGGTGTGAATTTAAACTCTTGTTCCATGAGTTTGTCATTGGTCCAAAGGGCCTTGCTGAATCCGGTCTTGACGACACGCGGCGCTATGGCATTGACGCGAATATTGAAGGGCCCGAGTTCCATGGCCATCTGTTTGGTTAGCATATTGATACCTGCTTTGCTGATGCAGTATGGCCCCAGGCCCTCTGCCGGACTTACTCCTCCGGCTGAAGAGACGTTGACGATGTTGCCTGTTTTCTGCTTTTGCATCACCTTTCCCACCATCTTGGAGAGCATAAAATAGCCCTTTAGGTTGGTATCGATGATCTGGTCGTACAGGGATTCTTCGGTATCCACCACGAGCCCCATGCCCGGGTTGGTGGCCGCATTATTGACAAGAACATCAATTCGTCCATAAGTATCCATGGTTTTGGACACCAGATTTTCAAGATCTTCCATTTTTTTGGTATGGGTGGGTACGCACAAGACCTTCTTTCCCGAGGGTTTGATTTCTTCAGCAACTGCTTCCAATCCTTCCAGTTTGCGGCTGGCAATGGCCAGATCTGCCCCTGCATCGGCAAAAACCTTTGCGATTTCCTTTCCGATTCCGCGACTGGCTCCAGTTACAAGGGCCACTTTGCCCTCCATAGACAAAAATGAACAATCCATCTGCTTTCCTCCTGATTATATTTTTTTTCGATCCATTGGATTTCCATCCAACAGCATGCACCTAACGATGCATAACGCCTTAGTAAACAACCACCCGCAAAGCGGGTGGCTTTTACTTGCGGGCGAAGCCCTAAGTTAAAAGCACGAAGTGCATTGTTTCAGTTTTGATTCATCCTTATCCCTCTGCGTAGCAGAGGGTTTTAAAATCAAAACAATTAATTGTAGACATCGTCCCATCTCTACTTCTTTACCTGTGCCATCTCCTCCACCATCTTCTGGCAATCTTTGAGCACATTACCGCCTTCCATGAATATGGTCATTCTTTCTGCCATTGGAGACCCTTCTCCGTGGAGGCAGATGGTTTCGAGATCCGCACTGGTGATTCGACGGATAAGGTCCAGCATTCTCAGCCTGTTTTCAGTGGACACCGATTTGGACGCCTGGAGGTATTTTTCGATATCATCATGCAGATCAGGATGTTGGTAGTCCTTGTAGGTGGGTGCTGTAACAAGTATTCCACCGGCGAGATCCTGCACAATTTTGATGACATCGTGATAGTTGTGGGCAAAATGATATTTGGCCATATTGGTGGCTATGGGATTGGGAACGGCCAGACCACCGCGTTTTACGAAGTCGTAACAGGCCGTCTTGGAAAGGGATTTGAGGGTTTCCAGATAGACGATCAAATCGGTCAACTTCTCCCTGACATGCGGTGCTTTTGTGATACCGTGGTACTCGGCAATAGCGGCGCCGACACCCACAAACTGCTCGGAAAGCGGAATACGATAGGAGCATCCTGTTCGGCGGTGCATAAGGGCGAAATTGTAGACCATGGTGGCAGCATGCTTCCATTCGCCACACAAAAAGACACGTTCCCAAGGCACAAGGACATCATCAAAAATTATCAAAGAGTCGGTGTGCACGCGAACCGGACGGTCGTTGGGAAATTCAAGATTACTGATCCTGGAGCGAAAAGGCCGGCAGACCTGACGAATCCCTTTGGTGTTGGCCGGAATGGCAAAAGCAACGGCGTAGTCCGCATCGGCCTCGGTCATGGCATGACAGGGAATAGCGATGATATCATTGCAATAGGCCGCACCGGTGATGTGCATTTTAGCCCCGCGGACGATGATGCCGTCCTTGTTTTTTTTTACGATTCTCAGATTGAAATCCGGATGGGCCTGTCCCGGATCGGACGGTCTCAGCATACGATTACCCTTGACATCGGTCACCGCCGCGCATGTGGCCAAATCTTTGCCCTGGAGTACCTTCCGGTAGTTTTCAATCCGCTCGATATACTCTGGCTTTCCGATGATATTGGCGGTGATGTTGATGGCATTGAGGGCATCGGCGCCGATGTCGTGGGCCAAGGGAATGTACCCGTCACCCAGTTCTGTGGATTTGACAATCAACTCGTGGGCCTTGAGAAGATCATCGGCGGTTTGGGGTTTATAGTAGTACCGGCTGATCTTCTCACCGGTTTCGAGGTCTTCCATTACTGCAAGATCCTGGTACTCAGGATTTTCGGCCAGTTCGTAATCCACTGCCATTAAATCGGTGCACACACCCAGGTCAGGGTGGGTGGCCACATTTTCAACGCGTTCGCCTTTATAATAAACGACACGTCCGTCATTTAAACTATTCTTATACTCTTCTGGAGATATTAACGCCATGGTAGTCAGGCTCCTTCATATTTGTTATTTTTAGCATTGGTTATTATTGGGGGCGTAAAGGCTCAAATGGCGACCCCTTCTTCCACAACCGGAAATCAAGCTTTCATCAAGTTCTGGGCATCGCACGGTGATATCTCGGGAACACTTCCTCCTCAATGTTGGAGCCCATCATGCTGTCCACGGCCAAGGTTGCGCTAAGTGCCGCTGCGTCGACCCCGCATCCCAACAACCGCTCACCGTACTGGTCACCGGCAAAATAGAGACCTTCGATATATGGAGACTTGACATCCAATCGGTCTGTACCGATGGGTTGGATCCAGGCAAAGGCATGGTCGCAGCACATCCAGAACAAAAATTCCATTTCCGACTCCCATTTGTCGGCGCCGAAGGTCTCTTTCCACCAGTTCTCATTCCAATCCATCACACGGGACACCTTTCGTGCGTCGCGCATCTCTTCATGGGTCAGTGCGGTCGAGAAAATCCATCCGTGTTTCCCCTTCGGGGCGCTCCCCATCTCGGAGGTGAGGTCCGGGTTGGAGTTGAATCCCTCGTTCACGTTTGCCAGGTTCCACAGAACCATATCGATACATCCGCTGTATCCTTCATCCGCACTGATGACATCCGGCATGTAGATGAAACTCCGCTCCTCGATTCCCTTTTCCGCCCAGATGTTGGACTTCATGTTGCCCAGGCCCGTCATCATGCCAGCGCCCCAGAATTTCTGCTGAATTCGGTCGACGACATCCTGGGGGAAATACCTTGGATGAATCAGGTTCAGCATCTGCTTCGAGGGGATATTGCAGATGATTTTGTCGGCATAGACCGTCTCATACCCCTTACCCGTCTGATAGGTCACCCCCTTGGCCACACCGTCTTCGATGATGACGTCCACCACCGGGCAGTTTCTCAGCACCTCACCCCCATTCTCCTTGACTACCTGTTCCATCAAGAGGGCGAAGGAGATGGTTCCCGGATTGGGGACCGAGGAACAGGATCCTTCCACCAGGTTCATCCTGATGGGCCCGGCCGTAGCCATATGCACCAGAACGTCCGGAGCGGGAGTGAGCCTAAGGTCTGCCTGGCCGGTCTGTGACGCGGCAAGCACCTTGATGTAGTCGTAGGCTTCCTTTTTCACATTCTTGGCCCTCAGCCAATCTTCGAAGGACATGTGCCGCGTTTTTCCGATATCGTCCATGGTCATCATGGCCATTGTTCTCAGGGCGATCATCGTCGATGTGAAACCCTCTTCGCTCATCCACGGATAGACCTCGCCCTTGCCGACCTGGTAGGCCTTGTTGCCGTTCTTGTAATCCACGAAGGCGAAACCGACATTGCGGGGCATTTCCACCGGTTTGCCCAGGTAGTTCATCAGGCAGCGGATCTTCCCCTTGTTGCCCCAGAACATGCCGTGGCCCGTATCCAGGGTCGTGCCGTCGAAAAGGCCTTCTTTGAAACAGGTCTTCAAGTCCGGCGTACATCTCGGCACCCAGGCCCCGATGGAAGCCAGATCGCGCCGGAAACCGTTGGCATCCCTCTCCAAACCATCGATATATAACTTGTCGCCTTTCCCTACCCAAGATGCCAACCGCCCGCCGATAAAGGGCGCCTTTTCGAGCACCAAGACCTTTTGGTTGAAGTCCTTTGCCAGGAGGCTTGCAGCCCCCAAACCAGCTGCACCGGATCCGATAACGATCACATCATAACCTTTGTTCGCCATAGAAAATCTCCCTTATGATTTGTTGCTTTGAAAATGTTTAGTGATAGTTCCAACCAATGTATTACCCGCGCATCAAAGAATCTGGAATAGTGACAATGCAAAAGAAGGGCCAGCGCTCCATTTGTGATTTATAGCTATTATTACAAAATATTATATTTTTTTCGCATACCGGGAAGCTGGGCAGGTGCAATATATGACCCCTTCAGCACAATATTTTGAGCAAACCCTTGACAAGGTACATCAAACATTTTAAGGTATTTTAAAAAAATCCTGCCCGGTCGCTCTCCGCTTTTAAAACTGATCCGGAAAAAGTTATATGATTTATAGGCGGTGGCAACCACCTGACGCCAAATCCATTGAGCGAAAATATCATCATTCAAGGAATGAAATATGAATCCCGACGGCAGTAACCCTACCCAACCCAGTGAACTGATTTCCCAGGAAGAGCAACTGCTCGCGGTGGCAGCCATGTTTGAAGGTAATTTTTCCATTGATTGGCTCAGCGAGATGACCGGCTATAAACCGACTAAATTGCTTTCCATTCTAGAAAATGAAACCGGCAAAAAGAGGCTCTCCACAAAAGGGATAGGCATTTACGCTTTTTTGGATGACCAGGAACGCCATCGGTTACTGAAGCAACTCTCCAGACAAAGGAAAAAAATCTTGCATCAACAGATCGCTAATTTGTTGATGAACGAAAGTTCCGAAGACGAGAGCATTACTGACCAGCTGTCCCATCATCTCCTTCAAATCCCCAACGATTTGGAACGCTGCCAGTGCCTCATCAAGGCGGGTGATGTTTACCGGCGGCGGTATAATATTGAGACCGCTTTTCAATGCTACGCAAAGGTCATCAACGATCTATCGGTGCTCTCCGGTGAGGAGGTGGATCGACTTTATTCTGAAACGAGCATAAAATATTCCAAACTGTCAACTGCCAGACATAACACGGCGGAGGTTCTCAAGATACTGTATGATGCCATGGAACGCGCCAAACGCTTGGAGTACAAACCGATCCAGGCCTTGCTTCATATGCATATCGCAAAAAATGAATGGCTCCATGCCAAATACACCCAAGCCCTTGACAGTTTCGATACCGGATGGAAACTTGCCAAGTCACTAAACGACCCCAAACTGCTCAGGGAGGCGACAACCTTCAGCACCTTTTTTCTTTATTGGCAGGGTCGGTTTAAAGAGGCCGTGGAAATCTATGAAGGAACGGTCCCCAATGTGGAAAAGCTGCCGGAAGGTCATTTCCCGATTCTGGCAGCCATTACGGTGGGCTATTGCTATGCCCAAATAGGCCAGGTCACACAGGGCCTTGGCATGCTGGACGCCATCCGCAATTTATGCCTGGAACGAGGGGATCTTTACTTGGCCTCTTATTGCGACGGCAATATGGGTTTAATCATGATCAGCATCCTGCGCCTTGAAGAAGCCCTGAAATACTTGAAGCGTTCTGCCAATGATGCCCAAAAAGCAAGCAACGACTGGGTGTTGATCAATGTTCTCGTCATGACGGCATATCTCTACTTCCTTAAAGGCGATACAAAAAAATGCCTCCGCGACTTGAGGGCATTTTTAAATAAAAGCCAAAAAGTCCAAGCGACCGTACAGCCTTTCCCTTTTTTACTTGCGCTTTCCATGGCCATGGAGAATGGCGATCTTCCTAAGATAAAAGGACTCTCATTAAAAGAAGAAATCACCCGGAAACTGAGGGGAAAAAACCTGTATATGAAAGGGGTCGCCTACCGGTATAAAAGTTATCTTCAAAGTATTGAAAATCAGCCCTTGGAAAAAGTAGTCGCCTCATTGAATCTGTCCTTAGAATGGGGCAAAATGTCCGGCCACACCATTCATATCGCCAAAACCAAGCTGGACCTGGCCAGAGCTTATCTTTACCAAAAAAATGACGCCAAAGCATATGCGCTGGCAGAGGAAGGGATTGAGGCCCTTCTGCCGTTGAATGAAAACCTGGTTCCGGACGATTTCCGCAGCCTAATGGCTAAGTCATCCAAGCCGGACAATCAGCTCAAAGAAATTCTGCAAGTGGCCCAAGAGGTGGTTTCTATCCGCAAGCATAAAGATTTGATTCAGTATGTCATCACCACCGTTAATCGCCTAACAGGAGCCGAACGCGGTGCCATTTTTTTTATGGAACATGAAACACCCCAGGGAAAGCTGCGCTTGGGGGGATCGAAAAATCTAACTTCCGCGCAGGTAGATCATCCCAATTTCAGCTCATCGATAAAACTCATTGAAAAAGTCGCCCAGAGCGGCGCCGGCCGGATCGTTCAGGATGATCCCGACAGTAATGATGATTTTTTCTCAAACGAAACCATCCGATCGCGCATCTGCGTGCCCATGTTTTTGCGGGATAAAGTGGTGGGGGTTCTCTATCATGATAATCGCCTGCTCCAGAGTGCGTTCGAGGAGTCGCATATAGACCTGTTATCTTACTTTGCCGCCATTGCCGCCATATCCATTGACAATTCAATGGCCTATGAAGAGATCCATCGACTGAACAAAAAGCTGAGCAAAGAAAAACAATATTACCAGGAGGAACATAACCAAAGCCTGCATTTCGAGGAGATCGTAGGAAATAGCCCGGCCATTCGACGGGTGCTTTCTCAAATTGAGCAGGTATCCGAAACCGAAGCCGCTGTCATTATCACCGGTGAAACCGGTGTCGGCAAGGAGTTGGTGGCCAGGGCCATCCATCGCTTAAGCCAGCGTCATGAACGGCCTTTCATCCGGGTTCACTGCAGCGCCCTTCCGGAGAACCTAATTCCCAGCGAACTATTCGGCCATGAAAAAGGCGCTTTTACCGGGGCCACCGCCCGGCGTCTGGGCCGGTTTGAAATGGCGGATACGGGAACCATTTTTCTTGATGAAATGGGAGATATCTCAGCGGACATTCAGACCCGACTTTTGCGAGTACTTCAAACCAAGGAGTTTGAACGGGTCGGCGGCACCACCACCCTGATGTCCGATTTCCGTTTGATCGTAGCGACCAATCGCGACTTGCAAAAGGAGGTCGCCGCCGGCAGGTTTCGTGCTGATTTGTACTACCGTTTAAACGTTTTTCCAATCAATGTACCGCCACTGAGGGAACGCAGGGAAGATATTCCACTGCTGGTTTATTATTTTCTCAATCTGTTTTCGAACCGTACAGGAAAACAATTTGACGGCATTGAAGAGGAGGAAATGAAGCGCCTCATATCCTACGACTGGCCCGGAAACATCAGGGAACTTAAAAATGTCATCGAAAGGGCCTGCATTCTGAGCAAAGGGAGCTACCCCCGCATTCCTGAACTGGATAACGAAGCCGGACCTACAGGCCCTTCGAGCGGTGGTTTTACACTAAAAGATGTAGAAGCACGACACATCCTATTGACGGTGGAGAAAACAAACTGGAAAGTCAGGGGTCCCGGTGGTGCAGCTGAACTTCTTGGCATCCATCCATCTACATTGAGATTTAGAATGCAAAAACTGGGGATTACAAGACCACCCATAACCAAACGGTGACCTGTTCCATGGCAACCCATCTAACCATCTAAAAAACCTTAAAAAGAATCCTCAAGGGGAGGAAAGCGAACCGGAGGTTAAAACCCCCGGTTTTATTTTGTCGGGATGATCTACGCTTTACGGAACCAGGGGATGAACACACTCGTCTGTCGTTTGTATTCATCAAATCCCGGAAGGTTTCTCATCAATTTTTCAGCCGGTGGAACACCGGAGACTTTTAACAGTAGAAAAGTCAGCAGGAGAGGGCCGAAGAATGAAGCCCATCCGCCTTCAACCGTCAGGGCAACCAGATACACTCCCCACCATAATGTGGATTCCCCAAAATAGTTGGGATGCCGTGAGACCTTCCATAATCCGCGGGTCATTAATTGCCCCTGGTTTTGTTTTTGGGCCAGGAAGTTTTTTAGTTGCGAGTCGGCTGCCATTTCCAGGGTGAGTCCAAAGATCCAGACAATGATCCCGACCGGATACCAAGGCTGCAAAGGGTTAGAAGGCATGGAATTGATCATGATGATCGGGGTGGCAATGAACAGTGCCAGGAAACCTTGAATCAGATAAATCTGGATATAGCTCGATAGAATGGCACTTTTTTTCGCTCCCATCTTTTTGCGCATATCCTGATAACGCAAGTCTTCCTCCCTGCCGAAGGTTCGTTTCACAATATGCCAGAACAACCGGAGTCCCCACAGGGTCACCATAGCCAGCACGATCCAGCGTACAGGCGTGTGATGATCCTGTATCCAGAACGACACATGGGCAACGATCACAAAACTCAAACCCCAGGCAGTGTCCACGAACGTATGATTTTTTGTAAGAACGCCGATCAGAAAAAAGAGATGCATGGAAACCATGACCCCCAAAAGGCAGACACCAACATTGAAAAAAATCCCATAGGTTGCGGAAACAGCGGTGAGAAGAATCAGGGAAAGAAAAATAGATGAAAAATATACCGTCTGTGGCTTCATAAAACCTCCTTTTAACTGTTCTCTTTAAACATTGTTCTTAATTCCCTTTTCAGGATTTTGCCCAAAGCATTCCGTGGCAGAAACTTGACTGGCAGAAACTTTTCCGGGCGCTTGTATATCGCGAGACCTTTCTTAATAAGGAAGCTATTCAGTTCGTCCAGGGTCATGGTTTCATTTTCAGCCAGGACCACCACAGCACAGACTCTCTCTCCCAGTTTTATGTCAGGGTAGCCTACAACCGCCGCCTCCAAAATTTTTGGATGGCCGATAATCAGGTTTTCCAATTCTTCCGGTGCTATATTGTTCCCGCCGCGAATAATCAAATCCTTGGTTCTGCCGATAAAGAGGTACCTGTCTTCTTGAGCCCCATTATTCTCCAGTGAAAATCGGTCTCCGGTCTTGAAGTAGCCCTCCTCGTCAAATGATTTATCATTCAGATCAGGACGTTTATAATACCCTGCAAAAACAGCCGGACCCTTGACACACATTTCACCGGGGTTTCCTTTCTCCTTAATACGATTCCCATACGTATCGATGAGTTTTGTTTTCATTCGGGTGGCCGATGGAATTTTTCCTTGAACCCCTTCAGCACCCCAGGCCGGGAAATATTTTGCACGATCATCCGGATTTGGAAAATCTGTCGGACCGCTTATCAGGCAAAGCCCCTCATTGGAACCGAAAATATTCAGGATATCGATTCCCTTTTCCTGAAATCCCCTGACCATCCAATCCGCTAAAGGTGCTGATCCGGAACCGATGGTTTTAACCGTGGTCAAATCGATGGTTTCCAAAACCTGCTTGTTTTGCAGAAGCGTATTCAAAATCGCCGGCGGTAAAACGGTGTAATTGATTTTTTCCTGTTTGACCTGTTCCAGAAATACCGGAATATCAAAGGGGTGATGCAGACACAGTTTTCCCCCGGTCAACAGCCACTGGATAAACACGACAATGGACCCCATATTTATAAAAGGAAACGGGCTCAGGATGTTACTGAAGGGACCCACACCCCCAGCCTCCCGGACAAAATGACCTGCCGCGATCCATTGATTGGAACTGCGTGGAACTCCTTTGGGGTCGGCTTCCGTCCCTGAGGTCCAGCAGATTGAAAATACATCGTCTGCGGAAATCGAGGTTTCCGCCAGGTATTGGGGTAACCGTCCTGTGCTTCCATTTTCACCCAGAAGATCCTGGTATGAAACAACTCCGGGGTGTTTGCTTTCGCTTACGGAAATAATGGTCTTCAGCCCGGGGAACTTCTCCTGAACCCCTGCATTTTGCACCATGTCCACGAAATCGAAACCCTTAAAATTCGTTGTTGTGATATATGCCTTCGGGTCGCTCATGCGCATTGCATGTAACAATTCATGGGTTCGATGCATGACTGAAAGAGGAGTGGCGATTGCCCCGATTCTCGAAATCGCCAGATAAGCACAAGCCAATTCGGTGATATTGGGCAATTGTAGCATTACAATATCATCTTTCCTTATTCCAATTCTTAGCAAACCTGCTGCAAGATTCTCAACAACTGTTAAAAGTTCATGATACGTCAGGCGCACAGACTCACCCGATGTGAATTTCGATCGATTAGGAGGATCGGTCAATGCTACAGAATCAGGCATTGCCTTGGCATTTTTTAAAAACAGGTCCATCAAAGTCTGGTCACCCCACCATCCTTTTTCTTTATACTCTTTGATCTGATCTTCCGAAATGGTTATCATGTTTACCCCTCGTGTTCGTGGTTTGTTTGCGAAGGATGGGTTGATGCACTTATTTGATTGAATACTGCGATGAATGTAAAAAAATCAAACCGCATTGCACTAATAGATGTATGTCACTGCACCGCCATCCACCACCAGGGTTTGCCCGGTAACAAATCGTCCGGCATCAGATGCCAGGAAAAGCGCCGCACCTTCCATATCTTCCGTTTCCGCTATTCTCCCCATTGCGGTTCGCTTGCTGATTTCCTTTTCCATCATGGATTCCCC
>Ga0180732_1001647_pt1 | contig 13234 bp, 37 predicted proteins | sample KR11_01MetaG_FD_148674 | JGI IMG/M metagenome (GOLD analysis project Ga0180732, IMG submission 148674) | Groundwater microbial communities from the Olkiluoto Island deep subsurface site, Finland - KR11_0.1 MetaG | ecosystem: Environmental > Aquatic > Deep subsurface > Groundwater | place...
GCTCTAGAAGCTCATTCAGGTCCTCCTGGATGCCTTCGGGTTCGTCGGTGTCCCAACTAAGGGCATCGACATCTTCCTTAGACATACCAAGAGCCATCATAACCCTCTGAGTGGACCAAAGAGACTGAGGTTGCAGTGAGGTGTTCAGAAAACCAATGCGGCTGTCGTACTCACCACCATCGACAGTAAACTGCCAAGCTACTGCAGGCTCACCGCTCCGTGCTGACTCTGCAACAAAGTCGGCAGCAGTACACTTAGTCAGATGTCTGCCAGTTGGTAGAGGTTCGAATTCTCTTACTTCAGCATCTGCAAAATCGATTTTCATCTCATCTACACCACCTTCTCCGTATTCACAGTCCTCAGCGTCCTCTAGCCCTCACGGACTTTGGCTTGGAGTTCAACTTTGAACTCTCACGAGCTCCCTCCAGCCGCTAAATCACCTACTACGCTATTCAGCGACGCCGCGTGACCAAGAACTGTGTTTCATGGACACCACTCTTTGCTAGTTTCGTCTGGACTACTAGCTGGACTTACTTTAACCAGTGGCATAATACACCGTCCAGTTATCCAAAGTGGTGCCCGTTTATAGAGACTGACCTCAGGGTCAGATAGGCCTCAAACATTACTTTCCTCTCCTCACTGAGACAGAGCCTTCCATGCACTACTGAGCACTTCTCTATCACTTATAGAGACGTAGCGCTTGTCACTCAGCCTCAGTTCTATTGTCTCTTTCAGTAACTGTACCTCGGAGCTTGTTAGTTTGACTATAGATGAACACACAAACGGAATCCGCCAAAAACTAAAATACGCCCTTCTCAGCTTGTAGTATAATGTTATGTTGATAGCTTCAACATCGAGTATACTTGCTAAGTACCTTATAGCATCAACGGATAATTTGTACTTTTTAACAGGCTCAGTTGTTGCTTGCATCCTACTTCACTTACTCCCTCTGCGTCTACTCAACCATCGAATCGACAACACACAACACAACATAAAACAAGCGTACGCTACTATTACTAAGAATACAGACCAACAACTCAAGCTGCTACCTCTTTTCCTTCGTCACCAGAAATACGATAATGAACCCAACAATGAAAGCACCCACAACACCGACCCAAGAACCCTGCACCAGAGGGTAGATGAGTAAACCACAACCGATTCCAAGACCAGATGACACTAACACTCTCTTCCAAGTTAGCATAATCACGCTTACCTCTTCAATTACTTTTCCGCAATGAGGACACTCGAACTTCTCAGACATCTGACCTTCTACCTTCTCCTACTTAATAAGTAACATCTTCATATCTTCTACTGCATCAGGAACCATTGTACCAGTAAAGATGTTTCGATTGAAGTACTGCATAGACGCGATAGCGAGGTTGCGCTGATTCACGGCATCTCGCCATTCTTTAATGCGTTCACTAACATAACCTGCTTGTTCAAACCTCTCCAGAGAACCCTGAACAACAACATCGGCAAATTTCTCTTGTGATAGGTAGGAAGCAGTCTCACTTATCGCTATACCATAGTTCTGAAAGTTAGTTTCATCAAATGCTTGCCACTTAGCCAGTCCATTTCCATTGGCTACCGTCCAACAAGCTACTATAGGAAGAAAAATAAGGGTCGTCAATGTCCCTGCAACAAACAATGCACACCACCCATTAAAACCTCCATTCCACCTCTTAGTCAGTGTGATGCCAATCGCTCCGGCTATGCACATTACCACAAACACTCCTACTAATAACCAAATCATCTTACCTACCTCCTATAGTTATTCATCCACCTAGCTAAGTACCTTCTTTACGATGTCCGCGAAGTAAAGCTTCTCGCCCGTAATAAGAGCTTCTAACTTCTGACTTCTATCTCTAGCAATAGCTTTCTGGCTCAAAGTGGTCTGAAGCGTCCTCTTCCACTTTTTCTCTTCAACACTATACTTAACATCCATAAAGAGAATGAGGTCTGTCATACGTATGAGGTCCTTAGTCAGCGCTGGCTGAAAAGCCGGAAAGTGTCTTACAATACCCGCAACGTCGTCCTTCAGTTCACGTACGCCTGCAGTCATAACAAAAGACATCGGCAAGTCCCTGAATGCCCTGTACAAACGCCTAAAACGTTCCTGAGTTTTGAGGTAGTGCTGCTGCTCCGGAATCTCACCACCACTCTCTCCAACAACTAAGCTACGGAGCTTGTACTCAAGCTCCGTTCCGCTATCAATAACAACACTTTTGTACTCTGCTTCACGTCCAGTAAGCTCAGCAAGCTTGTCCCAGTCAGGCTTCTTCAGCAAAGCATAGACGCTCTGAACTTTGCTCCAAGAGTCGATTTCTATAATTGAAGGTATAGGTTCCTCAATAATACTCATAGAACCTACATCCACATCTAAGAGTAGACATGGAGAGGTCTGCTCACAATGCTCAAGCGTAGCAGCATAAGGACTTTTTCCGACCCCCGACTCCCCAACAAGAAGGCAATTAAACTTATCGCTCATCGTTCACTCCCCACCTAATAAAACCTTTTGGACCGTAAATGATTGAAGACCTATACTCACCTGGAGTTAGAATAATTATACCACCCTTCTCTGACTCAAAGAGTTCCTCAATATAAGGGTCCAGATTAGTAAGTTCCGGAACAGAAAGCCTTTGTATCCTAGGCGACAAAAAGTACCCAACGCACATACCAACCAGAAATACAGCTAACAACAAAACACAAACAGTACGATTCATCTAACCCCTAAGCCTCACGGCAATGACTATCCCAGCAACGACCAATGCTATCACGATAGTCAACCAAAGAGGGAACATCTATCTCCTCACCTTCTCTCTGAAGAACATAGCCAAGAAAAGCACTCCCACTCCACCTATCATGACAGCTGGCACTACCAGAGGAGTGTAGACTCTCTTACCGTAAGTGAACACTTGAGTTCTAGGTACGGCAATGCTGAAGTTGACGATGATAGGAGGCTCAGAGCTCAGAGACTCTATCATGTATATCTTGACATGCTCCTGTGCTACCGCCTCCTTGAAAGCCGTATATTCGGTTGTAGTGTCGAATCTTACCTTACCCTCATAGACAAACGGTGACGCAAACAGAAGCACAGCTAATGCCACCAGTGCCAGTACCCCAAGCACTCCAAGAACGCTGTTATCCCTTTTCATTTTTATCTTCTCTCCTTCTTTGCGAACACGAAGTCCTCTGGAATTAACTTCTCAGCCTTGAGCTCCTTCACGTCCCTATAAATTACGTTGATGGACACATCATAGCGGACGGCCAAACTGAAAGCTGAAAACCCTACACCCTTTTTCACCATGGCTACAACCTCTCGCAGCCGCTCTACTCGCGACAACTGGTCTAACAGCGTACTCTTACTCTTCATTTTATGCCTCATTATACCACATAATAGTCTCCCAAAGTAAGTACATCAGATTAGGACTCCTTTTGTGTATGCACAAGTTTGTTTGCTCCAACAATCACCGAGCACTTTCAGCTGTGATTATCTTAGCTATAAGCAATTCACGAACCTTGTCTGCGTCGGCCTCCTCTAACACAGACAAGTCGACCAACTCAGCTAAGTCCAGCTTCTTCAGCTCGTCACACCTTGTCTGAACCTTCTCGACCTCCTCTTTGTGGTTCTTCATCCACTCCCTAACTTCTGGATTACCCCGTTGTGCCATCACTTACCTCCTTAACTTTTTCATAGTATATCGAATTACACTTTCTACAGTGATAATACCAAGCCCACTCCGAGTAGAACCATATCCGCTTAGCCTTGACCTTAGCACCACAATACCAACAAACCAACACTCACACTTCCTAGCTTACTAACAATCTCACAACAATCAACGCTAGGCAAGCAACGAAGACAACACTCCAAAGGGATATGCCAACTAATTTCAACACCTTCACCTCTTACCCCCTCTGCTGCTCTTTAATACGTTCGACCTCTTTAGGATGTTCCCTCATCCACTCCCTGACCCTCTTACCATTGTTACTGATTCGCCTACCCCTCTTCTCACGTCTGTCCAACTCCCTAAGCACATCCCAATCAGGAAACGGCAAAACCTCACCCTCTTCAGTAAGAGTACCTAAGAGTTTGTATATGTCTTTGCTAAAATCTATCTTAGCCACCTATCTCTCATGCCTTTCTTCCTCTGCCTTTGTATCTATCCTTTTCACTCACGCCAAAAGCCCTACATTTCTCATAGACATTCGGAAAGTGCTTAGCAAGGCAGTCATCACAAATACCATCAGTGACACTCCTATCCTCCAAAGGCTCCTTCTCACCTTCGGTTCTACCGCACCAAGCACATCTAACCATCATCTTACCTCCACTCTGTACAACCATACCTCTTGACCAGGTACAACAAACTCTGCAATCTTAGCCCGCCAGTCCCTAAGACTCGAAAAGCCACTTAACTCCACATAAGGTATCAAATCCCCAAGCTCGCAGACCCTTCCCAACGGTGTTCTACGACACCTACCGACACCCTCAACATGAACCCACGCAGGCTTCATGTCGTAGCCCCGCACGGTATAGATTGTCTTGTGCTCGTACAGAAACTCTTTCAGCTCAGGAAGGAACTTCATTTCATCCTCCTTAATCCCACAAAGCCGTAGACATCATCGAAGTCGCAGAGCCTCTACCCTTTGCTTCTCTGCATATCTCCTCATTGCTCTTTGCTGAATAGCCTTAGCTCGCTCTGGATTCTTCTGCTGCCATCTCTTTATTGCCTCACAGTGTTTCTTTTTACCCTCCCCACTAAGGAAAGGATAGTTGTATCTTATGCGCTCGACTCTGCACTCGGGGCAACATGAAGCGGAGCCAAACATGAGAAAGCCTTTGCCGCAATGAGCACAAACTCTCTGCACTGCCAACACCGCTTTCTCGATTTCTTCCCTATCATAAAGCCACATATAACCTATACGCTTCGGCTTAAGAACACCTCCGCCTCTAAGAGTGCGTAGTTGGGACGCCGAACAGCCGACAATCTTCGCCGTCTCCTTCTCACTAACACTTGCCGGCTTCAATCCAGGAAAATATTTCTCCAGCCTTAGCCGGGCACCTTCCCTTGTTATGCCTACCTCGTCACCGATTTGCTGAAAAGTATGTCCCTGCCTCCTCATGTTTGCCATTTGCTGCGTAGTCGTCATTACCCCTTACCTCCTAGAGCCATCACCTTTCCTTTTATCCCTAGTAAACTTCAACTCACCTTTAATTAAACCGTTGATGGTTTGACAAAGGGCTGTGATTACTATCGTCATTAACATAAGCTCAATTATTACTATCCCCCACTGAAATAGTGTCACTACTCCCTACCTCCCAGAACCATAGACAATCGGACATTCTTCAGTCATCACTCACTTCCACCTCAAAGGCACTCAACGAGTACTTACCTACATTACTACACACTGGACATTTCAATTCAAAAAACACCCTGTTTGGGTCTCCTTGTGCTCCAATTGAAACGTTGTTCGGAATCTTGAGAGGCAACTCAAGCTCAGCGTTGCAACGCCAACACTCAACTACGTAACGCTTCACTACTTAACCTCTCCACTCACAACACCAGGCACAACTTCAGGCTCAACTTCCCTGCTATCCTGAATTTCCTCGCAACTTTGCAACACAGCAAACACCACTAAAAGTACTGCAACAAAAACCGCAACCAACTTAAGAGCCCTACCATAACCTCTACCCATTTCCTTCTCAGCCTCTCTCACTCTCAGCTTGGCAGCAGCTGCACGCTTTCGAAGCTGAGCCTCTTTCTCTAAATGAGCCGCCTTTTCTTCAAGCTCCACTGCTCTCTTCTCAAGCTGAGCCTCAAACTCCTCAGGACTCACCCCAGAACCAAAGAGTTTATTCTTTATCTTCTGTGTCACTTTTATCAAAGCGTCCTGACCACGCATTCACTCTCTCCTCTCCAAAAATGTTAACAAGAACTGCTCTCACAAAAGGTATGATGGTCTTAGAGAACATAAAAGTACTCAACTTACCTCCCAAAAAACCATCGAAGGCAAACCAAAAAATTACCCAACCAATCCAAATAGGTACCGTACTAAATCCAGCCACCACCCTCCATTCACTTTCAGCTGTAGTCTGAATACCTATCTTACCACCAGTAATAATCAACGTACCAATAAGCAAGAGAACAAGATTACCTACAAAAGCTCCAAGCGAGCCAAAACCCAACAGATTACCTAGTAAAGTTTTCACCCCTCACTCTCCCTTTTGGAAACCAAATAACACTCTAGTTCACCATCACCCTCTATACCTAAATAGGCCTCAACTTCCCTAACCACTCGCTTATGGAGTGAGGCCAGGTAGCAGAGTAGCCTATTCAATTGTTAATTCCTCTTCGCTTAGCCTCTTTCTCGAGAAACTCAATAACGTCCTTTCTGCGCTTCGCTAATTCGTAAGCCACATGACCTTCGCCACGCTTTAGGAAGTTAATAATGTTCTGCAAATAAGTATTATCAATATCTGCAAGAAGGTGCGCATCACCCTCTCTATCCCTCCAGATAAAAGTATCACGGTCAAGCATCTGGAGTTTCACACCACCATGTAACCACTCATCGTTACCCCAAGGAATATCAAAGTCATCGGGTTCTGAAAAGTCACAACCAAACGGACCTGCATCCTTGGGATTGTGATGCTCTGAACAGAAGGCAGGACTGCCAGGAATCAACGGATAAACAGCAGATGCTTCACTTCCACAAACTCTACATTTTCCTAAACTCATCTTCTATCTCCTACCTTCGTTTCCTCAACTCTCATCTTCAGTACGTTCCGGACGCCTGGACTGTTAATTCTTTTATCGCGCAGCATGGTCGCTTCTTTAGTGTTAAAGCCAAGACGAAGTAAGATTTCATAATTGTCGTCAGTCCAGTCCGCCCAGGCTTCGAGTATCTCATACCTTCGCTCCCGAAGGTCAGCTTTTTGTTCCTCTGTTAAAGTACTCACATAACGAGCGAGCTCTTTACGATACTCATCATGACGCAAACCAACAGGCTGACTCATAATAAAACGATATAAACCAAAGTCAACTTTTTTGTTGTTCATCTCTTCTCCATCTCAAATACGCATAGACCCAAGCCAAAACAACCATCAGTACAATTACAACACCAACAATATGCCCCATCACTCACTCCTCATTTTCTGCCTAACAACTTCCCTAAGAATAACATCAGCCAACTGCTCAGGGTTGAGCACGTATACCGGCGTAATGTAGTTCTCGTAGAGACTCCGAACAGTGTTCGCAAGATTGTTATTATCAGAGGTAGCAAACAAACAAATCAGCTTAGCTACCTCAGCTCTTAAAACACCATCACCATGCTCAACCACCTTACCAAGAAGCTCCACAAAGCCACTCACGCCGCCCCTGCCATAACTATTGTAGTAACTCGAACCAGTAGTCATTATTCCCAAACTCGACATTTTGATGCAGTAAAACCCAGACTGGTTAGTTTCAGTAGGAATTCTATCAGCAAAGTTTAATTCCTTCCAATGATAACCCTGTGCAGTCGACTTCAAAAGACCATCGAAATTCCAAGTCTTGTAAGCAACAATGCCCCTTACACCAGAAAAATCAATGTCAGGAAGTCCCATAACCACAGGCTTGTTGAGACGTGCAAACTTCTCACACTCAAAAGCTTCTATCCGACGCCTCTGTTCTTCAACTAACCGACGCCTCTCATCAGCTCTGCACTGCCTATCATAAGCATCATCTTTAGCCCGCTTCTGCAACTCAGCAAATATAGCAGGCTTTTCTTGCTTAAAACGCTCAATAGCAGCTTTCATCAACCGACGACGCCCAGCACTAGCTTCCCTCATCTTTTGTTTGTAGTCATCCATCATTTAATACTCCCACTCAAGATACAACGCCCATGCCAGAAAACCAACATACAAATGTTGATGGTTGAAAAAATCCCTATCGTAAGCAAAGCTAACACCAAGAACGAACTCACCTCTCAACTTCTCCAAGGATTTCGTATGCCACGCCCTAAAAAACGACCACTTCGTCCTGTGCAGATGTCTTCCTACACTCACCATTTTATCTCCTCGCAGGAACATATTCAGGTTGACGAACAGGAACACGAATAGGCATAACAGGTACAGGGGCCTGAGGCAACTCTCTTGGCGGCCTGTACGGCTCAATTATTGGAACACTGTGAACCTTACGAACCGGCGCTGTCGTTGTCATCAGTCACACCTTCTCTACAGATATCGCGAAGCTACCCTGTTTACACACAGGGCAGACAGCAGGCGAACCTGAACCCTTCCAATCAGCACCACATTTACCACACACTAACTTCGTCTTCACTTCCTTCATCATTCAACCTCATTATACGATAATGTCTGACAATAGTGTAAGCACATCAGAATAGAAACCTTTCTCGGTTACTCTAATGCTCACTCTCCACACCCCCAACACTACCATCATTCTACCTTCAAACGCCGCGCTCTCTTTGAAGCTCTTACTCTCTTTGAAGCTCTTATCAACCTAAGTCTATCAAATGCCTCTATCATCGTCCTTATCAACCAAGGCGTTGGCTTCATCTTCGAACCCTCCTCAGAACCTCTCGCTGACTTCGGTTACTCTAATATTTGTCCCAACCTAAAGACTTACAAGTACCAGGATGAAGAAAGCCCAAATCAACGGCCCTCATCTCAGCTAATTTGTAACGTCTAACCAACAACCTCAAAGAAAGCCTCTCAGTCCTGACAAACAAGCTATCAAAACTACTCCACCGCTGATTATTAACTCCAAATCGCCTAGTCCCCAACAACAGATGAACTATCAACTTCCAATGTCTAGCAACGTATACCACACTACTGGGTCTAATCATCCTATTCCCAGCCCTTTGATTCTATTCCCAAACTTGCTCAACTTCCTGACCCCCCAAATCACAGCTCCCACAGCTTCAACTCTTCTTCCTTTAATCTACTGCTAACACACAACTGCTTGCTCTCGTATTGATTACTCAACAAGTCACCACCACAACTCGGACGCTTAGGCCAGTACCTCTTCCAATTCAACTTACGAATGTTAAAAGTCACAGACTGCTCCTTGAAAACACCAACGTCATCAAAACGCTTCAACCTAACTCCCTGAAGCAACGTCAACGGCCCAACACGTACCACTTCATAATCAACCAAGCTAGGGTTATCCTTTAGCAACTTCGTCCACTGTATTCTCCTGAAACCACCGGGACGACCCTCTGCCTCGTATTGCACAGGTCCCAACCAAAGCGAGTCACCAGGACCCTTTACACTCCAATCACCGATATCCCTACCCTTTGGTACATCCAATGGTTTGTTAGAAACTACACAATCACTCATCACAGCTATAACCGCATCAGGGTTCTTCAAACAAACATCAGCGACACTCAACCTCACCCTCGAAGTTATCTCTGTTGCGTAAATAGGATTATACAAACGTCCACCATAACCCCTCTTATGCTGCAAAAACTTTCCATACATCCCCACAAGTGCAATTTTGGACGACCACTTCTCCATTGTACCCTCTGCAGACTTACGCTTCACACTAAAAAACTTGTCAACAACACTCCTGTAACTGTAAAACATGGTATAGGGCACATACCACCAAGCATCCAGAACATCCGCACTTCCTCCATGACATCTCAACCAGTCAATCTCCTGCACCGTGAAATATGCAGTCCAATCACCGTAAGGCCGGGCGATGCTATCATGCATATTCTTAAATACGATAGGACTGATGTGCGTCCTAGGAACATTTACCTTTGCATACACATAACCATATAAAGCACCTTCAGGCCTCTCTCTACAATGATACCAAGTACCTACACTCAAGTCCACCAAATCACGTATAACAGCTGGATAAGCACTAACAATATCATAGCGATAGGTCTTAGGAAAGTGCCCAGATTTGAAGTTCTCAAACCACGCACCACTAAAAGACAACATCGCGAACTCCAAAGCCCCTTGAGGCACTTGATGTACGTGGTTACGAATCAACAACTGGTCAAGAACGTAAGCCTCTAAAATGTTGGCCGGACTAGCCAAACTTTGAACATTCACACCCAACTTATCGAAAGCCGTAACCACATACTCCCCCAAACCCTGAGTGAGCACAGCGTCTTTGGAGCAATAAGTAATTAAGTCTTTTCTACCATAATCCTTTTCACCAAAAGTCTTCGACCCCACGTTAATTTTAGACATGCCTAAGTACTGCTTAGCATTGTAATCCAAACTGCCCTCAAAGAACTGAGCAACATCAAAAACGCGCACGAAGCGATTGCCAAACCTGAACTGCAAATACTTAGACGGAATATACTCCATCGAACAGTTCACCAAAGACACTTTGTTAGTATTTACAAGCTCAGCACAACGCTCTTCACCCAACCACTTCAACATAACCGAAGCATCAAAGTTCAGGTTAAACGCCACCAGCAAACAATAAGCATAGTCTTCGTAATTGAAGAAGTCTATGATATCATCAAAGGAACGAATCCACGAATGTCTACCATTGCTGTCGCACACCAAAAACGCATAACCGTTGGTCATCGACTCAACATCAACACCAACCACTAAACGCGTACCATTTTGTGGACGGTTATACGAACGTGGAAGTTCTACACCCAAAACTTTCACTTTACCTCCACAAACCCTTAAACTTCAGTATCTCATCACGCTTCGAAGCATCACGAACAAACTTAACTTCAGTGTGCGTAATCTTTTCTTCACTCTCACCCCAAAACAGAACCTCGTTAACTACACTACGTAAAAGCTTCCATGGAACACCCTTATCCTCGGTCATAGCAACAAAAAAGAACGCAAACTTCTGCTTCTTTGTCAAAGTTGAGACATCTAACATCTCAGGATTCTCCAAAGCCAAACTGAGATGTTCTATGTCAGCAAAGTCCACCCGACGACACTGTGCCACAACTCTCCTCACCTTGCGTCTTCCTCATCTGGACTTACTCTCCTTATATCATCCGCAGCATCCTGCTCAGTAAGTCCCTCAACATTCTGTTCAGCCCATTCACGCTTCTCGTCAAGAGTCAAACCCTTCAACTCACGAGCTCGCTCCCTTCTTATCTTAAGCAGGCCACGAGTACTTATCCGCCTATCCTTAAGAACAGCTATCTCAGGCTCCGTGAAACCTTCATCACGAAGTTTCTCAATACGTCTCGCCTTCAAACGCGCAAGCGCTTCACCCGACGGTCTCGTCATTGCCAAACCTCCTTCTCATTCTTTCCTCTACCTCTTCCATCTTCCGATTCCACTCCGCAGTCTTCCTATATTCTTCAAAGCGATTATGATAGACCTGCATTATCTGCCTCAAAGACCTTATCTGACATCCTTTTATTCCTGGAGTGTCCTCCTCAGGGTCGTCCTTGTCAATATACAAAGGAGGATGAGAATAATCTGAAGGAAAACTAACCTTATACGCACGACAATGCTCTCTCACCTCTCTCTCCCTTCCATCCTCATCCTCAACAACATTATCGGCATCCCACTCCCTATCTTCAAGAACAAAACCAAGATTCTCTGCCTCTTCTCTTACCCCTTCAAAGACTTTACCCATGATTCCTCCCATAAAGCGCCCTCAAAGCCTTAAACACGGCACGATTACCTTTGTTAATTTCCTTTATCTCTTTGTCTGTAGCATGCTTAGTAATCTCAACACGCTCTCTTATCAATGTACGTATTCCTGGGCTGTTTAACCTACAACGTGCCAAGACCTGCGTCTCATCATTAGAAAAGCCAAGACGCATTAAAACCTCCCTGTTCAAAAGCCACACATCCCAACTATTCTCTTCTATCTCCCCTGCACGGCTACGAATATCCTCAACTTCAGAAGCGCCCATCTCCCTAACATATTTACGAGTCAGACGTCTGTGCTCCTTACCAGACAAACCCTCAGGTGCAGACATCACACGTTTGTAAATACGAAGAACGTCTCGGTTCACTTCATGTCCACCAAAGTTACAGCCACACTGAACCCAATCTCATAACGCAACCTTCTAACCTCACTACAACCATCCCGCTTAGCCACAGTAAGCCCCCTCTGCCACCTCGACATAAGCCCTGTAGGTCTGTTATATTAGCGACACTCAAAACCATCGGAACCTGCCATCAACCAAATACACGTATCATCACCTTCACCAGGCCTACACAGCTTCGTAACGTCATCACGTTCCAGGAAAATAACAGCATCCTTATCAACCTTCATCACTTAACCTCCATAGTAACACAGTAAGCAATTATCAAGGACATAAGACATAACTCCCATAAACCCAACCAGTACTACAAAAGCCAACCAACAGGGAAAACGTAACCTCTTCGTTAAAAACGAGCCAACAGACAGACGACCATGCCCCCATGCCCAGTTTGTATAAACGTTATTACACACAACAAAAACAAGCAGCAGCGACAGTACTCTCAACGCCTTCACACAGTCCCAACTACCCGTCAAAATACCTACATACACTAAAACCACTACACCGCAAGTCACTACCATCTTACTCAGAATCGCCAACCACCTTTTATGTATGTACCCCCTTGCAAAAGGATTTAGTTCTCTACTACGTATCTCGTCCGCAGTTAGACCCTCTGACCCCCAATAAGTCGTTATTATGTCGAACATGTTACCCAATACAAAAATTGTGGACCACAGAAGAAAGTCCCCCATTACCTCTATCTACAACCCGCAAAATCTTCTTGCGCACCACTGAGAAAGTTCATCACTTCACCCCCACAGTAATCTCAGGCAACTGACGAGTCCTGACAACAACCATCACAATGCCCTCTTCTCCCTTCTGCCAGCAATCCACAACGGCAAGAAACCAAAAACCGCCAACAGACCTACAAACCTTCCCAACACCATACCAAACGCTCCCGCCTCAAACACCACAGAATCGTTTGTATCCAGAAGAGGTAGAACAGTAAACACCAGAAAACCCAGGCTAATAAGAACTGTAAAGCACCAACCAAAGAGTCTTAAGAGAACGTTCATCATTTCACCTCCTCGGCAACGTCTGACAAATGCCTCAAAACAACGTCACTCCGAACATAATCCCTGTTCCAATAGCGACTACGACAGCTCGGACACTGCTTAGGCTCAGCTACCTGTGGAATCCATTTATGTCCGCACCTCTTGCAAACCAGAACCACTACCTCATTCATATACCCTATTATACCATACAGCGACCATACAACGCTAGTCATCAGAATAGGAATCTTTTAGACATCAGA
>Ga0180732_1001648_pt1 | contig 13233 bp, 15 predicted proteins | sample KR11_01MetaG_FD_148674 | JGI IMG/M metagenome (GOLD analysis project Ga0180732, IMG submission 148674) | Groundwater microbial communities from the Olkiluoto Island deep subsurface site, Finland - KR11_0.1 MetaG | ecosystem: Environmental > Aquatic > Deep subsurface > Groundwater | place...
CGCGCCGTTCTGCCCGTTGGTAGTCTGGTAGCAATAGTAGGGAACCCGCGACTTGAATAACATCCCATGAATGACACGCCACTGCTCGGCCTTGTCGTCGGGAGCGCCGCGAGTGCTCTCCGTCCAGGTCGCGCCATCAGACGTATAGGCGTAGGTGGCCGACTCGCCCGCTGCCACGTAGAGCACGTCGTTGTAAACAACAAAGTCTCGAAGAACGGCGTTGACGTTGGAGTGGGTGAAGACCAGCGTGAGGTAGGCCGCGCCGACACCACCCGACCAGTTGTCGAGCTTGTAGACCAGCCGCCCCGCGATGGCGACATACATCGTTCCCTTGAACTCGGCAACAGCGGAGACACGAGCACCGAGCGCGGCCTGGCCCGAACCTACACCCGCCGTGTATTGACGCGGGGCCAGCAGTGGCTTGTTGAAGCGGTGGTCTACGCCAACGGTGAAGGCAGGGCGATTCTCGCCAGGGCGCTGCTTATAGACTCCGAAAGGGCCTGACCAGTCCTCTTTCTGATAGCGAATCTTGAGGGTCTGGGTGTCAATCGGGAAGCCTGCGCGCTGCACCTGGTCAACAACCTCGCGGCTCGCATCATCATAAGCGTTGTAGTCGTAGCCCTGCCCAGTCTTGGCAATTCGAAATCCCATAGACCGCGACACGCCTGCGGGCAAGCCCTCAGTGCCGTCAAAGGTCAGCTTTGCGTGCACATTTGCCCCAACGTTATAGCCGCGAGTCGTTACCATTCGCTGGCCTTCCTGAGAACGGTGATGCGCTGCACGTTTCGCCGGGGATAGGACAAGGAGTTATCCACGTTGTCCGTATCCCTCGAAATACTCTGGCTGATAAGCACATGCTTACTGGTTTGTTCCATGAGATACCCAACGCTTTTGTGAATGTAGGTATCGTTGCGAGCCTTCTCTTTGCGGTCGTTTACGTCGCCCCATGTGCCCCAGCCAAGAGTATCGAGCCAGGTTACCTCAACGATAGGTGGAACCTTGTTCATCGCCTCACCTCGTGGGAATGGCTAGGTGCTTTGTTGGTGCGTTTCGTTGGAGCATCTTCAGTTGCGGCTCTTCACGCTGTAGGTCGGCCTCCACCTGCTTCCAGTGAGCCGTGTCGGATAGGTGCTCCATCGCTTGTAGCACCTTCATCAGCTTCAGACCCGCTCGAAGCACGACCAGCGGCTCATCATCCACCGTAATGTCTACGGTGTCGGTCAGCGCCGAGAGTGTCGGCCAAACGCCGATGCCCACGACTGCGATGTAGTCGCCAACCAGCAGATAATCACCCTCCATTGCAGTGAAGTGAGCATAGTTGTCGTAGACGCGTTCCGAGGGAGCTACGACAACTGGGGCTGGAAGCCCCGCGCCCTGACGCCGCACGATCTGGCGCACATCCTGGAATGCAGTGGAGATTGGGACAAGGGATGTTACCCCCGTCGTCTTCACCGTCAAGCTCAACGCATCGAAGTAGGCGACATCGGCGGCGCTACCCTTCGATAGCACAACATAGATGGGCTGGGTGCCGCTCGTTATGGCGAGTTCCAGGGTGAGTTGTCCCCAGGTGTCATCAGCGGCCACCGCTGTGGAGTAGGTTGTGCTGCCGTTGGCGGTGATACCAATCTTTGGCCCATTCGTTATCTTGCCATAGACATAACCCGTCAGCACTAGCGTTTTGCCGTTCACGCCATACTCCAACGGGATGCGTTGCCGGACGAGGCCGTTCGTGACAGCCAGCTTTAGCGATGAGCCACCTTGGTAGAGGATGCTGGTCTCTCTGGTAACAGTGCCGGTAACCGTCTCCCAATCGTAGGGCAAGTTCGCCCGCCACTGCTCCATCTTGCAGTTTCGCAGTAGCTCGCCAACCAGCATCTCCTCGACGACAATGCGGGGCAGGATGTCGTGAATCTCGCCCAGAACAGCCGAGAGCGCGCGTAGCTTCTCGGTCGGTGGCGCACGGTGCAATCGGAAGGTGATGGAGATGGCGATCTGCGCGGTGAAGGCGTTGACCACCGTAAAGGTGCCGACGCCTGTTGCTACCGTGAAGTCCATAACCTGACGCGATTGGCCGAGGCAAGTCCCGCTGGTTATCTCGAGGTAGTAGGGCACCCACGACTGGCCTGGCCGCGACAGGAGATCGTCCGATGTCGTTACTACGGTCGTTCCACCAGCATTGCCCGCCGCCGACGTTGTGCCCGTGATGTAGTCGCCGATACGAATGCTGAGGGCCTGCTCGAGCTGCGTGCCGCTTCTCATTTCTTAGCCTTCTTGCCTGTTGGCTTCCAGCCGTGTTCTACGCCTCGCAGAAGGTTTGCCTGCCGTTGCGCCTTCGTCTTCGTCGTCTTCTTAGCCGAAGTCTTACCGCCGTGCGTGACCTTGTAGCCGTCGGTCTTTGTTATCTTGACTGGCATCGCTACTTCCCCCGCTTGCCCTTACGCTTCTTGGTTCCAGCGCCCTGCACCTCGACGGTGCCCTTCCCATGACTACCTTTTTTCTTACGCTTCTTGCTCATCGCTACACGTCCTGTTCAGGATTGCAGGACTCACCAGTGTCATGGCGACAGAGATGCCAGACAGCTCGTACCGTCATCTCCTCGTTAGCCTGCCCCGCGTTTATCTTGACGGCGTAGGCTTTGAGTTGCCGAATCCTGTCTCGGATGGCGGTCTTCGTGGCCGCAGGGATGGCGTTGTAGGCAGCTTCTGGTATCGCCAAATCCAGGCTAAACCGAATCAGGCTCATACGTATTGCCCCCTCGTCTCCAGGTAGATGCGCTGTATCTCCATCGGGTTCAAGGCTCGGCTGTAAATGCGAATGTCATCGAGTTGACCAGTGAAATCTTCGCTACCAATATTATTCTCACCAATAGTCAAGAGACCCACAGCGGCAGTAGGTAGACCAGGCGTAGCAGTTCGGTCTATCAACCCATTTAGATATGTTATTGCTAATGGGACAGAACGATTGAAAGTGCCCACTACATGATACCAATTGCCCTCGCTTATAGTTGTGAGGAAATCCATAGCAAGAGTTCCTGCAACATTGTATGCCCAGCGAAAGTGGAAAATTGGGCTACTACTTTTCCAAAGTCCATAGAAGTTAGTACCATTACGGTTATAACTTAGAAGGCTTTGCCAAGAGGCGGTAATTGGAATGGGTAATTTTACCCACATCATAAGGGTAAATGCTTGGTCAAGAGCTAGTGCTGCTAGCGAACCGCAGTTGATTTTGTCATCTATCCCATCGAAGTAAGTGCCCTGCGGCTGCCATACCGCTCCGCTCCGAGTCACCAGGTGCCCATAGGCCGAGCGGTCGGCGAAGGTAGCCGAATCGAGTTGGCGCAAAGGCAGATACAGCACTAACGTCGGGTCGTAGACGAAGGCTGGCGTCATGCGCTCAAGGACTGCCTGCACTTTAGGTCAGCCTATAGGTCATCGTAATGTAACTGCTGTTCTTCATCTTGCCAGTGGCAGTTTCACCAGCGGCAGCGCCTGATGCTATGACGGCCCTTATGTAGAACAACGGCCCTGTGCCAGAGAAATATCCCGTTGGTGCCCAACGGCCACTTATTGTCAAGTCGGCATAAGCCGCGCAAGAAGCGGCCCTGGTCTGCTCAGCAATCATGTCAGTCCAAGAACTACCCGCATCGCTCGCCTGAAACTTCCAAAGGACACTCTCCGCGGCGGCGCTGGATTTGGCCGCTACCGTCAAGCCGAACTCTATCTGCTCCAGCGTGTAGCCGACGGGTTGCTTGATAACCGCTGTCTCGATGGCGGTATAGGTGGCGTCAATCCCTGACACTTCGGCACTATACTGCACACCGTCAGTAGTAAGTAATCCTTTGCCAAAGGGATTGAGCGTGAACACCATGATCGGCGGACGATTCTGTGTGATGCCGAAGATACTCGGCATACTCTCGACGATCACTCGCCCCAGGACTTCGTTGCCCGTTGGCAGCGGCCCCGTTATCTCGACTAGCGCCTGTGGCACCTTCTGTGTCATCGCTATACTCCTCGTTCACGCCGTTCATTACGCCAGCGAATGAACTCACTTAGCGCCCCTCTTACGTCGGCCCGCGACATCGTGGCTACTGGCTTCGGCCCCTTCGCCTTCAACTGCGCCAGCGTCTTCTCTTTCTCGGCCTCGATGATGGCCTTCAACTGGCCGACATCCATACTGTCGGCGCCAGGAATGTATAGCAGCATTTCCCTCTTGGTTGTCGGCTCTACTATCGGCAGCCAGAGACGGTTAGGCATTGGACAATATGCGCCTTTCCCGCCGAGTGATCCTCTCCTGGTCAAGGTCTTTCACAAGCGCCATGAACTCGTCCCATTCCCTATCATGCACGAACAATGCAGTGGCGAAGTCGTAAGTTCCAAGAGGGTCAAACTTGTCGCGTTGAATCAACTCCCCGCGCAGGGCACCTGCTCCGACTCTCTCGATCTCGAACTTGCTCATTTTGCCATCAGTTCCTTCGCCCGCTGCACACCCATCTTGTAATAGGGCTTGCTCGGCAATTCGTGGCCCACTGCTTCCTCTTGCTTGCGGTGCGCATAGTCAAGTTCGGAAGCGGCTTCCTGCATCAGCGATACCCGCGTCCGCCCTGCCTTGTCTTTGGTCTCGGCGCCGACGGGCCGATAGACGCAGTAGCCCGATCCCACGCCAGTCTCCGTTACGAGCACCTGGCTCGCGTAGAACGGAACGCGCAGCGCCTCTAGGCCGCATTCGGGGCAGAGGATGGGGTCGTTACACCCCATCCTCCTCCGCGCCTCGGTTACATGGCCGGCTTCACACCTGAAGTCGTAGGTCGGCATCGCTAGCTGATAGCCACCGAGAGCAGCTCGATGAAGTCGTAGCTAGCGAAATACACAGGGCCAGCAGCCGCCGCAGCGACCTGCAAATGGAAGTTGGCTGGTCCCAACAGCACTGGCGGCACCCTGAACGACTCGTTGGCGAGTTTGAAGTTGCCAACCGCAGCCGCCGTAGCCTGGTAATGCACGCGAGTCGTGGTGTTCAATTCCGCTGCAACCACGACGCCACCAGCAGCGGACACACGGCAGACTGAAGCTGCCGCTGCCCCGTTGGTCATAAGCGGCAGTGCCACAAACACCGTGCCCGACACGGACACGGCGGCCTGCGACTTCGCGGCGCACATCGGAAGCGTGCCGCCCGCGAAGCTCTCCACATCTACATTGAGGTAGACGGGGATGATGGTGTAGCCAGTGGCGGCGTCGGAAGACGCCTCTGCCTTGGTATCGGTGACATCGACGTCACCGGTGAGGCCGGTGGTGATGGTGCCCAACCGCACCTGAAAGACTCGACCTTCGAGGGCCATCGCCGTGAAGAAATCCAGGACACAGCCTTCGCCGCGCTTGGAACCCTTCCAGCCAATGCTAGTCTCTTCAGACGCCGCACGTGGCGAGTCCTGGTTTACATATACCAATGCTAGTTCGGACATTCTGCTTACCTCCTGTTTACTTACGGAGCCAACGTCAAGAAGACGAGGCTATACTCGGTGGTCGCGCCGACCGACATGACGTAGCCAACAACCGGCTCTTGGCCGTTGTTGTCGCCGCTGTTCAGCGGATACACATCCACCGAACCCGGCGTAGTTCCGCCTGGGCTTACCGTCTTGCCAACAAGCACTGCGCCATTGGTCAAGACGTTGCACGGCCCCCAGGTCTGCAACCAGCCATAGCGGGTTGCCGCTATCGCCCCTGGCGTTACGCCGATGGGGATACCCGTCGCTGTCGTCGGGTTGATGAGTGCCCCATCGTAGGCGTTCTTGCGCAGCCCTATCCTGCTGGCTGTCGTGAGGGCCACCGTCAAGGCGTCCTCGTCCTCCAGCGTGATGACACCAGCAACATTGACTGCTATCGCTGGGTGGGACTTGATCTTGCAAATCTGACCCTCGCCAGCTTCATTGTTGACGAACAGGTAGCCTTCCTTATACAGGTCGGCGGTGATGGTCGTGCTAGCCCCGTTGGTGAGGGTTACTGCCGTCGCTCCGATAACAGCGGCTGCTGGCACCAAGTCCTTGAGGTGGTCAGTTGCTACCACGCATTCCTGCATGAGTTTGCCAATGGCGAGATCGAGTGCGCCCGCCTTAGCGTAGCGATACACTCGGCCATCAGCCGTGACCATGCGCGTGCCCAGTGGCAACCTCTGAGCCGAGGTCGGGGTTAGCCACCCAGCCATCGGCCCGTAGATAGTTCCTGTGAATCCCATGTTTGCCTCCTAGATGTCCTGTGTCTTCGCCTTCGTATGGCTGCGCTTGTGTCCCAAGAGGGCAATCCTTACCGTGAACTCACTCCCGCATGTTTCGCAGACGTAAACCCTGGCCGCTGCCTTCTTCTCGGTCGCAACCCCCACTCCAGCGGATGACATTGCTGTTGGGTGTTCGGGCGGTGTCAACGTGAATCCGCGACCACGATAGCGTCGCTGCGAGTAGGCATCGGCAGGCAGATTCGGCATCGCCGTTCCGTCGGGCTTGTAGTAGGTCGCCTTCGGCTGTTCATTGATAACACCCCTCGGCAACTCCCGCACAGCAAAGCCCGCCGTCGCCAACTCCATTGTCAACTTTCTATCTCGTGGCCGTTTACTCACGCTTCATCCCCCTTACGCACTGGTGCTGATGCTCCCCATTTCGAAGCGCATCGGAGCTCCGTAGCCATCGTCGAGTTCCCAGCAACCGTAGTCTGCCGTTACAACAATCTCGGTTGCCCGCAACGAAGCATCGCGTTCCCGCTCGGTATTGAAGCCCATTTGCTCTAGGACACACATCGCATTCTTCGAGATGACGGCCCCATAAGCCGAAGTAGTGGCGCCAATAACCGCGATGTTACCGTCCTCAAAGAACGGCACGCCCGATAGGGTGATGGCGAAGAAGTCTTTGAGCAAGTCGGCGGCGAATCCCGATGGGATCGGATAAGTGGCCCCAGGCCCAGTTGAAAGGCTCCGCGTCAGATAGGCGATAGCATAGGGGTGATGCACTATCGAGAGCGGAGTCGGGAACTTATTGGCTCGTGCGTGCGCGATGCACGCGCTAGCGTTAGCCGCATTCAGATACGCGCCGTCGGCGCCGAGGGTAACGCCCCCATTCAACGCCGAGAACAAGGCGATGACATCAGTATCCTTTTTGCGAGCCATCGCATCGCCCATCTGTCGGCCAACAATCTTGAACGCGCTTTCATTCTCCTGGCGCACAAGCTTGTCGGTCAGGATGACCTTCAACCCGACCTCACCAGTAGTAAGGTCGATAGTGGTCATGCCAATGTCTTCGGTGTCGGTAATGTCAACACCATCAGACAAGTTGCTAGCCGTCATCTGCCCCACCTTCGGGACAGTGACCTGCTTATTGCCCTTGCCCAACGTCATCTTCTCGACGAGGTTGACGCAGGGCATGTTGTGCTCCATCGTGTAGCGAGCCTGAGCAATCACAATCCCTTGTGCATTCTCAAGCTGCCCTGTAGTTGCTGTCTGAACAGCCATATTTACCTCCTGTTATGGTTCCAGGCCGAGTTGCTTCATACCCGCCTCGTATTGGCTGCTGGAGATGCGCCCATCTCCATAGGCATCACGCAGATCACTCGGCTTTTGGCTACCCCTGCCCGTGCTGCCTGCGCGCCGCTCCGTGTAGATGCCTTGTTCGGCTTCTACCGCGCGGCGCTCTTGGCGAGTATTGTCCCTAGCGGGAACCTGCTTCGCGGCCCGAATCAACTTCTTGCCCTCCGCCCATAACTCGTTGGCATCGCCGATTCCCTTCAACCCAGGCTCGATAGCGGCGAAGTCCACGCCCGCGATGTCAGCAGCCTCGCGCACCTCGTTCATCGTGTTGTCGAAGTACTGCTTGGCGTCAGAACGTGCTTGCTCCTGCTGCCTCTCGTTCGCCAACCGCTGAAGTTGGGCATTCGCCAAACGCTGGCTCGAAATCACGGCCTTCATAGCCGGGTCGTAAGTCTCTAGGTCGATACCATCGAACGGGTCGGGCGGCGGTGGCTCCGGTGCCGCCGCACGCTGTAGGAGCAAGTTCTGCAACTCTCCTACTCGCCGTTCGGCACGTGAAGCCTGTCCCTGTGCGGCCCTGATCGTCTCCTGGGTTTCCCGTTGGTATCGAGCGAACCACGCTGGCGCTTGCTCTTCAGGGGCAGCAGCGCCACCTTGCTCAAGGCCTGTCTCATCGAGAGGCAGGTCTTGATCCGGCAGTTGCTGTCCGAGAAGGTCTTGGCCTTCGTTCATGGTCATTGCTGTCTGTTCCTCCTGTGAATACAAAACGCCCCAGAGATTTGCACCTCCAGGGCGTTCTTGTTGGCGTCTATGCGCCGGTTATTCGGTTGTTGCCATATAGGAGCGGGGCTTACGTCTTGTGCGCACTCTGAACCGCAGTCGCGACGTCAGCTTACCCTGCGGCCCCCGCTCCTCGTACGTCGTGTAGTCTAGCTGGTTGGTGTCCCTGTTGTCAAGTAAGGATTAGCGTTCTCCACTCCACATTTGGGACACCATATTTTTGTAGGCTGAAGCACCTTACTTCCTCGATGCACCACCTCCAATTCCCCACTGCCATTTACCTTGCCGAGAAGCCGGCCACAACCGACGCAGTGGAGTTCCTTTGTCGCTATCATCGCGCCAGAACCGGTAGGCGACTCGTAGGCGCGGGGGCTGACGTAGGCGCCGTCCGCGGCGCCGCTGCTGGCGCACCTGGGAGTGTTGGTGTTGTCTTCGCCGATTCGTAAGCCTGTACTCCAACACCAAGCGCCGCAAGGATGCCCGCCGGTATCGCCGCACCTGGCCCCATCAGACGCCAGGCATCGGCAATGTCGCCGATCGTCATTGGCACGAAGCGATCCCACAACTGGTTCTTGATAGTCGGCACATCCAGCGTCAGTTCGTCGCCGATAAACGTCTTGCCATCGGCCACGTCAACGATGATGGAGGTCTGAGGCGCCAACTTGCTGCGCCCGAATCGCCCTGCCGTATCCAGTCGGTTGATTTGGATACTCTTGCCCGCCTGAGTCGTTGCCCTGCCATGTGCAATCTGCGAGATGTAGCGCACGATGGGTTGGTAGCCTCCCCAGATGTCGATTCGTAGTGGGCCGAAACGCAACTTCCCGAAGTCGGTTGAGTCGGTATCAAGACTTACATCGGCAAGCCCCGTCAACTTGAAGAAGGCCAGTAGGCTTATACCCGCCGCCAGCGATGTCGCATACAGGCGTGCCGTCTCTTTGCGAGCTACAGGCGACTTTGAGATAAGCATCGTCGGCAATTGAAACTTCGCTACCAGGTTGCGTGGCGAGTAGAGGACTTGGGCTGCGAGGTCGCTAGCTTGATTCAACCTTCCGAGGTCACCACGACCGGTAGCATAGTTTAGCACCTTCGCCGTTTGCGCCAGATCGTTTAGGTCGATAACCCCAGCTTCATAGAGTTTTGCGTAGTCGTAGAAGACGGAGTGCCGCAGTTCGTTGCCCATTGTTACATAGGCACGTTCTGAAGCCCGCATAATCCTGCCCACGATGGGCGTTTTGCTAATGAATCGTGAAGCGTAGGCTTCTTCCCTAGTTGCAGCAGTCCCCGCCCGTTGACGCAACGGTGCTTCATAAAGACCAACCTCTTGCGCCAATCCGTAGAACTTGTTGCTTTGGCGTGTCTCCTCCGCTAACAACGCACCCTCTTCGGTGCCGAAGGCTTTGAGTTGAGTCTTCATGCTGCGCGCCCAGACCCTAGGATGGCCCGCCGCCATCATCGCGCCCTGTCGGAGCGAATACGACAGGTCGAAGGTGGTCTGTAACGCTCGCGGTATTCCGATCACGTCGCGTACGATGGCCCAGTTGCGATGGGCACGTAGTTTCAGCACATCACCAATCAATTCACGCCCAACAACCTTCTCCAGGTGTGCCAAGTCAGACTCGGCAGGCATCTCACCCCCAAGTAGTTCCCTGAAGGCTGTTCGAGCGCTTACCTTTTGGAACGGTTGCAACCTCGTCGAAGCAGAGATGGCATCGTGAACTGCATTGAGGTCGGCAGCGGTTATCTGGTCGGCTATCGCCTCAAACTCTGGTTGCGGTAGTTTGCCCTTCAAGGCACCCAGTTCACGTTCACTGATCGCCGCGCCCCCGGCTTCGGCCTGTAAGGAAGCAAGTCGTCCCGCCAATTCCATGCGCCGCTTGTGATAGCCTGCTAGTTGCTCTGGACGCAATCGCCTAACGGTAGACATTGCCTTGCGGATGTTCTTGATTGCATCGCTCGGTGTCGGCGGTGGAGGCTGTCCTGGCCTGTCACCAGTCGGCGGCGGAGGCGGTGGAGGCGGTGGGGGTTCGCCCGCCGCGGCTCGCTTCGCCTGCACTCGCTGATTTGCACGGTCGATAACTGCGGCGGGTTCCTGTCGCGCTGCTCTCTGTGCGGCTCGACGTTCAGTCATTTGCACCTGACGCTCCGCCTGCTCTATTACGGACACTGGACGCGGCGACGCCACCTGCCGCTTCAACGGCTGTTTCACCGCTTCGGCGGCTTCTTGCGTGGCCTGCACCGGCGCGACTTTCGCTACCGTGATCCCTTCTTGCCCTGTTATCGCCCGCTCAATGTCGTTCAGCGTCACTTCGTTGATTGACCTTCCCATAGAACGGGGCATCGAGGTCAGTTCTGCGCGAAGTGCCTGAACATCCTCAATTGTCTTGGCCTGATTTATTCGCCGCTCAATTGGCTCGGCAGCACGTGGCGCTTCTGTCGGGCGCTCGACACCCTTCGCTTCGCTCAAGGGCAGGCCTTCGGCGAGTAGCCGAGGCTCTACTGGCGGACGCTGGGCCGCACCACGTCCAGCACGAAACTCCTCTCGCTCGGCCATCCGCTCGGCCATATAATCAGCTTGCTCCTGCTCGACAGCAACCCTATCAGCCTCCCACTCAACCTCCTTCCTGGCCTGAAGGTTCCGAAACCAAGTTTCGGCATCAGCCAGCTCGCTTCTCTCGGAAGCGGTAAGCGTCCCCGTTTCCTCTCCTAGTCGCAACGTCAATAAACGCCTATACCTCTCGATAGCAGGGCGAACTTCGCCTTCAGGTGTTGTAGGTCTAAACCACTCCGGTAGGACATAGCCAGGCTCACCAGGACGCGGCTCGCGCGCCCTCGGAGCTATAACTTCGCCTTCAAGCGGCGCGGCAGGCGCGGCGGCAGGCGCGGGTGCGGCCCTTGCCGCGAGGTCGGGGTAGTCGGAGAGCACTTCGGGCGGCACGGGTTTGCCTTCGGCTAGAGCTTGGCGCACAAGGGATTCGTGCAGCTTGTTAGATTGGTCGGTAAACCACTTGTTTCTTCCCGCAGCCGTCGGTCTCGCTGACCCTGAATAGATAGCTCCACCTATTGGCTTTCCTATCATTTGCTTTGCAAGCGGACTCCGATAGAACTCCATAGATGTCATCTGCCAGGGTTCGCGCGCCGCAGGCGCTACTTCGGCTGCGGGTATACCAGTCCTTTCCGCCATCCGAACTCGTTCGGCAGCGGGGGGTACGGCGGGAGCAGCCGCTGGTATTTCTTCGGGGGCTTGATAGGCAAAGAGACCACCTTCTCGTCTAACTGTGGCATCGAACAACATCTCCTTTGTAGGTCTTGGGCCAGCCAACATAGCCGCTTGCTGCGGATGCGGACTAGCAATCACTGAATCGGCATAGTCGCCCAAGAATTGCCGTATCGCCTTTGAATAATTACCAATCTCGTCAATGTGCCTCAGCAACCGTTCTTGGAACGGCGTTATCTCACGCTCAAGCATTTGCCCCTGAGCCAGAAAGGTGTCAACTGTTAGTTTGCGCTGCTTTAGTAACGCCAGCATCCGCAGCGACACCGCCAGGTCCTCAGCAATCGTAAGGTCAGGGCTGCGTTCACCTGTCCGCACCAGGTCTTCAGCCTGTGCCATCTTGGGCAGACTCGCCATCATACCGTCTTCAACCTTCTTGATTATCGGCTCACGGCTCTCGAAGAATATCTGAGTCAGGTGTTGTCCCGCTTGCCCCGGATATGTCCGTGCGAACATAGCAGCCTTGACCCGCTGCATCCCAGCTAGATTCAACTCGCCACCGCTGTCTACCAGCGATGCCCGCTCATTCGCCGGAAGCGTCGAAAGGAAGTCACCGATAAAGGCACGATTGCTCGCTAGCCGCAAGGTTGTGTCGAGATTGCCCGTCTCTTCAGGGGTATACAAGTCGTTCAGACGAATGCGCCTAGCGTCCTGAATAGCGTTCTCAAGCGGACTCATCGCCACAACAGCAGGTTGGTTGGCTTCACTGGCAAAACGCACCCTGTCAACGTTGCTTATGCGAGAACGCACCAGGACGGGGTTTCGCATTCCCACCAACTGCTCAGGGCTAATCCCGAACTGCGGTAGGGCTTCACGCAAAGCAGTCTGATAAGCTCGCCATTGCTCAGGATACGACTGCGATGCTAAGCGAAGCGCCATCACCCGCCCGTTCCCTGATTCAACTGTCAGGTCAGGGCCGACAATGGGCGAACCTCGGTCGAGAGTATAGGTATCCTGGATAAGGATTTCGGGGATTATCTTGGCAGCCGTGTCCTGCACCCACTTGCGGTTCGGGCCGCGCTCTCTCATTCTCGGCTGCAACTCTTTGGGATAAGCAGGGTTGGGCGCAAACTGATCGGTGTGCGATGGCACTAGACTATCGAGTTCTACAACTCGGTTCTGCATCTGATACTGCCGCGTCGGGTCAGGCCCATAAGCCACCGTCTCGTTGCCAGGCACTTCGCTCGGCCTCCGCCCTATCGCCCCGCGCTCCTCCGCCACCAGCCGCCCTATCGCCGCACGCTGCTCCGCTGGCACTACCTCCAGCATCCGCCTCTGCACCGCGCTCAGGTCAAGCCCACGCGCTTGCCTCGCCATCGCCGCGCCAAGTCGCGGGACGTTGTGTATCGTCTTCAACCCCAGAACGAAGCCCGCCGCATGCGCAAAGTCCTCAGCAGTCGGAAGCCGTCCCTCAAGTGCCGCGCCACCTGCACCAAACGCCGCTATCTCCGCGCCAACTCGCACTGGCACGGGCGCTCCCCGTGCTGCTACGCCTACACCACCGAGCAAGCCGCCAAGCGCCACGCCTCGGGCGCCGGCACCCGCTATCTCCGCAGGCCCGCCTCCAGCAGCCGCAGCCCGCGCTACATCGAAGGCGCCGAAGCCCGCAGCGCCACCAGCCACTGGCGCCAACCGCCCCAGTTGAGGCAACGCCTTCGCCACACGCCCACCTACGCCAA
>Ga0180732_1001649_pt1 | contig 13231 bp, 17 predicted proteins | sample KR11_01MetaG_FD_148674 | JGI IMG/M metagenome (GOLD analysis project Ga0180732, IMG submission 148674) | Groundwater microbial communities from the Olkiluoto Island deep subsurface site, Finland - KR11_0.1 MetaG | ecosystem: Environmental > Aquatic > Deep subsurface > Groundwater | place...
TATGGAAACGAAGTATAAAGAAATAGATGAGATTAATGATTTTGGTGTGACTGTTAAAGTGGGCGAGGATTGCGAAGCTAAGATTGTTAAAGATTTTAGGCCTATTTTTGCCCCTATTTTATCAAGAATATATTATAAAGACAACCCGGCACTACAGAAAATAGGGTGTGATGGTTTTATTCAACCTCAACAAGTTCTATATGATATCAAATGCAGGCGGTTTGTGGATTTAAAGTATGTTGGGGTGGATATATTATTAGAGACGGTCTCTGTCATAGAGAAAAACAAACCTGGTTGGGTATATTATACTAAATCACCAATCGTCGCATATTTTTGGTTAAATATAAGCATGTCAGCTTTTTTAGATGGTTATATTTTATACATGGATGAAATAAGAAAGTTCTTTGTGGGTAATGAAAACAAATATCGTAAACCTCGTGATGCAATTTCACATCGGAACGGAACGGTATGGCATACAGAAAATCGAGTAGTTAAAATTGAACAATTTCCAATAGGCAGCATACAACATATATCGAAAGAAGCATTTACCCCAAAAGAGCAAACACTACTATCCAAGTATATTAAAGGGTTCGTACCGAGCGCAGATACAAAATAATTCTCACAACCCACGAAAGAGATCCTTCAATCCTGTAAATGGATTTCGAACCGTATACCCTGCTGCTCTGCGTCCTTTTGGTCTCACGAACTTGCCAAGACCCTGAAGTTTCGGGATTTGTAGAGGGATGAAAGAGGGTGTTCTTGGAGGATATCCTGGCGGGTATCCCGGAGGTCTTGACGGTGGATATCCCGGAGGTCTTGACGGTGGATATCCCGGAGGTCTTGAAGATGGATAACTGGGAGTACCCAGTGATGGATATCCTGGGGGACGGGATGGTATTGAACTCCGTACAGGTGAAGGCGGACGACTTGACCGTATCTGAGATTGAATAGACTGAGCTGTACTTCTGGACGCTGAACGAATTGATGAACGCACACTTGAAGGCGATGATATTCTACTGCGCTGTGAAGGTCTGAACAGGCTTGATGCCAGGCTTTCAGGCGTGATCACAGGTGTCTGGTATTCCCTGTACCTGCGTAATGCCGTTTGCTGTTCACGCATAAGCTGTCCTGCTGTCTGGACTGTTTCTTTCTGTGGACTGGGCGGCTTTGCTGCGGCACCAAGCACAACAGCACCGCTGATAGCGGTTGTTCTTATTGCAGGTTTAAACAAATCTCCTGTCATTAATAAGTTTTTATTTATGCCACCTTTAAAAGATGGAGGTTTAATGGTTATTTTTGTACCTAATGAGGTTGTTCGTATTGAAGGTCTGAACAAATCCCCAGTCATAAACTCTAGCGCTTCAGCTTTCGGTGCTTCAACCTTATACTCCATAAGTGGGACCTTCTTCCCTTCCCATTTAGTATATTGCTCGAACCTGACACGGGTCGCTTTTGCTTCCGGTGGAATGATAGCTTCCTTCTCCATTTTTATCCCCTTTTCAAATGCTGCGCTGACATATGCCACGTCTTTTGGTGCGCTCTCTGTCAGAAATCTCGCCTGTGCTGCAAGACTCATGCGTGTACTTACGGGACTTCGTCTAACATCTGCTATCCCCATCCATATTCCTGTTGGCGTTTCTGGAGGAGCATCCCAGCCGAACAACTTATATCCCCTGTTGATCTTCCAGTAATGCGGGACGGTAGCAGGTGCAATATATGTCCCCGGTAGTTCTGATGTGCCTGCCTGCGTTACGGTCTCCTTTGCCCATTCTGACGGGGTGGCATGCCAGCCGCCGAGTTTTTCTTCAGTTCCCGGTAATCTAAACTCACCTTTCTTGAACTCAGTGATCATATCCGCAGGTGTCGAACCTCTTGGCATTTCAGGATATTTCACACCTCGCAATGCTTGTGGGTCGATGATCATTTCTGGTGGAACATATTCTTTACCCCTGAATTTTATAGTTTCGCTGATTTTTCCACCTGCGCCTCTCACACCATGAAATATGCCGCCCATTACGGCAACATCAGCTACAAGTTGCGCCGGTTCTTTCTCTGCCTGTTCCGCTATCCCGCCAACAACAAACAAGCCGCCCACAACAGCCATACCGGGAAGTGCAGCAGGGGATTTGATCGCAGCTCTACCAATCGTTTCTACTGTACCTGGTATAGCTCCGCCGAACTCTACCGTTCTGGCGATCGATTCTTTCACCAGTCCAGTAAGGTCTGCTCCGGGATCAAAACCCGGTGCTCTGACAAATCCTTTATCAAGTCCCCGGATAGCCTCTGCAGCGTTCTGCGCTTGTCTGTAAATGTTCGCTGAAAAGGCAGATAATTCAATACCACCGGATGGCATAACGCTTAACAACACCTTCTCTTTCTGTGATAGTTCCGGAGGTCTCCACACATACCCCTTCTCTGCATCGGGCATTACTTGCGGTGTCCACCCTTTTCGAGTCATGGTTAGCCATTCCTCTTTAGGAATACCTGGTGTCTCGGCATAGCTATAATCAAATTGTGTTCTTGCCATAGCTGCCGTAAGTATTGGCGTCTGGCTTTGCGCTATCTGTCCCTGCGCCTGTGCCTGTGGTTGCCGTGCCTGTGGTTGCCGTGCCTGTGGTTTTGCTTGCGTTATGTATTGCTGGGCTGCCTGTTCTGTCAAGAAGTATTCAGTGGGCTGCCCTGCAATATCTACGCTGTACCCACTGACCGCTCCGGATGATACAGCGCGGCGTACATCTGTAATTCCACCAATCGGTACTTTCATCATGGCTTCGGATTCTGCTATGGATAACTTTGTACCTACTAATGATGATGAGGGTTGCTTTTCTGCTTTACGTTGTTCCTGAGTTTTAGGAGCGGCTGCTGCTGCGCCTGTGCCGGAAGAACTAACGCCGCCTCCTCCACCGCCACCGCCACTACTAACAGGACTTCCGACAGGACTTACACCAACCTGTCCGCCGCGTGCTATGTATGCTGCTATTTCTGCGGCTGCTGCTTCTGATACTGTATCAGTCATTTCTATTTACCTCATGTTTATTGTATTCGTTTTCATTATTCCTCAACCGGATTTCCATAAATATCGTATCTCTGTCTTCTCACTGCGGTCCATATGAATTGCCCGATGCCGTAAAATGTCAGGAAATACGTCAGGAAATAACCGATAGAAATATAGAATTCTTGATCGTCTGCTGTCTGCCATGTTTCTGAAACGTCCATCAACCCAGTACTCTGCAAACCTGTAAGCATATTCTCACACGGCACCAGCACGAACACAAGCAAAATGGAAGCGAAGACGCACACTATCATGATAATAAATGCTTCCCATAATGACGCCGCCGAACTCACTGGAATCCATCCTCCTGTCTTTTTTCAAGCGCTCTTACGATTCCCCATGCCATGCAGCCCAACAGGATTACCAGCGGGACAACAAGCATAACATTATGCTGAAAGTTCATAGCATCATAGTTCTGCTGCGTGACCATTCCTGCATCAACAAAATTAGTATTATAGGCATCAAAAACCATGTTTGTCGGGATCAACAGAGTTGCGAATATTGCCGATCCGCCTATAAGAACCGTAGCAATTACAATATAGCCGAAGCTGACCATGATCTACCTTTTCTTTTTCTTATTGGTAGTTCTCTTTTTAGTAGTTTTTTTCTTGGATTTACGTGGTGCTGAGAAAGGATCATTGTATCCACCCTTTAGTTCCTGTGCCCTTGCTCTACTCGCCCCCCATTCCATGAACTTCTGAAATTTATTAGCTGCGGAAGCTGCCCCACTTTTTACTTTTTCCACCCGTTCAGGTGTTATGACAGCACGTATTTTTTGCGATACTGATCTCTTTTCCGTTTGTGCCATGATAATAAAATATCTGTCAAAGCATAAATAACTATTCTATCCTATATCTACTCATCCCGTATCATGACATAATGTTTGTTTTTATACTCAAAACCGACTCTATCCATGATTTTCATTTTACCTTTGGATATTTGGTCAAAACACATTTCCAAGTTCTCTCTTAAATCGTTTTGTTCATCTGTATTCATATTTACCTTAACCCATTTCTATCTTTATTTATTCTTACGATATTTAACATGTTCAACAACACTACAACCAATAAAACAGCTATGCCAAAATATGCTTCATTTCTGCATTCAGCCCAGACTACCTGATATTGCAAACATTGTGTCGAAGCTATATAAAAAAGAAAAGTATGATGTAAAATATAAAGACCAATTATTATAGAAAGAAGATTAATAAATATTCTTGATAGTTTCATAAAACCTCTTTTAATTTATTTTACCTCGATGAAAGTATCCCTGTATGAAATAACTATTCTATTTCATCTTTACATTCAGTACCTTTTAAAGGTTCTTTACCCAAAAGTTGCTTAAGAAATTCAGTATCACAAAACAAGGATTCTTTATCTTCCCATGGCTTCATGGTGTCTTTGGGGGCATCCTTTGCGTAAAAACTTTTACAACCACGCTCCCCAAAATCGAAATCTGAATAATACTTTTGTCCATTAAATAATTCAAATGGAAACTTAATATTCTTTTTACACTTTTCCACATTTCCATATATATCGTATAAACAACTATGACAACTTCTGTATCTCATTTTTCTCCAAACAAATTACCTCGATGACAAGATCCCTGCATGAAATAACGCTTTCAGGTATGCCCGTGCCAACTTAATTCCGAATACATAATTTTTTCTGACATCAGAATTAAAATATCTATCAACTGCACTCAGAATAGGAATTCTGCCGTAATTATGTACAGCATCTTTCAAACTCTTTTCATGCTGCGTTATCGTAACAAGCCGCCGGAAATAAATAAAAAATATCTCAAATGCATCTTCTGTATAGTATCCTCTGATATCCTTTGCTTCAAACTCAGCCAGGGCCATGTTAAGACTCACTGCGCATCCTTCCTTTTCAGCAACAAGCGGTTTGCCCTGTTCCTGATGAATAGCTGATATTTCAGGCATGTGTTACCCCGCGATCTTGTACGCCAGCGCACCGCCAACCAGGATCACTATAACCACGATTGCCATGTACATCAGTTTATCCTTATCAGTCAGCGCATGTTTCTTTTCTGCAATGAGTTCTATTGTTTGCAGGTAATTCTGCAGGTCAGCAGCGAATGTGGAAAGCGGGCTGTTCTGGAATGCTTCAACATAACTAAAAAATTTATCTGTCTGCACGGGCAATTTTACACTTTCGTCCTGGATTTGCTGAAATAGTTCAACAAGTGATTTCGTCTGATACGATTTTTTGTATGTTGTTAAATTCTGCTGGTATAATGCATCAATCTCTTCCGGAGTGGGTTCTCTGGTTTCCCCGTCCTCAAGTAATTTATCTTTGATTTGTTCAATAATATCCCCACAGAACGTCTTTAACACATCTTCGGGAATGTCTATTTTCCCTTCAAAATCATAAGCCTTAACCAATGTTGAACAATCATCCTGTAAGTAAGAACGGGGTTTGCTTACAAATTCAAGAATTACATGATCAGGTATAAACGCAAGGTGCGGATACTTTTCCCTTACGTACCCAAGAATAGTTCCCATAGACAATACGTTTTTAGAAGATTGAGCAATGGGTGCGCTTGTTGAATAATGCATAATCTCTGCACCGCCTGATAAAAACTCTCGTGGTGCTCCGCCTGACGATAACCTGGGGTCGAGATGCACACCTTGATTAGTTGTTCGGTCGATTTTAAAAACAGGATCGCCCTTAACTTCTTTTTCTCCAAGCTCAAATTTTGTATAGCCGCTCATAGCCACTTTTTCGATAATGGGCAGTCCTTCTTTTCGGGCCTTTGAAAATATCCTCCCTTCTGGATTCCATTTTCTATTTTCTATCCACCAATATACCGCCGGGAACTGTGAGAACAACATCAATATTATAGCGATAATTAGCAGAGTCATTACCGATAGCTGAACCGGTGAACTTAGGATTTCTAACATTATTAATCACCTAATAACAGTTATGTGCTCTCGTTTTATAATGTCTCGAATATGCTGTCTTTGACGAAACTGCCATATTGCAATCAAATAAGAAATAGGAAGAAGGACCAATAAAATTCTCATAGAGTTTATTAAATCCATATCTATTACTCCACTTGATTTAAGTTCAAGTGCAGCGATTAAAAACAAGATAAACAAAAGATATATTATATATACTGATGTAAACGCCCATGGATGATTTATTATTATTTTCTGTATTTTTTTTAAGTACATGATCAATCACTTCTTTTGCGTCAATGCAGACCGATAATTCTGTGTAATTTCATGTTGCTGCACGATCTTCCCCTGAACAATACGTTCTCTATCACTACTTACCGTCCTGGTAAACCTGAGTTCAAGTTGATAAAATAAAAAATTCATGATCAACCCCCAGACCGGATTTAGAACGTCAGATTTGTATGCCTTCGCTTGCGTAAACGCTCTGAGAAAAACCTTAGCTTTCAGATATGATATTTCCGCCTCTACGGGAAGTCCGTGATACGAAAGTATGATATTATCATCATACAGATTAGCCGCAAGTGATTTTAGTGCATCTTTAGCGCTTCTGGATAGTAACGCATTCTCAATGAAAATAACCATGTCCTCATGAGATTCGACTTTTCTGATTTCGCTCTGATGACGATAAAACGATTCAGGATAATCCGCACCGCTGGACGGCTGAAACGAAATATTCGCAGGCGGGTTCATGTATTCCGGCGGTATCTGTTCATGCGGTGTATCATTAGCGCCGAATAATTTACTGAAGATCGGAATATCCATAATTACCGTTTTATCTCCTTTCCTGATGGAATGTTCTTGGCAAGAACTATTTCTAACCGTTCCATAGCGTCATGCGGTTCTTTTTTCCCGCAAAGAGTACACCATACCCATTCATATTGTCCTGCCCGTTCTGTAGTAACGTATAATTCACGGCTGCAGTGAATGCATTTGTAATGAACGAACAGCGCATCATTATTCAATAAAAGCCCGGTAGATTCGAGTTTCTCTTTTACCGCCATTTGCAGGAATTGATATTTTGTTTTCCACTTATTTGGCATGCCTGCCATAATAGCTTCATTGATTTCATCTGAAACCTGAGTATTTAATACATTCATAATACTCCGTGGGGTGCAGGATAATTAATAGCCGAATAACGAATCGGCAATCGTATTCCAGATTCGGGTTTGGTAGCACTTTGATAACAATGATGGGAACTCGCAAGTCCCATCCTGCGTATCAAATTCGCAGTTAGAGCCGCATCGGAGTTGTTAGAAGATGTTTTTAAATCTGGCACACCGAGAGTTTCCTCTCTGTTTAATGACAGATCACAGTTGCCACTAACGTGCGGAATATCTGTGGGTGTGTATGTATTTCTTTCTTCTAACTGCTGCATAGTTTTACTTATGCCTCCTTGTCAACCTGTTGCCCATATCCCTCACGGGACATGCCCACACCTATCAGATGTGGGTGATTGACACTTATACTTATACTTATATCATTAATAAGAACAACGTTGATACTGATATAGATTTCGCTATGCAAGGGGGTATGATTCATCCACTGGATAAGTCCGGTGGTAATCTCTACCCATTGACCCCACGAGGTTAAAAAAAAATAAAATAAAATAAAAAAAAGAAAAGAAAAGAGATGAGCTATTTTATAGCCCGCCCCCTCCCTTACCTCTTCCTCTGCCTCCACCGAATATGGCGAACAGTGCCATAAGTGCCATAGCTGCAACGGCTATGATGACTACGGCTGAGAGCAAAGCGCCCTGGGTCGTCCAGATTTCACCACCGGTTACGATAGCCGGGTTGGTTGTGGCGTTCCACTGGCTGCCTGCTGGAATTGTTACAGCGCCTTCAATGCTTGCGCCAATTACACCAGCCAAAGTGAATGCTACTGCGATAGCGACTACGATAATGACCGCATAGAACACAGCCATAAGCGTCCCGACATTACCGGAATCATTGCGCTGGATTTTATGATATGTTTCAATTAATTTTTTAGGTATTTTCATTTAATTTTCACCTCCTTTAGAACAGACCTCTTGGAATTGCGAAAGGACTGGATGCTCGTTTCGCCTTAGTTTTCTTTCTTGGTGCATACTCAACCCTTACAATTTTCTTATTGATACGTGGCGCTCTGGATCGTACATCTGTCAATGTTGATTTTGGGAACTCCGTTATTTTTGTTGTTCCATTTTTGAATGTAAACTTTACTTTTACCATTACTTTTTCACCTCTTTGTTATAGAGAAAAAAAGGACGGAATGTGTTTACATTCCACCGCCCTTACCTCTTCCTCTGCCTCCACCGAATATGGCGAACAGTGCCATAAGTGCCATAGCTGCAACGGCTATGATGACTACGGCTGAGAGCAAAGCGCCCTGGGTCGTCCAGATTTCACCACCGGTTACGATAGCCGGGTTGGTTGTGGCGTTCCACTGGCTGCCTGCTGGAATTGTTACAGCGCCTTCAATGCTTGCGCCAATTACACCAGCCAAAGTGAATGCTACTGCGATAGCGACTACGATAATGACCGCATAGAACACAGCCATAAGCGTCCCGACATTACCGGAATCATTGCGCTGGATTTTATGATATGTTTCAATTAATTTTTTAGGTATTTTCATTTAATTTTCACCTCCTTTAGGAGTAATTATTTTATTGTCATAATACTATTTATAATTATACTATAAGTATAATTATAAGTATAATTAGTTTTTTCTCTTAGCCTTCCTGAGCGTTCGGTTGAGTTCCTGCTCGGCTTTTGTTATTTCTATGTCAAATTCCTGCCGATAATCGTTACTTATCCCATATTTTTTAGCAAGTGTATTTAGACTAGATACCCCATCTTTGAATGGGCGATCTTTCAACTTAAATATAGTCTTTCTGTCTCTTCGTTGCCTTAAATTAATATCTATTATATATTCGCTCATATCTTAACCACGTCCTTTGAAGAAAACATATAAAATTGCAAAAATTCCAAGTGTTATAAGAGCAACTGAGACAAGTTGATACTGTGCAGGTAAGAATGATATCATCAGCCCTCCAAAGATAATCCCAATGACCATAGGAATGTTCATAGACTTCTGTTTAATCCAAAGCATAACAAATACCATGAACCATACGATCGCATAAAAGAAAGCCCCTATCAGGTTTGTGAACGGTAATGTAGTCGCCATGACAAGCGCAGGCATGTCTTTGTTCCTCATTGCCTCGTGTAATTCATTATATGGCGTTTCGTTCAGGGCAGCGATGGTTGTAGTAACCATTGCAGGATAAACATTTATTCCCCAGGCAAGCAGGTTTGAAGATCCGTTCGCATTGGTCCCGTTCACAGAAACGTAATGATATCGCCCTGTACTCCATGAAGTTGTATAGTTATCATAGTTATTCGATTGCAGAATACCATCCTTATACCAGTTCCATGTCATGTTTTCGTTGTTTGTCAAAACAAAAAAGGTTATCGGCTCTGAGTTGTTCAAGAATATTTTTGATATCGATGTATCATTCGTTTTAGAGTTGTTGATAATTGAAAGCGCAGGTGGTATTGGTGATGGTATAAAATAAGGTGGATAAGCTGAATCATCACTGTGATACCAAGCTACAACATCTACACCTGTTACTATAAGAACTATGTATTTACTTGGATTTGTTAGATTTACTACCGTATCCGATGACCAGTTATAATCAATCGCACTTCCTACAGCAGGCTGATTATTCCATGTAAGCGTATTTTCGTCAAAAGCTGTTGTTTCATATATTTGTGGCTGTTGGTTGATTTCGTCGTATTGTGTGAAGTGAAGAGTGCCAGTTATGGCTGCAGGCAATTCAATATAAGCATATTGAGTTACAATTCCAGCACTATCATAAATATCAAGGTAAATAAGAGAACCGAAATTAAGAGTTGGTTGCCAGCTAACAGTAAAAGCCGCATTCGTTATATTTTCTGCATTTGCCGATGGTGTAAATAGTAAAATCAGCACCAAAATTATTAGTATTGTTCTTGATTTTACCATATCTTACTCCATTGTCTTAGTTCCTCTGCCTGTGATGAACTGAATCATCCCAAATCCATAGATGAACAGCAATATTCCTTCAAAAGGTGCAGATATTCTACGATCTATCCCATATTTATCAGCCACACCCATAATATGTATTGAGTTCACAAATGCCTCTTTCATGAATCCTATAGCGTTAATCATCATTCCTATCCCACCAACTATATCTGTGGTATCTTCTTTTGAATCAGACTCGCCTGCCTTATCAAGAAGGGCTGTTATTTTCGCTTCGCTCTGGCTTGCGTCCAGGTCAGATGTAGGTAATTCATACTGAAAAATTCCTAATGAATTAACCATACTCAGAACCAGCATGAAAATCCAGATTCCTAAACCGATTTGATAAAACCTCATGGTAACGCCTCGCTTTTACCTCGTTCATTTATATTTAACAAAACAACGATGACGGTCGCTAAACTCAAGGCGAGCCAGAAGCCTGCACCAACATTTAGCGGATTGAAAATTCCTATACCGCCTAAAATCCAACACAAAGCGCAGACAATCCCGGCACCCATTGAATTTGTGCTTTGCCCAAAAATTCCACTTATGAACAAAACGAAGCCCACAAAAAGCATTAAAATCACTGTCGGGTCAAAATTACTCAGCGGCCCGGGTGCTGCTCCGAACTGAACGGCATAACTGTAAGATATCGTTCCATAAGTGCTATGATCTGCCTTCACTTTAACGATATACGAATTTCCCGCATAGCCGGATTGGATGAATGAAGCGTTATAAGTGCTGCTGCTCCCGCCAGAAATTGTTTGAAGAACTGTCTGGTTATTAGGGTCACCCGGAATACTCTGGTTCAGGTAAAAAATTAAGTTTGAAGTGCCTGCAAGAGTATCGTTGTAACTGGCATTCACATAGGCATGAGTATCATTGATAATCGATGTGGTTACGCTTATGTCAGTGGTTGCGGCTGCATCGCTGCCGTGTGTGTCCCAGCCTGAAGTGGTCGCATCAGTGATAATGAAATATTGCGTTGCGCTTGGGTATCCCGTCCACGTTACACTAATGCCCTGGGTTGAGTTTATGAACGTAATCCGGTATTGCTGATCTTTGATAAGAAGCAAATTAACTGAGCCGTCTGTGCCTGTTGTTTTCGTGTCAGAAGCAACCAGTTCTGAACCTTTATAGACGTTTGCTGTAACGCCCTGATATTTTGTGAACCAGATGTTCTGGACAGTGAACTTAACGTAGTGCTGGTTATAAAAACAATTGAAACCGCTGATACATTTTGAAAGCAAAATGTTTTTTATGATCTGCACCCCTGGAACCGTGGTCACGTATTCGGTTTGTGAATCTTCGTATCCTGTGCTCTTGGCATTCAGAGAGTAAACAGTATTGTTAGTCAAGTTATCGAATAAAAAATAACCATTTACGCCGGTTGCTAAGGATGATGACCAGTTAAGAGACTCGGATCGAATATAAACCACAGCGCCGGAAAGCGGTAACAAGTCACCGGCATCTGTTTTCTGGTAAATTGTACCTGCAATACCTGTTTTTCCTGAAACTGAGTAATTAGAAGTGAGATTAAACCACGATGTCGAACTATATTCGCCGGGGGTCAGTGCATCCAGATAAGTCCTAACTTTCCAATAGTATTTTGTATCAGATAGCAAAAATACGTTTACTATTTCTGAACTGTAATAATTAGAAGCTACAATATAATTAAAATATGGGTCTGTGGATATTAGCAGGTTATAGAATGGAAATCCTGATGAAGTCCACGCAAAAGTTACTGCGGGGGCTGATGGTGGGTATGGATTATAAATGGTTGTTGTGTTTACAGGGGTGATTAGCTGCATATTTAAAATAATATCCCAAGTCACGGACTGCGTGGTTGTTGCATTAGTTACGTATGCAGTGACGTTGTGCGCACCCACGGAAGTAAAAGATACTGAAATATTATCATAATTATTCGACTGATTCACACCATCCGCCCACCAGTTAATCGGATCTCCATATCTTGTGGTTATGTTGAATTTAATGTTTTTGTTTTCATACAATTGAATCGTTGTGTTCTGGTTATTGGTAAAATTATTCCCCCATGAAGATATTAAAGACTGCTCGAGTGAACCATAGGATACTGTTGGTTCGATGGCGATGTATTTGCGGACTAATATCCAATCTACATAATGTATTTGAGTACCCCGTGCTATAACTACCCTTAATGATTCATCGGGAATATTAGCACCTGTTGTATATGGGGAATTTGTTTTTTCTATATTATTTTCATACCATTTTAATATATTATTTGCATCATCCCACATAATCTCTTTTGTGGTATAACTTCCAGTTATCCAATTTGTTTCTATATTCACTTCTGCTGCATCAGCGACAACCATCCAATTATTTGATGCATCTACATATCCTGTTATCCTTTGATATGGAGTTGCATATGGACTGATTTGTAATCCCCATGAACTCCATGAAGCAGCTGAAATTTGATTACTAATTCTCATTGAGTGCCCAGGTGCAAAATTAGATGTAGACTGTATGTTTGTATCTGCCCCTGGAGTATATGTTAATATCCCACTATTTTGTACAGCAGTGCCACCACTTGATACCCATTTATCGGTATTTAGCGAAGCACCACTAAAATCATCAAATAGTTCAAAAGTATTATCCCCATTTCCCCCATCACTCACCGCAACATTTCCATAATACATATAGAGTGTATCTGAGCCAGGATCAGTAATTGCATCCGACAAATTTACCCAGACATTAGCATAAGAACTGTTTACTTTCGATTCGATCCAGTATGCCAGAGTGCCGTCTGAAGAATTTGTAAAACGAATATCATCAAAATCTGCCTGCATTCCGGAGACATAAGAAATGTTGAGTTTGACTTGATACCATACTGGTGTTGATGTGCCGTTGGTGGTTATTGTTATCGTTTTTCGAGAAGACCAAGATGCATTCCACCAGGGGTTGAACAGATGGTTTTTCTGTATTTGATAATTGACAAGATGTCCTTTGACAACATAAAAATCCCCATCTTTGGTAACCGAATCTACAATGATATTATTACTTTTTCCTGCGTCGATTGCGTTCTTTACGCCTATGATAGAAGGCTTGGCGTTCATTTCCAGGACAGTTCGGAAATGATTTATAGAGACCTCTTCATTCGATATGACAGAATAATTAAAGGGAAA
>Ga0180732_1001650_pt1 | contig 13229 bp, 33 predicted proteins | sample KR11_01MetaG_FD_148674 | JGI IMG/M metagenome (GOLD analysis project Ga0180732, IMG submission 148674) | Groundwater microbial communities from the Olkiluoto Island deep subsurface site, Finland - KR11_0.1 MetaG | ecosystem: Environmental > Aquatic > Deep subsurface > Groundwater | place...
TATCAACTGAACTGGCTCATTATCACATAAGCCAACGATTGATACACCTTCGCTGTCAACAATTTAAAATGTGATAATGATTTGTTCATATAAATATATTACTATTTATAACACCAGTATAGCACATCTAAAAAAGCTGTCAAGGGGGGCAAACCAAAAACCGCTCACCGAGCGGTTTCAAGTAAAAATTATGAAAAAAACTAATTTAATAATAAACCTAAATTAAAATTATGTCAAATGAAAACAACAAGCAAGATATTCAACTTGCGGAATTATCAAAAGATGTCAAGCATATCAAGGAAGCGTTAGATCGCCAAATTGAAAGCTATAACGGAAAATTCAGAATGACGGACGACAGAATAACAAGAGAAGTCGGCGCGAATAAAACCTTGATAGATTTGCATTGTAAAAGAATTCGCGAAGTAGAGAAAGAACAAGCGGAAATGAAAACTAAGCAAGAAGTGAATAAAACAAAACTCGGAGCGTTGATTTTAGTTATATCTTCTGCTTGCACTTTTATAGCTAACTATGTTTTACAAGCAAGGCATTGACACAATTATAAAAATATGCTAATCTGTAATCAGTTATAAGATAAAAATTATGAATTATAACTTCAACAACCGACAGAAGAACCTAGGCATTATTATGTTATGCTTATTTTTTTTATCAATTTTATTCGTAATAACTTTATTTGTAATTTAAACCTATGACAATCGTATTTGACCCCGTTTTAACTTTGTTGGCGATAATCCTTATTTTAATTAAAACTCACCAGTTAAAACGGGAGGGGAAAATGTAGTTTATAAATAATTATGAATACAGATAGAAAAAAACTTTTATTATTCGTAGATTGTTTCGCAATTGCATCTATTTTAATTTGTCTAGTTTTTTTTCTAAACGATTCCCTTTCTTTGGTTGGTGTTTTCTGGGGATATTGGGTTGGAATTATATTGTCAGCGATTTTATTTTATAAAAATTTTAATGAATTGGAATTATAAAAAAATACTGATATGAAAAATAAACTTATATATATAGAATGGGCAGACGCTTATTCTTCTAATTATGATGAGTGGAGGACTATTGACGAATGTTTGGAATGGGCGGATGATTATAAGTGGATAGTAAAACAAATAGGATGGGTGCTCGAAGAAACGAAACATTATATTTTACTTGCCTCAAAGAAAAATGACATCGGGCAAGATGCGGAGCCTCAATACAGTTTATTAACTAAAATTCCAAAAACCTGGATTAAATATAAAAAAGTTATCCAAACCTAAGCTGAGACATAAGCAGAAATGCTTGTTGGTTTGTATGATGACGAGAGCCTTCCGCTCTTGTCTCAGCTTAAGCTGAAGGAGAGATAACAATGGATAAACATCTTGAAGAAGAATGGAATGAACATCTGCGGAAAATCGCAGAACGGAACGAGAAAGAACGCCAAGCATTGATGAAGGATTTAGGGAGGAATTATGAACCGATTAGACATTAAAATGAAACAGATTGAACGGCAGTTATGGATGATTAACAATCCCGCCAAAATTCCAAACAGAACTTTGCTTCCTAACGCGAAAACGCGCGAACTGCGTAATTTGAGCGAAAAGATATACGACGCTCAAAAACTAATCAACGAATTAGACTTCGCGGAAGCGAGTATCTATCAAAATGATTTGGATTTTTTGGAGGCAACGAGAAGGGAGTTGCTGTTTCCGGCAATACAAATTGTCTGTGAATGTTAATTCCCTTTTTTTAAAACTATGATAAAACAACTTAAAAAACTTTTAAAAATCAGGACGCTGGGAGACAACGAAGTCTGCAATGCAGAACCTTGCTGGTGCGGAAGATGCGACACTCATTACGCGAATAATTTTAGGAAAGCGTGCGAAGCGGAAGGAATAAAATTTATAAACATTTCAGATAAAAGGACGATTTTACACGCTGGCGTAAAACATTATCCCGATTGTCAATTTCCATTTAACGACCAAGCAGTTTGCAATTGCGATTTTAAAGATAAAAAATGAACAGACAAATACCAAAATTTCGGAAAAAAAAAGCCAGAGCAGTAATTCTTTATTTGTTGAGCCGAAGGAAGATGACAAAACAGAAACTTACTTATATGCTTTATTATTTAGACTTTGACTACTGGGAGAAATTCGAGGAAGTCTTTCTGGGATTTTCTTACAAAAAAACCAAGAACGGAATTAAGATTTTGGAATTAGATAAAATACTAAAATGAAACTATTCCAAGAAGAATTTAAAAAGCACGAGGATAAATTAAGCAAGCTCAAACCGAGAGACTATTGGATTGTGAAACTCTTGCCGTTTGTCTTTTCATTTTTGATTATTTATATTTTAGCAAATCTTATATGAAAGAAAAAGAAATAAAAACCGAGCTGGAAAAATTAGTGAATTGGGTTTATAAATCCTCGTTCGTTGAAGTTTTTAATTACAACCGAGCAACCCAAGAACGGACAATGAGCCAAAAAACGGAGGAAAAAATTAACCGAATAATTAAATTTATAAAATGAATTATACAAACCGAGGTGTGATTGAAGGACAAAGAGATGAAGATTATGTGGCAGGCATCCAAAGCCCCTTGCCTTATATTGTTAATGTAGAAGGAGGAAATTGGCGACCATACAAACCAACGCCAGAATTTCAAACTGGTTCTGGTCTTGACCGTTATAATTGTGTTTCGCAATCAGGACAGAACGCAATTAAGATGTTATTGAACGAACAAATATCAAACAACAAAATATCTCTAACGCTTTATGACTGGCTTAAAAAGAATGGATATGTTGACAGATACGAAAGCGTGCAATTCTCCGTCCGTTTTAACACAATTCTAAACGGCACAATACCCGGAAGAGGAAACTGGCTTTACAAGGTCGGTGATGATTTCAGAAAGTCTGGATTAATCCCCGAGGCAATGCTTCTAGACGATAACACAATTTCAGTCGCAGAATATTTTGATAAAAAAGTTATCACGCAAGAGATGTTGGATATGGGACAGGAGTTCTTAAAACGCATTCAGATAAATTATGAATGGATTAACGACAGAAGCGTAGAAAAATTACAATATCATCTCAAACAATCTCCGATACAAATCGTCATCAACAAAGGAACTCACGCAGTCGCGGAGATACTGCAAGAAGCTGATATTTACAAATACTGGGACAGTTATACCCCGAATGAAAAACAATATCCAAATTCAAGTCCGCCAACAAGTTTTTTAAAATACATAATTTCTAACAAAAAAACTATGACACTAAAATTATGGCAAGGGGATATTTATCTCATTGACGAAACAAGTAAATTCGCTTGGTCTATTCCAGAACCAAAAACACTGGAAAAATTAAAAGAGCATTTTAAAAAACAAGGAATTATCTTATCAGACGAATACGAAGTTTTTGATCCGATAGATTATTTCGTTGTTCACGGCGGAACTTATGAAAGTTTAAGAGATTTTTTTAATATGTAAAACAAAATTAAACAATTAACTCAAAACTATGGATGATATTTTAGAAAGAGGTAAGAAGGCAGAAAAGGAAATCAAAGAAATTCTTAAAAAGTATAATTTGAAAAGAACTGCTGTATTGGAAAATTTAGAATATAAAATAACAGAAAGATTTTATGATGAAAAAGACAAAATAAAAAAAGGAGAATTTACAGAATAAACAATTAACTTAAAACAATGAACTCATTAGTAAAAAGGTATCCTATATTAGGTTCTTCGCAGAATCCAGAAAATTTATCAACCACTGTAAAAGGAATTCTTATCGGACTTATTCCGGTTGCGTTGTATATCGCCAGACAATATAATGTAGAACTTAACTACAACACCGCATACGCTATTACGGAAGCCATCACTTCTTTGGTTGCTTCAATAACTATACTTTATGGCTTATTAAGGAAGCTGAAATAACCGCTCGCGGTCTACCCTTTCGCGTGTCATTCTCGCAAGAAAGATAAATTGCCAAGAGCGATTGAGACGAGTATATCTCAATCAAACGATTAGGCGTAATCCTAGCAGAGTGCGGGAGCGGGTTATAGGCGATACTCCGCTTGGCTCGCTCCTGATAATAAAATAACTTAAAATTATGATTATGGAATTATTGGCTTTATACGGAACATTAAAACTATTTGAAGGTAGAAAATATTTACCCGATGAACCGATATATACCAGCAGAAAAGCTACTTGCGATGATACTTTTTATGACACTAATTTAAAACTATCAGTCGGATTATTGCCAGAAGACCATATCAACCAAGCCAGTAAAATGGTAAGCCCTTGACAAGATTTTTAGATGTGCTATACTGTAAATATCATAAAGAACTAATCAATCAAAGTTATGTATAAAAATTTTACAATTGAAAATTTAACGAACATTGTTTTGATTGACAATGCTTTATGTGCTTTAAACACTTCATTTATTTGAGGTGTTTTTTGCATTTTATATCGTCTCGCCGAACTAACCTCTTAACTGGTTTTCTCCCGGACATTAAATAGCGGAGAATAAAGTTAAGCAATTATTTGACAAAAATAAAAAAAGGATTATACTAATTATATAATCAATCATTACTCACAAAACCTCGTTTGCTTTGGCTTTATGTAATGATTGAGCCATAGTCAGCGGGGTTTTGTGTTAAGAAAGGTAATTTTATGTTAAAAAATAACAGAAGAAATTATAAGCACGGGATGACAGGAACGAGAACGCACGGGAGCTGGTGTGCAATGATACAGAGATGTTTTGATAAAAAATATTCACGCTATAAATATTACGGTGGCAGAGGGATTACGGTTTGTCCAGAGTGGTTAGAGTTTGCAAATTTCTATAAAGATATAGGTGAACGACCAGAAGGAAAAAGTTTAGATAGAATAAAAAACCATTTATGTTATTCAAAGGAAAATTGTAAATGGTCAACACGAAAAGAGCAAGCGAACAATAAAAGAAATAATCGCCTTCTAACTTATCAAAATAAAACTCAAACAATGAAACAATGGGCAGAAGAATTCGATATAAATTATAGGGTTTTTCAAAAGAGATTAAAACTTAATTGGAGCATTAAGAAGGCATTAACAAATATAAATCATTAACAGCAAAAAAATGAAAAAAGCATTAAGAAGAACATTTAAGCACTTTCCCGATACCGACAAATGCATTATCTGCGGAACTAATGAAGACAGGGAATGTATACTGATCCCCATATTCGGGACGGAAGACGGAAGTCTTGTGCAGGCAGTCCCCGTTCACACTGGCTGTCTGGCTTTGGGTTATGACAAAGAAAATAAAATCATTTATCAAGTTTTAACAACAAAATTAAAATAGAATTATAGCCCCTTGACATTATTTTTAATCGGCGTATAATTAAAATAGAAGTCAAAAGTTATCCACAGCTAAGGGCTATTGACAAAAAATATAACTATGATATACTGTATTTATAAATAATAAAAACTATGAAACTAAGCAAAAGACTTGAACTTGAAAGAAATGAATTGATAATGCTAGGCTGGAATAACGGAATGAACGCCGATGACCTTTCCAGAATACTTAACCTTTCAATTACGCGCGTTTATCAAATCATTAAAAAAAACGAATTAAATAAAAAATTATGATTTACTACACTATAAAAGATGATGAGGGAACAATCAGACCACGAGCATTTCTCATAAAAGAAGAAGATATAAAATTTTATCAAAAAGATGTAGATAAGTTTGAAAAAGAAAACTGTAAATTAGTAAAAGTAGAAATAAAAGAAATTAACTAAATAACAAAAGGATTATGACGAAAGAAGAAGCAATTGGAAAATATTGCCTTCAGTGTATGAACCACTTAAAAAATGAAGTAAAATTATGCCCTTCAACCGACTGCCCATTATATAAAAATCGGTTTGGCGGTTCGGAAGGAAACAAAACAAAAAAGATAATCGCCAGATGTGAAGACTGCACGGAAGGACTGCCAAAGAACTGCAAATTCAAAGACTGCCCATTGTTTGAGTTTAGAATAGAATAATTTTCTTAATCCTTGAAAATCTAACAAAAAATAACAGCTAAAATAAGCCATAAAAAAAGTATAGAAAAAAACAAAACATAAACAAGGTATAATCGGACATCAGGGTGAAAAATTAGGATAATTAACTACTAATTTATCACTATGAAAATAGGAACTTACACACAACGACAATTAGGGAATTATCAAATAAAAATTACAAGAAAACGACACAATAAGACTTATCGCAAATCTTTGACAAAATATCAGACAGAAAAATTAAGGAAGCAAAATCTGGGAATCGTAATCGCTATATTCGCCAGCATTACCATCGGTATGCTAATTGAATTGGCGGCCACGACGAATAGTATGGAAATCAACGGCGGAGAAGTTTCAGAGCAATCTGTTGCTTCTCCCACCGTTGAGCAGGTTGTAATGGCGGAGACCTCCATCTCCGCCCCGCTTCCTGTGATGATTGGAAATAATGAAATAGAGAATTACATTGTTAAGGAAGCCATAAAACACGGAGTTAATCCTGACAAAGCATTAAGCGTATCATTCTGCGAAAGCTCTTTTAATTTAGAAGCTAAAAATCCCAATTCAACAGCGACCGGACTTTGGCAATTCACGAAAGGAACATTTTTAGACGGAATTAGATGGCGAGGATTAGATTGGACATTGGAAGATAGAAAGGACTTGGTAAAATCAACGGATATGGCGATGTGGTTTGTTAAAAGAGAGGGCTGGGGAAGATGGGCTTGCAACTAAATATTAAAAAATAAATATATGAATTACAAAAAATTGAAGGAAAAACTGCTTGTTATATATTTCTTAGCATTTATAGTTTTGTTCGTTGTAATGATATTCTCTTTCATTAAAAAAGATGCATACAAATTAATAATAGACTGTAATGATATTAGAGCGGAGTTAACTATCACTGCTGATATGAGCTGGGAATGTAAATAATTAAAAATAAATATATGTTTTACAAGTTATTTAGAAAACAAGACGAAGAATTAAAAAAGATATTAAAAGATTTTGGAATGAAAGATATTGAAAATAATAAAGTCTGCCGCTTAGCAATCAAACATAAAGAAGAATTAATAAATTTAATTTTTCAAGAAAGAGAAAATCCAAGAAATAATCAATAACTAATAAAATGAAAATAGACAATCTGGGAATGAAAGTAAAAATTAAATACACAAAAAATTCTCCTTATGCAAGAGAAACAATATATCGGAATGTTACGGAAATTCATTATTGCTTTCAATATAAAAAACAGACAGCGTTAGAAAGCGATATTCACGGAACAGGATGCACTATTCAAAATCAATATATAAAAGAATTTGAAGCAATTGTGGAAACGGAAAAAGCAAATAATTTTTAAAACAATAAAATGAAAAATTTAAAAGATTTAACGGAATTTAATGAAAAATTTGGTTGTATAGGAAATATAGGTGTTGTATGCGATAAGATTACATTAGATGACTTAAAATCCTTCATCATATCCGACCGCCAAGAAGTGTTAAAAATGGTGGAAGAAAAAATTGAAGAAGAAATAGAAAATGAAAATAAATCAGGGGCGTATAACAGAAGTGCTTTAAAAATCGCTTATTTATCCGAAATTAAACAAAAAATAAATAATCTAAACTTATGAACTACGGCGAATATTTTGAAGAAAAAAGAGAAGACGGTAGCGATGTCCAAGAGCGGGAAATAGAAAACGTTTATTTGGAAGACCAGATTGCTGACCGTGAAAGATTTTCGGAGGAATAATTAATCTAACATAATAATTATGAAAGTATTTATATCAATGCCTATTATTATCAGAAGCGGATATTGTATTTTTTGTGAATGATTGGAAAGATTTTAGAGGTTGCTCAATAGAAAGAGAAATCGCAGACAAGTATGGAAAGTTTTGCGTAGAAATTAAATTAACCTAACATAATAACTATGAGAGGGATAAAAGAAGAACTTGAAAAAACTATTACAGAAAACTGTCAGACTTGTATTCATAATGACAAAGGATTGTGCGATATAACAGAAGAGAAAATCGGAAGTGGCGACGAGTATTGCGGAAGTATATTTGAAGATATGAATAGAAAAGATGGCTATGACATCCAGCTTCAAGAAGCGGAGGAAGAATATGAAAAAGACCAAGAGGCGGAAAGAGAAAGATTTTCGGATCAAATAAAAAAAGCTAAACAAGAAGAAAGAGAAAGAGTCGTAAAAGCGATGACAGGAGAATATAAAATTATAAAAGAGAGTTACAGCAATGAACTTAATGATTTTGGATATAACGAAAGAGTCAGAGAAGAAATAGAAAAAGCTAGAACTTTACTAACCTAATGTAATAACTATGGATAAAGAAATAGAAAATTTAGTTAAAGCAGTTACTGATTATGGATATAATGACGAGTATGGATATTACGACGATTGGGCAGATAAAGTTAGACCGATTATTGAGACTGCGGTTGTTTCTATTGTCGAAAAAGCTAAACAAGAAGAAAGAGAAAGAGTCGTAAAAGCGATGACAGGAGAATATAAAATTATAAAAGAGAGTTACAGCAATGAACTTAATGATTTTGGATATAACGAAAGAGTCAGAGAAGAAATAGAAAAAGCTAGAACTTTACTAACCTAATGTAATAACTATGGATAAAGAAGAATTATTAAAAGAGATAACTAAAGGTATCTATCGTGGAGATATTTATAGTTCTGAAATAGTTGATGCAATTAAAGAAGCAAAAGATAAAATTGAAAAAGAACAACAAGATAAATGCAAACATACTTTTGTGTTTTATAATAATCCATATGGTTATGATTGTTGTTCAAAGTGTGGTAAAAGAAAATTTTAGATAATTTAACCTAATATAATAACTATGGAAGATTTAAAAGAAAAACTAATAGAAGAATTAGCAATGGCAATGACACACAGCGAACAAGGTTTTTACGACAAGAATGAAAAATTTGTAAGAGATTTGATTGAGCCTTATTTTGAGAAAAGACTGAAAGAGATATTGCCAGAGAAGAAAACAGAGTTAATGCCAAGACCGCAGGATAACCGCCATAATTTTTCTGATTATAATATTTATATAAAAGGCTATAACCAGTGCCTCACCGACATTCTTCAATCGCAAGAGACTAAAGAGTTTATTAATAATTTATCAACCTAATATAATAACTATGGAAGATTTAAAAGAAAAACTAATAAAAACCGCTAAGCAAGAAGAAAAAGTCTATTGCAATGACTGTGAGTATAATTCTTACCTAACTTGTAATAAATTCAATAAAAAGAAAAAGGAATGTGAATTTACCAATGATAATGAACTTAACTATACCTTCAAAAGCGACTTAAATCCCGACGGAAAATGCAAACACTATCAAAAAAAAACTAACTTTCTTTACAAACTAACAAAAAAACTATGGGAAAAATGAGTGAGATAATTATGAAAAAGGAAATGCAAGATGTGGACTTGCGAAACATCTTGTCGGAAAACCGCCTTGACTTTCAAACAGGTGGAAGACGATATATAATCCAAAACACAAGCGATGGATTGATGGTAAGAGTTTATGAAAGAAACAAGGATTTTGAAGCACAACCTGATTGGAATTTTCTCGGATCGAAGAGAGTCAATTTTATCAGTAATTTAGAATAATATGGAAATACAAGAAAAAACAAAACTACTTCTTGATTTAAGAAGCAAAATAAACGGACTTATGGAAACAATGGATGTTTTAAAAGCCGAGAGAGACAGCCTTCAAATAAGCATTATGGGAGAGATGTCTGAACTAGGTTTTAATTCAGTCAAGATTGGCGACACAATGGTAAGCAAAGCAGTTAGGAAGACTTTGCAGATAACAGATGAAAAAGAATTGATAGCGGAATTGGATAAAAAAGGATTAAAAAACGAATATGTCAGAGAACAAATAGACAAAGAACTTTGGCGAGGATTGTCGACTAAGCTTGCCAAAGAAGGACAAATATATAAAGGCACAGAGATAAAAGAAACAGAATTTATCTCAATCAGGAATGTAAAACCCCTAAACAAATAACAAATAATAATATGACAACATTTTTAGACCCAAATTATAAAGTTCCAGCCTCAAATATGAATTATTTCAAATTTCAAGTTGGTGAAAATAATTTTAGAGTGCTGTCTTCAGCTATAACCGGATTTATTTATTGGACGGAAGACAAAAAACCTGTGAGATTAAAAGAAATGTGGAAAAAGAAACCTGCTGATATTAAAACAGAGAAGAATGGAAGTTATCGGACAAATCATTTCTGGGCATTCGTTGTTTGGAATTACGAAACAAGCAACATTCAAATAATGGAGATAACCCAAAAGACAATTATGAATGCAATTAAATCTTTGGTAGATAACAAGAAGTGGGGCGACCCCAAGAATTACGATATAACCATCACCAAAGTTGGCGAAGGGCTTGAAACCGAATATAGCGTAATGCCCAATCCTCAGAGCGAAGTCCAACCAGAGATTACAGAAGAATATAAAAACAAACCAGTTAATCTTGACGCGTTATATTTGGGCAACGACCCTTTTCAAGTTGATGGTATGACCGACGAGGAAAAAGCGGAAGCTATGGCTATTAAAATATAACTATGGAAATAACAAAATGTAAAATTTGTGGAATAATATTTTTCAGAAACAATTCCAGTGGAACTGATTATGCTGCATATGATTATGATTGTTGCTATGAATGTAATAGAGAAGCGGAAATAAACACTAACAAACAAAAATGAAAGAAACTTTCCAAATCACAATACAAGTCGATCGAGATAAGCTCACGAAAAATGAAGTAATGGATTTGTTGCACGATAAATACAAAGAAGCAACGCAGATTAAATGTCTTCGCGATTACAGAACCTTGCAGCAAAACTCTGCCCTTCATAAATTCTTCTCCCAAGTCTCACAAGAATTTAACGACAAGCACATCACCGTCAAAGACTTTCTCGGCGGAAGCATAGAACTTCAATTCACGCCTGAAATAGTAAAAGAAATCTGGCGAAGAATACAAAAGGGGGCGTTTAACAAAAAGTCCACTACCGAATTAAGCAGGAATGGAGAGATAGAATTTATTTGGGATACATTAAATTTATATGTAAGCGAGCGGTGGGGTGGAAATGTGGTTCTCCCGAATTTTCCTAGTATGGACGAAATGTTTATTAAAACTTCTCTTGACAACTAAATAAAAATAGCTTATACTGTTAATATAATTATTAACGGTGAGAAACAAAATCCTGTTTGTGTATAGTCTTCCTCACCGTTGGCTATAAACGGCAGGGTTTTGTTTTCAGAAAGGAAAAGTTATGTTAGAAATTTGGAAAGATATAAAAGGGTTTGAGGGGAAATATCAAATAAGTAATTTAGGAAATGTGAAAAGCTTAAATTATAAAAAAGAAATAGGAAAAGAGAATATATTATCTCCTATAAAAAATAATGGATACTTATCAGTATGTTTGAAATTGAGGAAAAATGTAAGGTCTATTCACCGTTTAGTGGCAGAGGCGTTTATTGAGAATATAGAAAATAAAAAAACTGTTAATCACAAAAATGGCAATAAATCAGACAACAGATTGTGTAATTTAGAATGGAATACTTATAGTGAAAATAAACGACATTATTACAATGTTTTGTTAGGAAAAACTGGAACGGAAAAAAAGGTTTTTCAATTAACAATGGATAAAAAGTTAATCAAGATTTGGGAAAGTCAAGCAGAGGCTGGAAGATGTGGATTTTCACAAGGAATTATATGTGAGTGTTGTAAAGGAAAAAGACCAACTCATAAAGGATTTCTTTGGAAATATAAAGAAGAAGCCTCCCTGGCCGTCAATAAATAATTTAATATATAAATAATGAGCGGACTATTAAATGATTTTACAACGGAAACAAGAGCTTTATTTTTATTCAATTACCGATGTTTTGAATGCTCTCATAGTTTCCCGCAGGATAATGGTTTGACATTACATCACATCTACAAAAGAAGCTCGCGAAGTCCGCTCAATGCCTGCCCGATTTGCTCAACTTGCCACGATCTCCCAGACATTCATTCCAAAGAGAAGCGCGCGAAGTATATAAACTTAACCTTGAAATACCTACAACGGCAAGATTATATTATGACGGAAAAAGATTTTAATTTTTTAAAACAAATAGAATGAAAGAAAATGAAGTTTTACAATCTATTTGCGACTACCTCGCGGTAAAGAAATGCTACTTTTGGCGAAACAACAATTTCTCAATCTTTGACGCATCAAGAAACTGTTTCAGGAGAATGCCCAAGTATTCGATCAACGGCGTGAGCGATATTATCCTGTTGAAGGACGGAATAGCTTGGTTTATTGAAGTAAAAGCCAAAACAAAGCAAAGCGAACACCAGAAGGAATTTGAAAGGAATGTAATAAAAAATGGTTGCAAATATATTGTCGCCAGAAGCATTGACGATTTAATTAAAGCGGGATTTTAAAAAAAGATAAATTATAATTATGAAAAAAGGAGATATTATAACTTATGAGAACGAAGAAGGCAACAGAATAACGGGAATAGTCGTAGAGCATAACAAAACCTTGATGGTTAACACTGGAGATGTATTTTTGGAAGACATTAATACTGACAATATCAGGAAACTCGGAAGAATTTCTTACGCGGATACAATTCTTGAAAGAATAAAAAAATATTTAACCTCTTGACAAGATTTTATTTTGTGTTATTCTTATATCAGAAATAATGAAAAAATTAAGAAAAATTATTTTACAAGAAAGTTATAAAGTTAATGCTTGTCATATTGGTTCAGCTCTTTCAGCGATTGATATAATAGAAAAAATATACAAGTTAAAAAGAAAAAAAGACATTTTCCTTTTTGGAAAAGCAAGCGGAATAGCCGCTTTATATGCCGTCTTATCTGAAAAAGGATATTTCAAGCCCAAGAAAATATCCTTTTATCTGAAAAAATATCCACTACCGAGTAAGGAAGTTCCGGGCGTGGATTTTTCTTTTGGCAGTTTAGGTCACGGACTTCCAGTCGCTTGCGGAATAGCGTTAGCGGGCAGAACGAGAGATGTTTATATTCTTATAAGCGATGGGGAATGCGATGAGGGCACGACTTGGGAAAGCATACTTTTCGCAAGACAACATAAACTTAAAAACTTAAAAATTTATGTTGATAAAAATGGCTGTCAGGCTTGCGGAAAAACAAAAGATATTTGCGATATAGACGAAGCGT
>Ga0180732_1001651_pt1 | contig 13228 bp, 13 predicted proteins | sample KR11_01MetaG_FD_148674 | JGI IMG/M metagenome (GOLD analysis project Ga0180732, IMG submission 148674) | Groundwater microbial communities from the Olkiluoto Island deep subsurface site, Finland - KR11_0.1 MetaG | ecosystem: Environmental > Aquatic > Deep subsurface > Groundwater | place...
GAAATTCACGGAATTCCTTGATCCGAGGGTAAAAAGCTCTCTGGGAGAAGAAGAGATCATATTCCCCCCATACGATGCCAACCAGCTCAGGGACATACTGCAGGAAAGAGCCAAGACGGCTTTCAAGCCCAACGTCCTGGAGGAAACAGTGATCCCGCTCTGCGCAGCATACGCGGCACAGGAACATGGAGATGCCAGGAGAGCGCTGGATCTCCTGCGTGTTTCAGGTGAGCTGTCCGAGCGCTCAAAATCCGCAAAAGTGCTTGAAATGCACGTAAGGCAGGCGCAGGATAAAATAGAGACAGACAGGATAGTCGAGGTAGTTAAGACCCTGCCCACGCAGTCGAAGCTCGTTCTCCTGAGCGCAGTGATGCTGAATAACATCGGTGACAGCAACATTACGACAGGCGAGGCATATAATATCTATAAGCAGATGTGCAGGATCATAGGGATTGATATCCTAACGCAGCGGCGTGTTACCGACCTGATTTCAGAACTTGACATGCTTGGCATTCTCAATGCCACCGTGGTAAGCAAGGGCAGGTATGGCAGGACAAAAGAAATAGCATTGAGCGTCCCGACCGAAAGCACCAGTAGAGTGCTTTTTGAGGATTACAGGTTAAAACAGCTCGAGGGGTTCAGACCTCCAAGCCAGACAAAACTGTATGCCTAACCTTTAAGGCATGCAAGATTGCCCCTGGGTATCAGGGACACACAGCCCAATAGCGGCACGCGAACGAATCGTGCCGCCCCAATGATCCACTCCTTTTTGACAGGCTGCATGTAACTGATGCTTCCCTGCTGGTCGTATGATGGATTGGTTTTTGAATTATCCCCCCTGGTGATATAACCTGCATGCGGCGCCGCAGGCCCTCCAATCCACATGGCTTCTCCCTTTTCAACGTAATACATTGCCCTGTGTATTATCGGAGTAACGCCCTCATGTCCTTTGGGTCTGTACAGTATCACATCGCCGTAATCATCAAATGAGGTATAGTTGTTCTGTTTTCCGTCCATATAAGTCACGACATCAATTCGATCAATGCTCTCCACAAGTATGATATCCCCTATCTGTATATGTGGTATCATGCTTCCGCTTTCCACTGCTACCATAGGTGTCCAGAGCCCCAGCGCAATTTGGGAACCCGAGGAAAAAACAACCACGACCGCGATCACAAATAGGGCATCCCGTAAGAGACCCACCCAGAAACTGTCGCCGCTGTAGAATCGTTTTATTTTTTCAAGCAATGGCATTATGAGATTCTAATTAGTGATGGGTATATAAAGGCTTTTGCAGAAAAATATCATTTAAAGCATGCAAAATTGCCTCTTATGGTTATCGAAACACAACCCAGGAAAGGCACGCGGACAAATCGCGCCGCCCCTATGACCCATTCCTTTTTGACAGGCTGCATGTAACTGATGCTTCCCTGCTGGTCATATGATGGATTGGTTTTTGAGTTATCCCCCTTTGTTATATAACCTGCATGCGGCGCCGGAGGACCCCCATGCCACATTTCGTCTCCCTTTTCAACGTAATACATTGCCCTGTGTATTATCGGAGTAACGCCCTCCCGTCCGTAGGGCATGTACAGTATCACGTCGCCGTAATCATCAAATGAGGTATAGTTGTTCTGTTTTCCATCCATATACGTCACGACATCAATTCGATCTACACTCTCCACAAGTATGATATCCCCTATCTGTATATGTGGTATCATGCTGCCGCTTTCCACTGCTACCATAGGCGTCCAGAGCCCCAGCGCAATTTGGGAAACCGAGGAAAAAACAACCACGATCGCGATCACAAACAGGGCATCCCGTAAGAGTCCTGCCCAGAAGCTGTCGCTGCGGTAGAATTTTTTCAGTTTTTCAAGCAGAGGCATCAGGGGATTTATATCGGTCAGGAATGCATAAAGTTTTCCGATGAAAAATCTTATCCCTTTTAACAAATATATGTTCCTGACATGGAGACCGGCGAGATAATACAGATTTTTGCAGAATCCGGGTTCATGGTTGACCCGGCTGCGCTGGATATGCTAAAGACCAGCGGCTCGCCAGAACTGATAAAGAAGTTACTTTGCTCCATCGACAGTTCTGTGATGGTGGTCGGGGCAGACCATATAAGGGGCGCGCCAGCAATCGTACCCGGGAAGAACGGGAAAGGGATCACGATGACCGTGCCAAAGATCATGGCGCCGCCGATATCCTCTAAGGGGAAAAACCCAATAGTTCCACCCCAGGTCACAGTCCTCAAGGACATTTCGAACCAGTCCACCTGCATTGGGGAATATACTGATTTCGTGGGTTATTTCAAGGACCGCTACACGCTGCTGGGTGAAATCCTGCGCAAAAGAATAAGCGCAAGACCGATAGAGAGCCTCAGGAAAAGGAACATGGATACAAGGGAGCCCCTTTCCGTAATAGGTATGGTACTGGACATCAGGACTACGACCAACGGACATAAACTCATTGAGGTAGAAGACAGCACCGGCACTATTCCTGTCCTTGTCCATAAGGAAAAAGACAGGGAATTGTTCGAACTGGCAGGAAGCCTCCTGATGGATGAAGTAATAGGAGTGACAGGCACGATTTCAGGCGATAGCTCTCTAATGTTCGCGAATAGTATTATCCGTCCTGATATCCCCAACACCCAGAAAGTCCCGCTCGCAGGGGAGAAAGCCAGAGGAAAAGCAGTATTTATTTCTGATATCCATGTTGGAAGCAAGACCTTCCTTGAGGATGCATGGCTCAGGTTCGTGGACTGGCTCGGGGATGACATCGATTATCTCATCGTTGCAGGCGATGTGGTCGACGGCATAGGGATATTCCCAGGGCAGGACAGGGAGCTTGCGATACCGGATATTTATGATCAGTATGCAAAGGCAGCCGAATACCTGAATGCTGTTCCCGAACACATCAAAATTATAATCTCACCAGGGAACCATGACGCGGTCAGGCAGGCTGAGCCGCAGCCGCGGTTCCCTGAGAGAATAACCCGTCTTTTCAGGAGCGATATAACGTTCGTGGGAAACCCTGCAATGGTTGACATAGGTGGCGTAAAGGTACTTATTTACCACGGCAGGTCTATGGACGATATAATTGCAGGTACGCACGGTTTTTCCTACGGCGATCCGGCAAAACCCATGGCTTCGATGCTCAGGTTCAGGCACCTCTCACCCATATACGGCGGCAGGGTCTCTATAGCGCCAGAGAAAAAAGACCATTTCGTGATAGACCCCGTACCCGACATACTCCACTGCGGTCATGTCCACACAGTGGGCGTTTCCAGGTACAAGGGCGTGCTCACGATAAACAGCGGCACATGGCAGAGCCAGACCGAGTTCCAGAAAAGGATGAACCTCCAGCCAATGCCCGCAAAAGCCACTGTAGTCGACCTTGCAAGTATGGAATACAGGATCAATTCCTTTGATTGATATGCTCAATAACACATATATCCACATTCCGAATATTGGCTCCACTACCGAGTTCAGGATATGGAATTGCGGCATCAGGAACTGGGAAGATTTCCTTAAAAACCATAACATGTTAAAGCTCCCCAGAGTTAAAAGAAGGCGTTTGCTTTCAGGAGTTGAGGAATCCATAGAGCAGCTATCTTCAGGCAACCATGTTTATTTCGCAAAGAGACTTCCAACCAGCCTCCAGTGGAGAGCATACAGGCATTTTAAGGAAAAAACAGCGTATGTAGATATCGAGACAACAGGGTTATCCCCTCAAAACAACAGGATAACCATGATAGGCATTTACAATGGTACAGAAACAAAAACCTATATCCGGGGTATAAATCTTGAGGAGGCGCTATTTGAGCTTGGAAAATATAAACAGTTGATCACCTTCAACGGGGCGCGTTTTGATCTTCCTTTTATTGAGCATGAGTTCTCTGTAACATTTAACCATATTCACATTGACCTGATGTATCCCCTGAAAAAGATAGGATACAGCGGGGGTCTTAAGAAAATTGAAGTGTCGCTCGGTATGATAAGAAGCGATGAAACTGCAGGGATAACAGGACTGGATGCAGTAAGGTTATGGAACAAGTATGAACGCGGGAACAGTGAGGCGCTTGAGACGCTTATTAAGTATAATACTGAAGATGTGGTGAATCTCGAGAAAATAATCCAGATGACGCATCCCAGGATGATCGAACAGGAATTGAAGGATTGCAAGTAAATCAAAATCAGCGTATTGAAAATAACTGGATTATGGGATGGCGCTAGAATTATATTATGCTGAATAATATTATGCCAGATACACAAACCTTATGAGCACTTAAAAAGTATTATACTAAAACGTGATAGAAAAAACCATAGCAGGATTGAAAGTGGGAGACAATCAACCTGTGCGAATAATGGGAGTTATAAACCTTAGCAGGGAATCGTTTTATTCGGGTTCTGTGGTTAAGGAAGATTCTGTTCTTGATGTGGCAATGAAAATGATAGGTGAAGGCGCAGACCTCATCGATGTTGGGGCGCGCTCCACATGGCCTCTGGCTCAGAAGATCTCTAAAGAAGAGGAACGTGCGCGTCTCATCCCCGCGATAAGACAGCTCCAGGATATCTCCGTGCCTGTCTCGATCGATACTATGTTCTCTGATATTGCAGATGAGGCGCTGGATGAAGGGGCGGATATTATCAATGACGTTAGTGGATTCACGGCAGATGCAGGGATGGCTGATACTGCAAAAGAACACAGCTGCCCTGTTATCCTGATGGCAAGCGATAAAGTTCCTGGCGATCCTGTTGGCATGGAAGCTGTGATATCATCGCTGGGAAGAATAATATCCAGGGCAGAGGAAAGTGGAATAGACCCAGACAATATTATCATAGACCCAGCCATAGGTAAATGGACGCCGCAGAAGTTTCCCATTTACGATTATGAGACGATCGACGATCTCGGAAGACTTCGGATTTTTGGCAAACCAATTCTGGCTGCGATATCAAGGAAATCTTTCATCGGTGAAACGCTCGGGAAGCCAGCGGCGGAGAGGCTTTACGGGAGCCTTGCAGCCACGGCGATAGCAGTGCGCAACGGCGCGCATATTATACGCACTCATGATGTGGCGCCCACGGTGGATGCAGTAAGGGTGGCGCAGCGCGCAAGGGCGAGGACTCCGGCAGCAAGCTCAGGCGATGTTGAAGCTGAACTGCTTGACATTCGAGTCCAGGAAGATAGCGTAAAAGCGATGACCTCCATTGGTGTGACCCCAGAAGGAAGCCAGGTCATGAAAAAAAAGACGGTAATTTACAACATCCTACTGAAGAACGTAACCACGACAGAAGCGCTGATAATAAAACAGGAGATGCTGGCGCGGGGCGGGGATGCTGCGCTGCCGCGAGATGCTGTATCCCATGAAGCGGAAAAAGTAGACCTTATGATAATTGGGACAGGCCTCCAGGTCGAGCGGTTGACCAAAAAAATAAAGTATCAGGTGAGGGGGCTGCCCCGTATCGCCTCCTTACTTGACGAATTGATGGAAAAGAACAATGATGCTTTTTTCAGGTACTCATGATAATCTCAAGACAGAAAGAATTTAAGGATCTCCTGAAATCGATCAAAGAGCAGGATATTTTCATTATCGGCTGCGGAAAATGCGCCACAAAGCAGCGCATGGGCGGGGAGCCTGAGGTGCTGGAGATGAAAAAGAAGCTTGGCAGATCCGGGAAAAATGTCGTTGGATGGACAGTCCTGAGTTCAGCGTGCAATTTAAGCTCATGGGATGAAGTGCTCTCCCAGAACCCTGGCATCGCAAAGGCAGAGGCTCTGCTTGTTATGTCCTGCGGGGGAGGTGTATCCATAATCTCATCAGTTGCGCAACGGGCTGTATATCCTGCTCTGGATACTGAATCACTTGGAGGCGTCTGCAGGGACGCGGTCGTGATGGAGCAGTGCGGCATGTGCGGGGAATGCGACATACAGGTTTTCGGAGGTATTTGCCCCCTGGGACAGTGCCCCAAAAGCATGCTCAACGGTCCATGCGGCGGCGCAGTGGAAGGAAAATGCGAGGTGGATGAGCGAAAATGCGTCTGGGATGAAATATATGAACGGCAAAAGTCGCTCGGAAGACTCGAAGAAATCAAGCATATACACGGACCGAAAGACCATTCAAAAAGGAGGCGCAGGGTTTGAGCTTCAGAAATAAACTGCTCTCAGGCAAATTTACTGTCACTGCTGAAATAAGCCCTCCGAAAGGGACGGACATCAGCGGGATGATGAAGGAAGCAAGGACGATAAAGGACGCGGTGGATGCGGTCAGCGTCACGGATAACCAGCGCGCAATAATGAGGATGAGCCCTCTTGCTGCTTGCAGCGCCCTGTCGCAGGAAGGATTTGAGACCATAATGCACCTGACCTGCAGGGACAGGAACAGGCTTGCGCTCCAGTCCGAACTGCTTGGCGCGTCATTCCTTGGAATAAAGAACGTGGTCGTGATGTCTGGCGATCATCCCGTAAAAGGCGACCATCCGGGGGCAAAGCCGGTGTATGATCTTGATTCAGTGCAGCTTCTGGATATGATCTCACGCCTTAATAGTGGAGTTGATATCTCAGGGAACGGGCTTGAGGGAAAAACGGAGTTCTTAACGGGTGCGGTCTCAAATACGGAATTGACCGAAGCCGCTCTCATGAAACTTGAGAAAAAAATAAATGCTGGCGCGCATTTCATAATTACCCAGGCAGTATTTGATGCCGGGAAGTTCTCTGAGTTCAGGGATAAAGTTCACGATGCATGTGGGAAGCAAATAAAAATAATCGCAGGCATCATCCCGCTGAAATCCGAAAAGAGCGCGCAGTTCCTCAACAAGAATATTGCCGGAGTGAAGGTACCGGATGATGTACTCAGGAGGATTAAGGCAGCCAGCAATTCCGAAGCTGTAGGGCATGAGTCTGTGGGGATAGAAATAGCGGCAGAGCTGATAAAAGAACTCCGCGGCATTTGCGACGGAGTGCACATCATGCCGATAGGCGCTCATAAAAATACAGGAAAGATACTGGAAATGGCAGGAATATGACAACACAGGTCGAGCATGCAAGGAATGGAAATGTCACGGCACAGATGGATGAGGTGGCAAAAACAGAAGGTATCGACCTTATGGAATTGCTTTCAAGTGTGGCAGAAGGAAGCGCAGTTATCATGTGCCGTGATGGGAAGTCTGTAGGTATAGGAAAAGGATTAAAAACAAAAGTGAACGTTAATATTGGCACATCCTCTCTGAAAATAGACCCCGGGGAAGAGGTAAGAAAAGCCATAATAGCAGAAAAGTACGGCGCAGATACGCTAACTGATCTTTCCATGGGTGGGGACATAAGAGAGATACGCAAAATGATATTTGAGAATACCACCATCCCCCTGACCACAGTCCCGATCTACCAGAGCGTAGCTGAGACGGGACTTGAGAACATGACCGAGGAAGATATCCTTGGAAACCTTATCAGGCAGGCAGAGGAAGGCATTAGCTCATTTGTTCTCCACTGCACAGACAGAAAGACCCTTGGCATGCTCAAGGTTAGGGAACGTATACTGGGTGTAGTATCAAAGGGAGGCTCCATAACCTGCGCCTATATGACCACCAACAGGTGCGAGAACCCATTCGTTGAAAATTTAGATAAGATCCTGAGCGTCATGAAAAAACACGACATCGTGCTCTCGCTCGGAAATACCATGCGCAGCGGCTGTATTCACGATTCGCGCGACAGGGCGCAGCTTGAGGAAATAAGAAAGAACATTGAGCTTGCACAGCGGGCAAGCGAAGAAGGCGTGCAGGTGATAATCGAAGGGACTGGCGGGCATGTGAGAGCTGACAGGATAGCAGAATACGTCAGGTTCCATAAACAATGTTCCCAGTACCCGCTTTTTGTAGCAGGACCTCTCCCGACTGACGTGGCTGTGGGATACGACCACATAGCAGGAGCCATAGGCGCAAGCATTGCAAGTAGCGCGGGAGCAGACTACCTTTGCTACATTACGCCTTCAGAGCATCTTGGTCTTCCGGGTCCGGAGCAGGTAAGGGAAGGTCTGCTTGCTTTCAGGATAGCTGCGCATATAGGGGATTCTGTGAAATACGGGACGAGTAACAGGGACAGGGAGCTTGCTGTAAAGAGGGCAGAGCTTGACTGGGAGGGGCAGATGTATTACGCCCTGGACAGCGATAGGGCGAGGGAACTTGCGCCGCATGAGGGACCATGCACCATGTGCGGAGATTTCTGCGCGATAAAGATAATGAAGGAGTTTGGGTGTATAAATATCACCGCAAAGAACGCAAAGGACGCAAAGAATGGATGAAAATGAATTTTCAAATAAGATATTAGAGGGTTGTAATAGAAGTGCATCGTGCGATAAGATAATGAATGAGTTTGGGTGTATAAATATCACCGCAAAGAACGCAAAGGACGCAAAGAATGGATGAGAATGAATTATCAAATAAGATAGTCGGAGCAGCGATAGAGGTACACAGATCGCTGGGGCCTGGATTGCTGGAGTCCACATATGAGGGGTGCCTTTGCCATGAATTATCTTTAAATCAAATTCCTTTCGAAAGACAAGCATCGCTACCGGTAGTTTATAAGGGAAATCGACTGGACTGCGGTTATCGTGTCGATATAATCGTGGATAGAAAAGTAATCCTTGAATTAAAATCTGTGGCTGAGATACAACCAATACACAAAGCCCAGTTGCTAACTTATTTGAAATTGTCTGGATTAAAGCTGGGTCTATTGCTGAACTTTAATGTAGTGCTGATGAAGGATGGGATTAACAGATTTGTAAGAGGTTTATGATGAGGCGTATTGAACAGGTAATAATTTTGGGGGCAGGGGCTTCAAAGAGCGAAGGAGCACCTTTGCAAAATGAATTATTTAATGAATTCTCTAAAGTCCAATCTAAATTTGAAGAACTAAAAAAAAGTCACCCAAAGATATGGAACCTTGTAGAGGGACAAGAAAAACTAATAAAAGATTTTTTTAATGATTTTTGGGGGATCGATATCATGTTTTACAAAAATAAAAAAGATTTTCCTACTTTTGAAGAGTGCCTGGGAATGTTAGATTTGGCAAATCTACAAGGACAAAGTTTCAAAGGGTATGATCAAGAAAAAATAAATAAAATCCGATTTGCCTTGATTTTTCTCATTGCTGAACTTTTAGATAATAGGAAACTAACAGAAATTAATCATAAAAAACTGATAGATAGGCTCAAAAGTGAAAATAGGTTGAAAGAAACAGCTTTTATTAGTCTAAATTATGACATAATAATCGATAACATCTTAACTGATTTATATCCCGAATTTCACATTGATTATGGAATTAATTTTATTAACTTCAGAAGACTTAATGACTGGCTACCACCAGACCCAGAAAAATCTATTTTACTTTTAAAACTTCACGGTTCATTGAATTGGTTATACTGTCCAACATGCAATCATATTGAATTATTTCAAAAAGAAAATAGTTCTATTAAACTCTTTTTTGAAAACCATAAAGAAACTTGCAAAAATTGCGGAACTCCAATGAAATTTGTAATTATTCCAATGACTTATTATAAAGAAATGTCTAATCCTTTCATTCAACAAATATTTTTAAAAGCTGATGAGATTCTAAGGCAAGCCAAAAAAATATTTATTTGTGGATATTCTTTTCCTGACGCCGATATTCATATTAAATATCTTCTCAAAAGAGCAGAGAGATTTAATGGAAAAACACCCGAAATATATGTGATAAACGATCATAAAGATAAAACCGGACAAGAAGAAGAAAAACAGCGATTTACACGGTTTTTTAAGGATAAAGATAAAATCCATTATACTGACAAATCATTTGAAATCTTTGTACAGGAAGGAATAAAAAATTAATTAGGTGGTAAAATGACAATCTATGAAATGAAAAAGGATATGGCTGAATGGGGACTTGACCAAAATAAAATCAATAATGCGCTGGAAATTATATATTTTATTGGAGTTGGTCAAGACCTTGCATGGAGAGATGGTGAAGGAATTATTAGAAGCGATGTTTCAATAAATAAGCGTATGTGGGATTATTTAAAACAGGGATATATTTTGGAAGGTCTTTCTCGTTATGGACGTTACGAAATATATTTATTGGGAGATAGTGGAGAAGAAATTTTTCAAGAAATGCTTGAACTAAAAAGTAAATCAAATATTAAAGAGTATAAAAATGAATTTATTAATATTAATCCAAAAATTTTTGCAATATTATCCCCTCCTTTGAGAAGAAATATAGATAGATTAAATGTCAAAGAAGAATTTGCAGTGTTATTCTTAAATTCCAAAAAAGGAAATGAATTAAAAAATTTATTAAATAATAAAATAAATTTCGTATATTCACTATTAAAAAAATATAATTTGTATCTTGATCTGACACCATTTCAATCAAACTTGAGGGGCAGTTCGAAAAGTAAATTTATAACTAATGATGAAGTGCATCGATTATTATTAGAACATATTGAAAAGTTTCCAGCATCATTTTATGATTCAATTATCGAGTTAAATAAAAAAGTATCATTCTTCAATGATTTATTAAATAGTATTGAGAATTATAAAATCAGAGATAAGATAAATAATGAATATTCAGATTATTTCAATGAGTGTAAAGAGCTAATTGATAAATTAAAAGAAGAAAAAATAACAACTTCATTCGATTCTTCAAATCCGCCATACTTTAAGATAATAGACGAACAAAAATTTAAAAATAAGATAATAAAACTGAAACAAGAATACATCGATAAAATTTCAGATCCAATTATTGATAACTTATTGGATGGTAGCAGTATAAGACCTCCAGTTACTCCCCCACATCCTCCAATTATCCCACCACAGCCTCCAGTTGTTCCACCTCGAACTCCAGTTATTCCACCACAGCCACATATTACCCCACTTCAATCTATTTTAGCTGGATTTGAATGTGGAACAGGGGATGAAGTAAAAATTAAACCTGCCCACTTATTTATTTCTGGTTTAACACAAAAATCAGGAAAAACAACAACATTAGAAGCCTTAATCCAAAGAAGTGGCCTATCCACGATTTCTTTTATAACCAAACCAGGCGAGAAATGTTTTGATAAAGGAGAGAATCATAAACCATTTTTCCAAGAAAAAGCTGAGTGGAAAGTCGTGGAAAAATTGTTTGAATCTCAATTAGGGGAGAAAATGAAAGATGTTCGGGCAAAGCTAATAGAGTTATGTAAAAATGAAAAAACATTAAAAACAATTAAGCATAGCATTGATATTGCCTTAGAAGACTCTAAAGGAACTGAAAGGAAGTCTTTAATCCTACTCCAAGCTTATTTTGAAGATTTATTTAAGGAATTAGAAAATAAAGAATATACAAGCAATTTGAGTTTAAAAACTGGCATTAATTTGATGGATTTAAGCAGTTATAATGAAGAACTTCAAAGCTATATCATTAATAGTGTTTTAAATGAAATATTGCACAATAATAAAAATACAGTAGTTATCATCCCAGAGGCATGGAAATTTATTCCTCAATCAAAAAGAACTCCAAGTAAATATTCTATAGAACAATTGATAAGACAAGGTGCAGTAAATAATAATTTCGTTTGGTTTGATTCTCAAGATATTGCGGGGGTTGATAAGAGTATTTTAAAAAGTGTTTCGATATGGATGTTAGGATTACAAACTGAAGTTAATGAAGTTGAACATACAATCGCTCAAATTCCTCTCCCTAAAGGTCAAAGACCAACAAACGATCAGATTATGAATTTACAGGTTGGAGAATTCTTCGCTTGTTTTGATGGTAAATGTATAAAAACATACGTTATGCCTAACTGGATGAGTGAAAATGAGGCGAAAGAAATTGCAAAATCAAAAAAACATCTTAATAGTTAAAAATAATATGAAATTTGAAATAAAAATCTATAATTTGTTATTGATTGGCTCATGAAGAAAATATCGGAAGGGTATAACAATGGATAAAAAACAATTCCTTGTTGAAAAAGCATACCTAAATGATTTTGATAGATGGATTGATACAGATGGAGTAGAGACAGAAAAACCTGAATTAATATATTTCCAGGGAGTATTTGTTTCTAACGATAAAAGCAAAAAATTTGTTGATATCGTTAAAGATTGCTGGAAGAGTAAGATAAATTTCCAGCAACTATTTGGGGTTATCCTTGAACGGATTAAACTTAAATCACTGCAAAGGTCGAAAATAATGCAAAGCATGGCAAAAACAATCTTTGCGCCCTTTGCGTTCTTTGCGGTGAGATACCTATGTTCCCCAAACAGGCCACAGGGCACCAACACTCGGGGGAATTAGAAATATGCAGTTATTCGGAATAAAAACTCCGCTCATAAGACCGGGTGATGATATCTCGAAAGTGCTGATCAGGGCATTAAAAGCCAGTAGCATTCGACCGCAGGATAACGATATTATTGTGCTGGCTGAATCTGCGGTCGCCACAGCCGAGGGGAGGGTCGTTGCTCTTGATAGCGTGAAGCCTTCAAAAAAGGCACTTACTCTCTCGAAACTTTATGATACTGACCCCAGAAAGATGGAACTCATAATCCGTGAATCTGATGAGATACTTGGAGGAATTCCAGGTGTAGTTGTCACAATTACAAAAGGCGTGCTCTCACCCGGCGCGGGCATCGATAATTCCAATGCTCCCGAAGGTCATGTTGTGCTTTTGCCCGAAGACCCGAAGCGCAGCGCCATCGAGATAAGGGAAAAGCTGATGGCGAAATATGGATGCAGGCTTGCGGTCATAGTTGGGGACAGCAGGACGCAGCCCCTGCGCCTGGGATGCGTGGGGATCGCCCTGGGCTGCGCGGGGATCGAGCCGGTGGAGGATATGAGAGGACATAAAGACCTGTTCGGGAAGCCTCTTATGATCACAAGGCGGGCAACCGCGGACAACCTTGTTTCTGCTGCGCAGCTTATCATGGGGGAGGCTGATGAGAGTACGCCCGCTGTCCTGATACGGAACGCGCCAGTCAGGTTCATCGACGGCAGTGAGGACATACCCACGATCTCTCGTGAAGGGTGCATGTATTTCGGATGCTTCAGGGGTTAAACGTGTATATTTTCCTACCTGAATATCCCCTACATCTGCTTCAACTTATGCCGTGCCAGCGTATGTGTCGGCTCTAATTCAAGCACTTTCTCAAAACACCGCGTTGCTTCTTCATCCATCCCGAGTTCCTTCAGGGTTACACCCTTATCATACCACGCTTTT
>Ga0180732_1001652_pt1 | contig 13222 bp, 11 predicted proteins | sample KR11_01MetaG_FD_148674 | JGI IMG/M metagenome (GOLD analysis project Ga0180732, IMG submission 148674) | Groundwater microbial communities from the Olkiluoto Island deep subsurface site, Finland - KR11_0.1 MetaG | ecosystem: Environmental > Aquatic > Deep subsurface > Groundwater | place...
AAATTTTGAGGATATTTTCCAACGAAATTTTGACACTATATATCCAAATACCTGTTCAGTTGTCTAGTTCCCTGCGCAGTACGCTGGCTGTGACTAAAATTCCGAGTATTCCCAGCGCCCATTCCGGATATTTGATGAGCGATACAGGTTCCCCGGCTGAAAAATAGACATAACCCTGATGATTTGCATACATCCATGTAAAAAGAATGACGATCATATAACTTAATACTGCCATAAGACCAAGAATCTTGAGCAGGCGGAGCAAGGTCGAGACTTTAATGAATTCGAATTTTCTTTTCTCACCGAAACCAGTCAGGGAGTTTATGAAGCGCATGCCCATTCTAAGATGAGTTGAATTTGCCGTGGGATAATCGACAAAAACATTGGTTACGACAGGAATGATCCAGGTGGCATCAGCCCGCGATGCATGTGCATTCGGAGTTATAATGACGGCTGATACGATATCACCAGAAGTACTGTGCCTCCTGATAGATTTGACTGCGTTCGTTCCTTCGTTCCTGCCTTTGTGATGCGACACAATGAACGTTTTATTGCTGGAATTATAAATAGTTAGCCATTATGCTAATAATGATGATGATGAAATTTATAGATAAATTTATATGGGTGAAAGAAGGAATAAATGGAAAAAAAAGATATTTGTTCGTTGTACTCCAAATCTAATATTTATTCCAATTTCTTTCAGTACGTTACGTATCACCCACAAATCACCCACTGCTCCAGAAGCATTTAGTACAAACGGTATGAATATCCAATGCGCAATCGATGGGAAAGCAGCCATTAAACCAATCCCTACCAGGGAGATCAATAGTAACGGCGCAATAGAAATCACTATGTACTGGTTGCGTAGAAAAACAGTTGTTGTGGTGGCGTATAAATAAGGGAGGATGAAATACGCAATGCCAGCACCATAACTCGGCTTGCCACCATATTTTGACATAAATAAGCCATGGATAAGTTCGTGCAGTACCAGTGTACCAATGATGAGTGCAATATAAATAAGAATTTTACCGCTTGCAAAATTAAAGCTACCTTCCCCAGTAAAAAGTGTATACCCAGTAAATAGTGTATATAGTGAAGTGAAAAAAAATCCAAACGCAAATAAAGCTAATGTCCCCATGCCAAGTAGCGTAACTACAACTTCTTTTGACATTTCCAATTTTCCAAGTTCTTTACATTCATCAAGATTAAGTATTTGTTGTTCCTTCATATAACGATAATAATTATCCATGTATGGCGTAAGCCATACATGTATGCGCTCTCCAGAGGAGTGACTCAGGCTTATCTTCTCTTTTTGCCGAACAGATATGTCACTGAAAGTAGGGCTATTCCAAGGGTAAAATCAAATCCCGGTACCTTATTTGTCGGTGCTGGCGCCGAAGTAGACGTTACTGCTGGATTTGTCTGAGTTCCTGTTACCACACCTGTGGTTGTGCTCGTTACTGTCGGAGTGTTTGTCGGTGTAACGCTGGAAGACGGGGCTGTGATAGCATTGGCATTTAATGTAACCGCGGTCTGTGCCAGCGCCCTGCCGTTCAGGGTTGCGCCAGTGTTCATCGAAATCAGCGTTTTAGACAGGATAATTCCCTTGAAGTCAGACGTGGTTCCAAGTGTCGTTTGACCGGCGACCTGCCAGAAGATATTTTTTGCCTGTGCGCCCCCGCTAAGAGTAACTTTGGCACCGTTGTCCACGGTGAGATCTTGCGCTATCTGGAAGATCCAGACATCATTTGCGTTGCCAGATAGAGTGACACCACCGACGGGTATTTTAACTCCTGTACCCCATTTATAAAGTCCAGGAGTGAGTGTCATCCCGCCAATATTTCCGGCACCCTTTTCAGTTTCAGTAGGACTTGTTCGTCCAGCGGCATCATTGTACGCGGTTTGCATGTCGCTTACTGCCGTGGTCATTGTAGATGGAGTTGGAGGCGCATAATTGGCTGCATATACTTTTCCGGTCACCAGAGATGACGTCGAAAATTTATTCGAGGCATCAGCTATTAATGAAAATCCAGTTATATAACTCCCGGCTGCTGGACTCACTCCAATGTCTCCAACAATTGAGGTCGTTCCCGTGGTTGATATCCCTGTTTTTGACATGATCACGAAATTTCCGGCTGTTCCAAGATCTACCGGCGCCTGCGCCGCGCTCGCCGTGCCTGCCGCCAATGCCAAAATAAGCAGTGACAGAAGCACAGGAATTATATTTTTGCAAATATTAGATTCTTTATTCATAATTACCTTTTTCCTCCCAAATCATATATTGATCTTGCAGCGCAATCACAGCTATGGCATCTTATCAGAAGCCTTAAACCGAAGAATTCATAGAATTATCGGTATTAACTGTCGTTATGCCCGCCACTCGATATTGTCTATTAAGAATGTATATTATTAAAGGATATCGGTGGTTACCAACGCCTATCTTTTCCCAAGAAGTTATGAATGAGGAAATTATTTTAGGAAATGATAAAATTTGCTTGATATAATCCTACCACCGCAGCGTCTTCTGCCATGCCTCTTTCAGTTCATCTATCCCAGCGCTCAGTACTACCTTCTCTCCATCCATCACACTGAAATTCTGCTGCGATGTAACCTCGCCCACGTCAGCGAACACATTGCCTTTCATGATCTCCTCGAACCTCTTTACCTTGCCAGGCGCCACTGTCACCACGAACCTGCTCTGGGATTCCGAGAACAGTATCGTGTCTGTACGCTTTATATTTTCAACCGGGACATTTGTCAGTTCCACTGTCATTCCAAGTTCTCCTGAAAACGCGCTCTCAGCCAGAGCCACAGCCAGCCCGCCATCAGAGCAGTCGTGACATGAAGCTACCGTGCCTTCAAGGATCGCTTTTTCAAGTGCCGCATAAAGACGCTTCGCTGTTGCAGCATTCACCTTCGGCACATCGTTCCCGATAAACCCGATCGATGCAAAATACTCCGAGCCGCCGAGTTCGTCCCTTGTCATTCCCAGCACGTAAACCCTGTCACCATGTCTTTTTACATCCATGGTCACAGCCTTCCTCACGTCATCTATCTTACCGATAGTCGAGAAAAGCACAGTTGGGGGAATGGAGATCTTTCGCCCGCCGATATTGTAGTCATTCTTCATGCTGTCCTTTCCTGATATGCAGGGGACACCGTAGGATTTCGTATAATCGTACAGCGCCATGTTCGCCCGCACAAGCTGAGCCAGTTTGAACTCGCCGTCCGGGTTCTTATCTGATTTCACAGGGTCGCACCAGCAGAAATTATCAAGACCGGCGAGATGGTCGAACGACCCACCCACGCAAATATGGTTACGCACGGCTTCATCGATGGCGCAGGCTGTCATGTGATACGTATCAATGTCGCCATACCTCGGGCAGATGCCGTTCGCCACAACCACACCTTCCATGCTGTCAAGCAGTGGACGGATGACCGCTGCGTCGCTTGGACCATCTCCTGTAAGGGGCTTTACCACAGAGCCAGCCTGCACTTCATGGTCATACTGCCGGATGACATATTCTTTCGAGCAGATATTAAGGCGTGACAGGAGGTTTTTCAGGGCATCTGTCAGGTCCACGGTACCCAGCACCGGCTCTTCGAATTTCCGGGCTACCCAGCGTGCATTAAGCTTCATGGCAGGAAGCCCGCTGTGCAAAAATTCCATATCCATATACGCGACCGTTTTTCCGCCATAATTTGCATGGAATTTGCCGCTATCAGTAAAAGTCCCGATAACAGTTGCTTCAACATCCCTTTTTCCTGCAAGCTTAAGGAACTCATCTATCTTATCAGGCGAAACCGCAAGCGTCATCCGTTCCTGCGACTCTGAGACCAGTATCTCCCAGGGGTCAAGACCCGGGTATTTCAACGGGCATTTATCAAGTTCGATAAGACATCCTCCGGACAATTGAGCCATCTCACCCACCGATGATGACAGACCTCCGGCTCCGTTGTCCGTAATAGCATTATAAAGACCTTTATCCCTTGCTTCAAGCAGGAGATCAAGCATCTTTTTCTGCGTGAACGGGTCTCCGATCTGGACCGCTGTGACCGGGGAATTCTCATCAAGTTCAAGCGATGAAAATGTTGCGCCGTGTATCCCATCTTTCCCGATGCGTCCTCCGGTCATTACGATCAGGTCGCCGGGATCGATCTCCTTGATGTGCGATGGTTTTCCGTTAATTACAGAGGGCATTATACCGCCTGTGCCGCAATATACAAGCGGTTTGCCGAGATATCTTTCATCGAACACTATGCAGCCGTTCACTGTGGGGATACCGCTCTTGTTCCCGCCATGCTCGACGCCCCGGCGCACACCCTCGAATATCCTCTTGGGGTGGAAAAGCCGCGGCGGAAGAAGTTTATCATAGAACGGCGAGGCAAAACAAAAGACATCAGTGTTAAATATCAGTCTTGAACCCATGCCTGTGCCCAGCGGGTCGCGGTTCACGCCCACGATACCAGTAATTGCGCCTCCGTATGGGTCAAGGGCAGAAGGGGTGTTATGCGTCTCGACCTTCATCACAAGGTTGTGGTCATCGTTGAACTTTATCACACCTGCGTTATCTGTGAAAACGGATACAAGCCATGGCTTATTGATCTCACGTGTCGCCTGTTTTATAAAAGTATTGAATAGTGAGTTTATGGTCGTTTTTCCCTTATCATCAATATAGGTTATCTCACTGTTGAATATCTTGTGTTTGCAATGTTCAGACCATGTCTGCGCAAGCACCTCTATCTCAACATCAGTAGGCAGCGAAACACCGAATTTTTCTCTTTCCTTGCTCGTCTGTACAAAATATTTCCGGATCGCCTTCATCTCAGCCAGGTTCAGTGCAAAAAGCCGCATCCTGCTGAGTTCTTTCAGTTCGTTATCGCTTATGTCAAGGTCGATCGTTGTAACAGATGGGCTGTGTTTTCCTTTGACAACCGGAAGCGGGAGGTGTATGCCTTTTTCGTTATCAAAATCGCTGCTGCTTATTATTTCCCATCTTTCGATGAGCGAATTGGCAAGAAGCCCGCCTGTAATGTTAATTGCGTCATCTTTTGTGATATTCCCGCTGATAAGATACTGTCTTGAAAAATAAACTCCATGAATGCCAGTCTTCAGTACATCCTCTGATGCTTTTTTTGCCGTGGCTCCCACATTGTCTGTCACACCGGGTCTGTAACCCACCTCGACCAGCCAGGAAAAATCAGAAGCCAGCGGCATGTCTGAAAAAACCTGTACAATAGGGTCGGCAAATACTTTATCGCCAAGAAGTTTCACCTGTCCGGACGATAGAGCGGCATCTATGGTATATACATCAATAGTCCTTACTGAATCCACAATAATACGCAGGTCTTCGACTATCCTTTTTTTTATGCTTTCGCCCAGCGCATCTCTCATTCCGGTTTTAAAACCAACTTCTATCCTGCATACCATTGTTATTTCACTGTGGTCTTATTAAACGGCAGGATATAAAAAAATATGCAATAGAAAAAATAAGACCACTCCCCAACCCGCGCACAATTTACTTGCCCGAATTTTTATATTCCCTTATACAAAACATATAGTAGCACGGTTAAATACCCATTTACTATTTGAGTAACATTCAAGTACTACTAAGTCGAATATTAATTTATGATAATAAGGAAGAACATAACCCTGGAAAATATCCATCTCAAGAAACTTGAGCCGCTTTTAAATAAGAACGAAGGCAACCTGAGCGCAGCTATAAGGGATTCTGTCGATATCGCAGACGTAGTACTGCAGCAATACGGTACTATCGAAAAAGCGATATCAAATATTACCTCTGAAACAAAAAAACTGACCGAACGGGAGAAGTCAATAGAATCGGGGAAAAACGTCCTTATCTGCAGCCAGGTATTCCAGTGGATGTTAAAATGGACTAAAGGGATCCCGATTGACCCTGAAATAATGGAAGAATTGCTGGACCCGCTGAAGATCAATACGATATCCGAACTTGATAAGCAGGTCAATGCCATCAGCCGCGAATCCGGCTGGAACTGCGAGGTCTCCATATTCTGCATGGATGATATGGAGCCTGAAACCGCTGCCGTGACAATTACAGGCGAAAATGAACTTTACCGGGACTTTCTCGCCCAGCTTGTGATAATGTTCCTGGTCTATAACAAGGGTCTTGACATTGATGTCATTCACGGACGCGCTACTTCTGTCCGCATAGATCTAAAAAAGCTTGAGGAAGGAAAACGATGCTGCGCCGCAAATGAGCATTTCGGTTATTTAAAAGATGTAGTGTTTGAGTTCGCCTCAAAAAAAGATTTCTGGAAAAACCTTATTGAAATATACAGATCGATGAATTATAATATGGTATCCATACATAAAGACCAGTACGAAGAGATACTTGCAGGGAACGTATTCGTTGACAAAGGAATATTCGAGTCGCTCTCCAGACAACACATCTCCAGCATACCGCATCAGGAATTCCTTTCTCTTTTAAAGAAAACGCATGAATCAATGCAGTTAATTGATAAGATCGAATTATTTGATAATGAGATCAATATATACCACAATTATAAACTTGAAAAGGCTGTCCAGAGGTTACTGGAATATTACATCTCCCTTCTCAATGCAAATGGTCACCAATATGAAGGAAAATATTCCACAAGCCTGATAGTACTTTCCCATGCATGCTGCAGGACTTAGATTATCACTGTTTTTTTAGCGAAGTCCCTGCACATTGCAGTATATTCCGCGGGGTTCACTGAAGGGAACGTATCGATAAGACAGATGTCGCATTCTCGTTCTGCTCCTGCAAGTTTTCTTATATCGCCGTGATAAACCAGGATATCCGTGTTTCCTCCGGCTTTTGCCATAAGCACTGGTTCGTCCCCTATGAGCTTATCGTACCCTGTTAGCTCAAATTCGATCTTTACACCAAGCAGCCCTGAATTGGCTTTGATGTTCAAAATAGCATTGCGCACAGCAGGAAGCCAGGCATCGTTGAGTATCACTTTTTTCGCACCGCCCAGGGCGCACAACAATCCGAGAGTGCCGGGACCGCAGAATCCGTCCACGACAACCGCTTCATCCAGTTCCCCGTTAATATACAGCGCCTCAATTTTTTTTATTTTGGTGTTATTGAACTCGATGTGGATCGTTGATTGGTTTTTATAGATACACAGTTCTCCGTAAGTCGATGATGCTATATCACAGCGCATGTCACATCCTGAAAGCAGTTCATACGTATGCGGCGTGCTGTCGGTGTCACGCAGTCCAATGCTCTTTGAGGGAAGACCTTTTCTTTTTATCACGCCTTTTATCTCAGGCACGTTCGTAGTTATCTTTCCTGCAAGTTCTTCCGTAACTGAATCCATGATAAGGACAAGGCTTTTTTCAGGCAGGCGCGGAGGATAGGGTACCTGATAACCAAAAGCGATCAGCGGAGTTCCCACTTCTTTCAATGAGGCGTCACTGGGAAAAAGACCGCTGTTCTTAAGGATGGTCAGCACATGACCTGTAACGTGGTCAAGATGCCGCCTTTCGCATTTCTGGCATCTTCCTGTCGCTGAGTCAATGTTTTCATATAGCGGCGCGTTTTTGTCAAATAACGGATCAGGAGGGCATGACCTGCATGCCATGTACATCTGGAACAATTCGTCCAGAACCGTTTCAGGATCCCTGACGCAGTCACTGCCGCATGTGGGACATTTCATGAGTCACTGATATTTTTAGAAAGATTAAATAACTATCTATGGTCTGGATTGGACAAATGTATATTAAAATTGAATTAGTGTCCTGTATCGGAAGAAATCCTGTCTTCAAAGGAAAAACATATATACCTAACTAAATGAAAACATTCATCATGTCAAAATATGAGCTTGTATGCGCAGAATGTTCAAATATTTTTACTGATGACAGATTGAAATGCTCCAACGATGGAGCGCTCCTGCGTGCAAATTACAGGAATAAACAGCTCATTTTAAAGGACGTCCCTGGGATGGGTAAGTTCCACGACTGGCTGCCGATACATGAGATAATGACCACGAATTCAGGTCCTGTCACCTACAGGAGCACTGAACTTGCAGCAGAACTTGGGCTTAACAACCTGTACATCTCTTTCAATGGCTACTGGCCTGAAAAAGGTGCGTACATAAAGACTTGCAGTTTCAAGGAACTTGAGGCTTTTCCCACGGTCCAGAAAACCAGACGTGCAAACCGCTCGCTGGTACTTGCATCAGCGGGAAATACCGCGCGCGCTTTTTCCCATGTATCAGCGATGACAGGACAGGAAGTGTATATAGTGGTGCCTTCAAGCGGGATGACACGGATGTGGCTGCCTGAAGAACCCACGGATTCCATACACATTATACAAATGGGTAATAACTGTGATTATACAGATTCTATACATCTTGCAGACAGGATCGCCGCGCTCCCCGGTATGCAGGCAGAAGGCGGCGCAAGGAACGTGGCGCGAAGGGACGGTATGGGGACGGTGATGCTGGATGCCGCTGTGACTATGAAGCGCATGCCTGACCATTATTTCCAGGCTATAGGGAGCGGGACAGGCGGAATAGCAGCATGGGAAGCATCGCTGCGGCTGCTGGGGGATGGAAGGTTCGCAGGCGGACTGCCGCAGCTTCATCTTTCACAGAACCTGCCTTTTGCCCCAATGTTCAATGCATGGAAAGCAGGACGGCGCGAAATAATCAGGGACATTGATATGCCTGACCCGAAAAAACTCATACACGAGATGTATGCAGACATCCTTTCAAACAGGGAGCCGCCATATTCAGTAGCTGGCGGCGTCTATGACGCGCTTTGCTCTACACAGGGTACGATGTACGGGATATCCAATAGCGAAGCGAAAAAAGCGCAGCAGTTGTTCGAACGGTACGAAGGGATAGATATATTTGCACCCGCAGGAGTTGCTGTTGCGTCGCTCATCGAAGCGGTAAATGAACATAAAGTCGATGCAGAAGATCATATTGTGTTAAATATCACTGGCGGAGGAGTGAAGCGCCTTGAACAGGACCATACCCTCTCGAAAATCGAGCCAGAGTCGATCGTTGAAAATGCGAATGTTGCGCTTGAAGAGGTAATTAAAAGAAAGGTATTTGCTTGAAAGAAATCCCGGAACTACGAGTAATTGATATTCTCAGGAAAAACAGGATAGATTATGCAGCTACGCTGCCGTGCGACAGGATAAAAGCGCTTTTGCCCCTGATAGAAAAGAACCTGAAGACCATTCCCCTGACAAGAGAAGAGAACGGCATTGGGATATGCGCTGGCATTTATCTCGGAGGTAAGCGACCCATCATGGTCATCCAGAGCACAGGCATAGGTAATATGATAAATGCGCTTGAATCCCTGAACCTCACATACGGCATACCGCTGCCTGTACTTGCAAGCTGGCGCGGCGTTCATAAGGAGGCGATAGAGGCGCAGTGGCAGTTCGGGAAAAAGCTGCCTGCGATACTGGATTCGGCTGGCATAAGATGTACCATTATTGAATCGAAGGACAAACTGGACGATATTGATGCTGCAATTAAGGATTCTTTTGATAATGCCCGTCCTCATATTGTTTTGATATCACCTGCTGTATGGGAAGGCTCGACATGCGAGAGTCCCGTCCCATGCGAGATAACGCCAAGGCTGTCTCAGATCGAGTTCAGATCGGAAATAAGAAAGCCTGAAATGACGCGTTATGACGCGATCAATATCCTTGCTTCAGTTGTGGGTGATGACATCATAGTATCTAACCTCGGCATACCTTCAAAAGAGCTTCATGAAATAAAAGACAGGGATCTTAATTTCTATATGACCGGGTCAATGGGACTTGTCTCGTCAATCGGGCTTGGGCTTGCACTTTCGCAGGAAAGGCACGTGTATGTCATCGACGGCGACGCGAGCATTCTCATGAACCCGAACGCCCTGGCATCCATAGGGGCTTACAGTCCTGGGAACCTTACCATTGTTGCGATAGATAATGCAGCATGCGGTTCAACCGGGAACCAGATGACCTGCACGAACGGTCAGATAGATCTTGAACTCCTTGCAAAGGCGAACGGTATCAGCGATACAAAAAAAGCACATACATGTGAGGAATTGAAGGAGGCGCTGCTGCACAGGGCTGCCTTCATTCATGTGATCGTGAAGCCCGTCAATGCAATGTGCAGGGAGATACCGCTTTCAGCAAAGGAGATCAGGGACAGGTTCATGAAGGCGCTGGGAAAGTAATTCAGCCATTGTAATCTGTGAAATCCATGTCCTGGGGACGTTTTTAGATTTACAGGATTAACTATAAAAATCGTATCCTGTCGATCCGGTTAATCCTGTCAAGGTTGAGTTAAATAATCTCTTCATCTTCCCGGCGCCATGCAGGGTCTACGATGCACAGGAATATCAGGTCGGTTTTGCCTGTGTTGTTGATGTACTGCATGGAACGAGGCGGGATATAGATCGCTGCGCCCGGATGGACTTTTGATGACTCTTCATTTATGTGCATTATGCCTTCTCCCTCCATGATGTAATATACTTCCGAGGTTTTAAGGCTTTGAACTCCTCACATTCATTTAAATTTTTTATGAACATTGTTTTCGCATCCCCATAAGGATAAAAACCGCCGATATTATAAGGATAAGTTGTAATGTCTCAAGTAATTCCGCGATAATGGGGTCAAAAATGATGAAATCAAGAGGTCCGTATTTATACAGTTCCTTGATAGAGAATGTCATCACACTGAGCAGAAGAAGTGCAGCAAAGACCTGGAACCGCCTGGTTCTTGCGTAGAATTCTTTATTAAAATCCTTTATGACCACCAGGACTAATATAAATAGAGCAAGACCCAGTCCGCCGTTCAGTAACTCAATATATCTGTTCATAGCTTCCGTCCCCATTCCAATATACGTATAGCATATATATTCCAGAATGTATGAACATCACTCTGGATTTCATTTCATATAAATCTTCTTGAATTCAGGACTCAGCAAATTCAGGAAAGGGAAAAAAAAGAAATAATCAAACGGGAGCGGTCATGGTTCTCGGAAGGGAAATAAACTATATATATCTTTCAAGTCGCAATCTGATTGATGGATTTTAAAAAATGGGAACCCATATACGAAGAAATACTTCTTGATTTCGGCTGGAGCAGGGAGAAAGACGAGGAGTCTGCCAGACTATTATCCCGCCTTCTCTCCAGGAAAGCCGGCAATGTATCCCTATTGAAGAAAAAGCTCGAAGGAAAAGATGTCCTTGTCTGCGGTAATGCCCTGTCGCTCTCAAGCGACCTTGACAGGATCAGCGCGGACAGAGACGTGATCATAGCTGCTGACGGCGCGACGAGCACGCTTCTTGAAAAAGGCATTGTCCCTGATATCGTCGTTACCGACCTTGACGGATATATACCTGACGAGATAGAAGCTGGCAGAAAAGGCGCGCTTATGGTCGTACATGCCCACGGGGATAATATGAAAAAGCTCGAGGCAGTAGAGAACATGAGGGATGTAATCGGGACAACACAGGCTGCCCCGCTTGCTAATGTCCATAACTTCGGCGGGTTAAGCGATGGTGACAGGTGTGTATTTCTCGCGCATACTTTTGGCGCGCGAAGCATCGCTCTTGCCGGGTTTGATCTCATGGATGAAAAAGTGACAGAGATGAAGAAGAAAAAACTCAAATGGGCACAAAAGTTGATAGGGATGATACCCGGGGTCATTGATCTCGGAGAATCTTAATATATTTATTTTCTAATTTATTTTTCAGTGCCATCGTTGTTTTAGAGAAATTAACAACTTAGACTTTTATCCTATCTGGTTATGTTTGTTTCAGGCTCAGATAATATCAGCCTGACTGGCTATTCTGGCATTTGCCGCCAGTTTTCTTTCGACCGCGAATATTCCAAAGGCTGTTGCCATGTTGGTAAGGATTATTGTGCTGAAAACTATCTCAACGAAATATGGTATATTTATTCCTGCTGCAAGCGGCATCGAGGCGAGCACGGCAGCCGCAAGTCCTCGGGGCATCATGGATATCATTGCCTTTTCAGAATGAGCCATATTTCTATCCCTGAATACGAGCAGTTTGACGCCAATTATTCGTGTTAACAGTATAATACCAAAGACTGCGAGAGCCATGGTCAGTGCTGTGGATCTCATTGACTCCAGATTGAACATCAGTCCTGTGAAGATAAAAAAGAAAGTGCGCACGAAGAAGGAAACCTCGACCTGGAATGCACGAAGCGTTGGATCCAGAGCGAATTCTCCTTGAACACCTAATCTTTTCGAGAGTTCACCAAAATTACCAAGCAGCAATGCAAAGACAAGAACTGCGATAGCTCCGTTGCCCCTGACCAGTTCCACTACTGAGTATAATATAAAGACCACAGCAAGTGTGAGGGAATACCCTACCTGCTTTACATATAACTTTTTCAATAATCCGATCCATACAATAGCAAAAATAGCGCCAATGACGGCAGCGGTAGAGAAGGCGCTTGCGATCGAACTTCCTGTATTCCTGACGTCCATCGTGCCCAGGCTTATGATCTCTATCAAAGCTATTGCAACAACTATGCACAATGCATCAGTCAGTGCAGACTCAAGACTGAGAAGAACCTTTGGCTCGTCATCGATCGTGAGCTTTGAGATGATGGACATTACTATTGCAGAGCTTGTTCCACCAACCACAGCGCCCAATAACATTCCCTCAAGATATGTCCAGTTAAAGATGAAATGCATAAATAACCCCAGAGATCCCACAGTCAAGCTGAAAACAAGTACAGTGAAACCTGAAGCTTTTGCAAGAGTGGTAAGAACCTTGACCAGGTTGAGGTTCAATCCTCCGTCAAATAGCATGATTATGAGGGCAAGGACCCCGATATAGGGCGCAAGCGATGAGATCGCGCCTTCAATGCTCACTAAATTTGACGATTAATACTGCACCTATAATAAAGAATACATCGTACACCATATAGTCTCAGTCCTTCTATAACTAAATCTCTCTTTATGAATATATAGTTTTACTATAAAACATTTTTGAAATCTTGATATTAGAAATTTTCTCAATTTCGGGTAACTGCTATTTGTTTTATTCTAAGACAGGTTGTAAATCCGCATCTGAGGTTATAGACCTGAACAGTTTTGATTTTCCCCCCTACAACTTAAAATCAACAGCTGTAGTTTCCTTTAGTAAATCCTTAAACCCTATCATTTCTAGTGTTTTTTCAGAAATTCCTGTTAAATTCAGGTGCCATAT
>Ga0180732_1001653_pt1 | contig 13219 bp, 14 predicted proteins | sample KR11_01MetaG_FD_148674 | JGI IMG/M metagenome (GOLD analysis project Ga0180732, IMG submission 148674) | Groundwater microbial communities from the Olkiluoto Island deep subsurface site, Finland - KR11_0.1 MetaG | ecosystem: Environmental > Aquatic > Deep subsurface > Groundwater | place...
TTTTACTGTAGAAATGTTCGTTATTGCAATTAAAATTAGTGCCCCCATTATTGTGGCACTTTTATTTACAGATGTTTCATTGGGGTTGATCGCCAGAACCGTTCCACAAATGAATGTATTTTTTGTGGCAATGCCGGTGAAAATAATTGTGGGTGTTCTTTTTATCGGGTGGCTTTTCCCACTTTTTATTTCCTATCTGATTTCCATTTACTCAAAAATCGGCATTAATATTGTCACATTCATAAAATTGGGTTCAACCTAATAGATAAGGTTTATTGAAAAGAAAGAATAAATGGCTGAAAACAGTTTCCAGGAAAAATCAGAAAAAGCGACGCCGAAACGTAGAAAGGAAGCACGTGAAAAAGGGCAGGTTGCTAAAAGTGTTGAAGTAACCTCAACTTTCGTCCTTTTGGCATCGCTTGGTGTGTTTTTCTTTTCCGGGTCATGGATGTTTTTAAAAATCCAACTAGCTACAATCGAGATATTTGGCCATCTGGGTGAAATACATCTGGAAAATGCTGAAGAAAGCAAAAGATTTATTGTCATGGTATTGGAGAATATTTTTATCATTTTATCCCCTTTATTCATGGCGGTTGTAGTTTTTGGTTTTATCGGGAATTTGGCTCAAATCGGATTTGAGTTCAGTAGTAAACAAATGGCCCCCAAATTCAACAAATTAAATCCAATCAGCGGATTGAAACGGTTGGTTTCCATTCGATCCTTCGTAGAGCTGATCAAATCTGTTTTAAAAATCATAATCGTGGGAATCGTTGCCTTTTTAACCGTAAAAAAGGAAATGATAAATATTCCATTTCTTATCGGCATGGATGTTTACCAGATCTTATCTTTCTTAGGTATTACTTCACTTAAAATATGCTTTGTTACCGGTCTTGTTTTAATCCTTTTGGCTGCTCTGGATTTTGGCTTTCAAAAATACCAGCATGAAAAAGATTTGAAAATGACTTTTCAAGAAGTAAAAGAGGAAAGCAAACAAACAGAGGGTGATCCGAAAATAAAACAACGTATTCGAGCCGCTCAATTGGAAATGGTACGACGAAGAATGATCCATGCTGTTCCGGAGGCAACGGTGGTTATTACCAACCCGACGCACCTCGCCATTGCGATTAAGTTTGAGTTCGGAAAGATGGGTGCACCACAAGTTGTTGCAAAAGGAGCCGGCGTCCTTGCGGCACAAATAAGAAAACTAGCCAAAGCAAACGATGTGCCCATCGTTGAAAACAAACCCCTTGCCCGACTCATGTTCAAAACTGTTGAAATCGGCGATTTTATTCCTACTGAATTATATCAGGCCGTGGCCGAAATACTTGCCTACATCTACCGACTTAAAGGGAAAATGTAAACTCGCCTTCATAGTCTCTGATGAAAAATTGACGCAGTTGTCAATTCTCCCCTAAGAATGTCTCTTCTAAAATAAAGGCTTCCTTTTTCCGGCAAGTTATTAAAAACATTCATCCAAATATTTCTCATAAAAACAATAAGTAAATAAATTAATAAAAAAATTAAAATAGATTTTAATGAAAGGCATAATAAATGCAAAAGAAGCTATAAATTGAAAGACAAAAAGTAGAATCAGTATGGAATTTTAAAAAATGGAAAATGCATTACAAAATTCAAATTTAAAGCAATTCTCCCTGTTGGCAAAAAATTCAGACATTTTATTGGCCCTTGCCGTGGTGGGTGTTTTGCTTATCATGATCATCCCGCTGCCTACCTTTATTCTGGATCTTCTGCTAACCCTTAATATTGCTTCTTCTTTATTAATATTGCTGGTTGGAATGTATGTTTTAAAACCCCTTGAGTTTTCAGTTTTCCCTTCAATCTTATTGCTGGTTACCCTATTCAGGCTGTCATTAAATATTGCATCAACCCGAACCATATTACTTAATGGGCAATCGGGAGTAGAAGCCGCCGGCAAAGTCATCATGGCCTTTGGGAATTTTGTTGTAGGAGGAAATCTTGTCGTAGGATTGATCGTTTTTCTTATTCTTGTTGTCATCAATTTTGTTGTTATCACAAAAGGCGCAGGCAGAATTGCTGAAGTTGCTGCCAGATTCACCTTGGATGCAATGCCTGGAAAACAGATGGCCATTGACGCTGATATGAATTCCGGCCTGATTGATGAAAAAGAAGCCAAAAGAAGAAGAAGTGAAGTTGCCATGGAAGCGGAATATTACGGGTCTATGGATGGTGCCAATAAATTCGTTCGTGGTGACGCCATCGCTGGGATTATCATAACTATAATAAATATTCTTGCAGGATTATCCATCGGTGTCCTTCAACACAAGATGTCTTTCGGGGACGCGGCTCAAACCTATACCTTATTAACCATCGGCGATGGTCTTGTCAGTCAGGTTCCTGCTTTAATCATTTCAACGGCTGCTGGTATTATTGTCAGTCGCGCAGGTTCAGATTCAAGCCTCGGAAATGATATCGTAAAACAAATTAGCTTCCAACCCAGGGCCATAGCTCTTGTATCTGCGGTTCTTGTGGGTTTTGGCCTTTTCCCTGGATTACCCACTATTCCTTTTTTTGTCCTTGCCATTATTGCAGGAATTGCAGCGTATTTCAATTTTCAAATTAAAAAGAAAGAAAATGAAGACGGTAAAAAAGATTCAATGATTAAAGAATCGGCAAAAGAATCTGAAATGTTAAACCAACCTCCTCCTGTTGACACCTTGGCTCTGGAAGTAGGACTTGGCTTAATCCCATACGTAGATGAATCCCAAGGCGGTGAATTGTTAAGCAGAATTAGATCCATTAGAAAACAGCTTGCAAAGGATATGGGAATCATTGTGCCATCAGTCCATATCCAGGACAATTTACAGCTTAAGCCCGGTGAGTACAAAATTTATCTTAAGGGAAATGAGTTAACCCATGGCGAACTGATGTTGAATTATGTGCTTGCAATGAGCGTGGATGGTTCTTCTGAAAATATAAAGGGAATAAAAACCAAAGAACCCACCTATGGTTTACCTGCGCTTTGGATTAAAGACGCCGATAAAGAGGAAGCTTTGGCAAAAGGCTATACGGTAGTAAACCTGCCAACGGTCATGGCAACTCATTTATCCGATATATTCAGAAGATATGCACATGAATACATAGGAAGACAAGAAATCCAGAGCCTGCTTGATAATCTGAAGGAAACGCATCCAAAAGTGGTTGATGAGCTTGTGCCCAATTTGCTCAGTCTCGGGGGTGTGGTTAAGGTCTTGCAAAATTTGTTGACCGAGCAGATTCCCATTCGGGATTTCCCCACCATCATGGAGACCCTTGCAGACTGGGCTCCCATAACAAAAGATATTGAATCCCTTACTGAGAAAGTCCGTCAATCCCTTTCCAGGACCATAACACAACAATATCAAACCGGAGATGGAAATTTATACGTGATCACCCTGGGTCAGGATGTCGAAAAAATCCTTTCAGACTCCGTCCAGATCACTCAACAGGGCAACTATATGTCTGCAGATCCTGTCATGGTGCAAAAAATAATAAGAGCCTTGGGAAAGTCCATAGAGAAATTCGCTTCATTAAGCCAACAGCCCATTGTTTTATGCACGCCCCACTTAAGGTGGCATTTCAAAAAATTATCCGAGCAGTTCGTCCCGGACCTCGTTGTTTTATCGTTTACTGAAATATTAAAAAACATAAACATTCAATCTTTAGGAATATTGGATATTTCAAATGCAAATTAAAAGATTTGAAGCAAAAAGCATGGCCGAAGCATTTAAGAATATCAAACAGGAGTTTGGCCCGGATGCCGTTATTTTGTCCGCAAAAACTATCCATAAAGAAAAAGGCTTTTTTGACAAAGGAAAGTCTTCAATGGTGGAAGTTCTTGCTGCCAATGACAGTTATATCATTCAGCAGGAAAAAGGAATGGGATACAATAAAATGATAAGGCAATATTCTGATCACAACGATACCCATCAGGAAGAAGAGCCTGTCCTAAAAAGTGAATTGAATCATAACAGCAAAAAACCAAGTTTATTACGATCGTTTCGAATTTCAAAAAGCCGTGAAAACCTTGAGGAGCCGAATGACCTTGATGAATTGAAAGAATATAAAAGGCTGCTTCTCGCCAACGGCCTTCGAAATGAAATTGCCTCTGAAATTATTGATAGAACTCACAGGCTCAATAGCGCAAAAGATATGGATCAAAGAAAAGGAATAAAAAAATATCTTCCTGAAATACTATTCGATATGGGGGTTCGGCACTCCACGGATAAGCGGGATTTAAACAAGCAAAACATTGTTGCTTTGATTGGATTAACCGGAGTTGGGAAAACAACCACCTTGGCCAAGCTGGCAGCTATTCAAATTCTTGAGATGAATCGATCGGTCGGGGTGATTTCTCTGGATAATTTCAGAGTCGGCTCAAATGCACTTTTGAAAGTTTTTGCAAATATCATAGGCTTTCCCTTTGAATGCATTTCAAATCCGAAAGAAATTAAGGCAGCATTGAAATCATTCGGGGATAAGGATGTTATTCTGGTGGATACCCCCGGAATTGGATTGAATGATTTCCAGCACAAGCATCAAATAAAAGAACTCATTGAAAAGATAAGGCCGGATGAAACGCATCTGTTAATGCATGCAAACGTTAAGCAATCCGATGCGATTGAAATTAAGCAAAACTTCGATTTTTTTAATTTCAATCGAATTTTATTCACCAAAATTGATGAGACATCGACCTACGGGACGATGATCAACCAGCTCTTGGACACTGGAAAGCCAATTTCCTACATCACCATGGGGCAAAATGTTCCGGAAGATATTTCGGCCATCAATCTCACTGAATTGGCGAACCTTGTCATCAACCAAAAAGATAATCATGGTTCCTATGGCTCAGAAAAGTCAAACATAAAATCAGTTAAACCTTATTCCATGTTTCAACGGGCCGAATTGAACTAAATTGAACTAAAAAGTACTCCCCAATTTTATTCGCCTTTGTATCAGGAGCTTCTCATCGAATGAAGAATGATAAAACGACAAAAAATGTAATAGAAATTAGCTCGATTCTTGAGGAAAAAAACAGGAAAAAAGCAACTGAACCCACTGAAGCAAGTGGTCCCATGGTGATATCTATTTCAAGCGGAAAGGGTGGCGTTGGTAAAACCAATATAGTGGCGAACCTTGGATATACTTTTAGCAAAATGGGCAAAAAGGTTCTGATCTTTGATGCTGATCTTGGTTTGGGGAATCTTGATATACTCCTTGGACTTACACCGAAATATAATCTGTCGCACTTTATTCTGGGTGAAAAGAAAATGGAAGAGATTATTGTTGAAGGTCCTTCCGGAATGAAAATCATTCCAGCTGCATCAGGGATAAAGGAACTAGCCCATTTATCAAAAGAAGATAAAGTTCCGATTTTTAGGAAGATTGATGAATTGGTGAATCAATTCGATATTTTTATGATCGATACGGCAGCAGGAATTTCCAACAATGTTCTGCAGTTTTCTGCAATAGCTCAGGACGTTCTGGTGGTCGTCTCGCCCGAACCCACATCCCTGACAGATGCGTACACTTTGATTAAGGTTTTGTCTTATCATTATGGGGTAAGCAAATTCAATCTGGTGATAAATATGGTGAAATCAATTAAGGAAGCGGAAGATGTTTATAATCAACTTAAAATGGTTACAGGACGCTTTCTGAATGTAAGCTTGAATTATACTGGACACGTTTTGAGTGATGAGAAAATTCCAAAAGGTGTTAAGCGTCAAAAAATTGTAAGCGATATATATCCGGAATCCCCCTCAAGTTTGTGTTTTAAGCCTTTGGCTGAGAACATTTTGAAGATTAAACGAGAAAAGAGAAATTTGGAAGCATCCAATTTTATGTGGGGAAATATCCTGAATTACTGAAAAATTGAATAACCGGTTTTAAATTTAATATTAAGAGAGAGGCTAAATAGAATGACATTAGCAACCATCAGGGGAAATGAAATAGATAGTATTGACCTGAAGAACAGAAGTTCATTAATTCTTGAGTATCTGCCTTTTGTTAAACAAATTGTTTCCCGTATAGCAAGCCATTTGCCGCCTCATGTTGAAAGTGAAGATTTGATCAATGCCGGCGTTATCGGGTTGATGCAGGCAATCGATCGATTTGATCCTACTCGGGACAATACACTAAAGACCTATGCCTCCTTCAGGATAAAAGGTGCTGTGCTAAGCGAATTGAGATCTCGTGATTACTTATCAAGGTCCCACAGAAAGCGAATTAAACAATTGGATGATGCATATCTTAAGCTCGAACTTCAAAATGAAGGGAAGGTTGAAGACGAAGATGTGGCAAAAGAAATTGATGTATCTTTGGACGAATATTATCAGATTAAAGCTGCCGCAAATATTTATTTCGTTAGCATAGATGAAATGGATGGATCATCCAATGAAGAAAAAGAAAACTATGTTCAATCGTTAATTAAAAAACAACCGAATGATGCATTAACATTAACCAAATTAAAAGAAATGCAAAACGCCATCGAAGGTGCGGTTGATCAATTGCCCGATAAAGAAAAATTAGTTCTGTCCATGTATTACAGTGATGAGTTAACCATGAAGGAAATCGGGAGGGTCATGGATTTGACGGAATCCAGGGTTTCTCAGATTCATTCCCAGGCGATTATTCACTTGCGCTCCAGATTGAGAAAAGACGGCTTAATGGAAGGTTGAAAAGACGCTTAAGCGGGTTGCAAAACTGAAGAAGAACAAAGGAGGTGAATCAGGTGGATGAGCTTAAATTCAACATCAGATCTCTTTCCAGTACCAGCAGAGTAGGTGGTAAAAGCAACGAATTGGATGCCAAAGAAAAGGAAAAAAGCTATGAAAAACCTTTTCAAAAGAAAAACAAAGAACAGGTTCCAAAATCTGACGATTTTGGAAACCCGGCAGACGATTTCGAGGATGAACAAGTTCCAAAAAGAGTTGTAGATGTGTTTATATGAAAACAAAAAACCTATCATGATCGAGTGAGGCGAAAATGGATTTATTGATCATAGAAAATTGGGAAACTGTTCGTTACTTTTTAGGTGGTTTGATCTGCATTCTTTCTGTTGTTTTTCTTATGATGCGACCTAAAAGCTTCAATCAAACTTTGGCCGGGGAAATTTCTAATAAGAAAATTAGAAAAATAAAAAAACAGGTTGTAAAACTCGCTGAAGAGAACAACAAGGCCAACAGACTTTTAAAAAGCCTCAATAAAGCGACAACCATTGTCAACGAAGATGCTTCGACGAAAATGAAGACTTTTGATATTGTCAGGGACAATTCAATCAAAAAAATAAAGAATAAATCATCGTTGCTGCAACCCGTTGTTCGAAACAGCAGAAGTGAGGAAGAGCTCGATGCCGAACCTTATGAGAGAGTAAGGTTTTACGCGGAATCAGGAATGGAAAAAGAAAACATATTTGAAAAAACCAATATTCCAATGGCCGAGATTGAATTGATTTTGAAATTTCATCGTCTGAACAGGATGTCGAAACATAAAAACGGGATAGAAAATAGAATGAGAGCCTATGCGTAACATGGCACCATTGTTGCATTATTTATCAATAGATCGATAGCAAAATGAGTAGAAATCGGAAAAAGGATGCAATAGCAAAAACTTTAGCAGGGAGTGAATCATGTCAGATTCGATCGGTGATGTTGTAGCAGGGGCCATGTTTCAACAATTGAGACTCGGAACCATTTCAAACAATCTCGCCAATGCAAACACAATAGGCTTTAAAAAAGATGGGGTTATCTTTGACGCCATGGGATCTGTTCCCCTGCCGGATGCCCAGGGAAGTGCAACTTCTTCCATGGAATCGGATATATTTGCCGCCAATATTCCTGCGAGAACCTTCACCGATTTTGAGCAGGGCCATCTGGTAGCCACAGGCAACAAACTTGACTTTGCAATCGACGGAAAGGGATTCTTTTGCGTTCAGACAAAGGATGGGGATCGATATACTCGAAAAGGGAATTTTGCCCTGAATGAAAATAAGGAGCTTTGCACTGTGGAGGGTTTGCCCATCCTTGGGGAGGGCGGCAAAATTACCATCGATAAGAATGACTTTCAGATAGATGAATCCGGCACGATATTTGTAGGGGGAAGTAGGGTGGATTCCTTAAAAGTTGTGGATTTTGAACCGAATTCACTAATAAAAAAAGGGGATAACCTTTTTGAACCCATCAATAGCGATATTCAAGAGAAGGAAGCGCACGCCTTTACCATTCAACAGGGGAATGTGGAACAGTCCAATGTCAACGCCGTCAAAATGATGACGGAAATGATTGACACTTTAAGAGGATATGAGTCGTATCAAAAAGTGATCACCTCTTTAAATGAATCAACAATGTTAGCGATAAATAAAATCGGAGAGATACCCTAAAAGCACCAGGGGGGAGGAACAAATGTTAAGAACTTTATCCATTGCTGCAACCGGAATGCAGGCCCAGGCCTTGAATATAGACGTCATCGCCAATAATCTTGCTAACGTAAATACTTCCGGGTTTAAAAAAAGTAGAGCGGATTTTCAGGACCTGCTCTATCAAACCCTTCGTCCGGCCGGTAGCCAATCATCCGAAGGAACACAAGTCCCGACCGGAATACAATTGGGCCAAGGAACCAGACCAGCGGCGGTTCAGAAAATCTTTGTCCAGGGGGAATACCAATTTACTCAAAATGAGCTTGATCTGGCCATCGAGGGAGACGGCTTTTTTCAGGTTCTCCAACCCAATGGTGAAACTGGCTATTCACGAGGAGGGTCCTTCAAGTTGGATGGTGAGGGAAGAATTGTTACCTCCGATGGATTTTTGATGGAGCCTGAAATAGCCATCCCTGCAGACAGCACAACCCTATCCGTTGGAATGGACGGAACGGTTTCTGTCATGCAGGCAGGCCAGACCGATTCAACGGTACTGGGAAACATTAATATTGTACGGTTCTCAAATCCGGCAGGCTTGAATAGTATCGGCAGAAACCTTTATCTTCCCACGTCGGCATCCGGAACGCCCACGGAAGGAACGCCTGGACAAGACGGTTTGGGCATCCTTTCACAGGGATATCTTGAAATGTCCAATGTGAGTGTGGTGGATGAAATGGTGAATATGATCACGGCCCAGCGAGCTTATGAAATTAACAGCAAAGCCATTTCAACTGCCGATGAAATGCTTCAAATGGCAAACAATTTGAAAAGATAGAGGAAATGAGAAATTCCATGACCCAATATCCCCATAGAATGTTATTTCAGATGATTTTATGGCTTTTCCCCGCAATGATTATTTTGGGGGGGTTCGATGCAAAAGCCAACGATAATATCACGGAGGTTGTGCGCCTTGCCCTTGTAAAAAATGTGGAAGTGTTTGGCGATGATATTTTTCTTGCTGATATCGCATCTATTGAAGGAGAAAATCAAGAACTGATTGAAAAAATTGAGAGGATTTCCCTTGGTAAATCGCCCTTGCCTGGAAAATCCAGACGAATAAACGCGGATAATATCAGTTTTAAGTTAAAACAAAATAATATTGATCTTACATCCATTCATATCAACGGGGTGCAAGAGATTGAGGTGACAAGAGGTTTTACGACACTCACTGAAAAAGAAATTGAACAGATTGTTTTCCAAGAACTCCCCGAAGTGATGGGATTGGACGAGGATAATTTTTCAATAAAAGAAGTCAAGGTTGCCAATGCCGTTGTACTGCCGTTAGGAAAATACACTTACACGGTAACTCCGGCAAAAAATGCCGGTATGTCAGGAAAGTTGTTGGTTACCGTTGTTTTTACCGTGGATGAAAAGTTCACCAAAAAGGTTTTTGCAACCGTCGATGTGGAGCGATATGTAAACGCTGTGGTGTTGAGTGTACCCATGAAGAGAAATCAGGTTATCCATGAGGCGGATATTGAAATGATGAAAATCGCCACGGAAAAATTGCCTTCAAATTACATCGGCGATATGGCAGACGCTGTTGGAAACAGACTCGTGAGAAGTCTTGGCAAAGGCTCTATTCTCTGTACCGAATTTGTCAATATGCCACCCGCCATTAATAAGAATGATGTGATTTTGATGGTGGCTGAAACCAATAGCTTTAAGATTGTCACCCTTGGGGAAGCCATAGAAAAGGGGCACAAAGGAGAGCGCATCAAGGTGAAAAACCTTGATTCCAATAATGAAGTTTACGGATGGGTGATTGATTCTAAATCCGTTAAAGTGGGATTTTAATAAGGATAGGGACCATGAGGCAAATAATCATTGAAAATAAAAACAAAGCCATGCTTTTCATGTTGGCTTTTTTACTGCTGAGTGTGGGATGTTCATCCAAGATTCAAATGGTTGAACCACCCGTGAAGATGGCCCGGGAAGAAGCCTTCAGGGCGGAAAATAAGCCTCCATTGAATGAGGGGTCCATTTATCAGGAAGCAAGCGCTTTTACCGATCTGTTTATCAATCCCAAAGCCAAAAGAGTTGGGGATATCATCACCATCAAGATTGTGGAAAATTCCACCGCAAAAAACAATGCTTCCACCAACACAGGCAGGAGTTCCAGTCTCACGGGACAATTGAATTCAATGTTCAATTTAGAAAACAAATACACCCCGACGCAAAACACCTTTAACCCTTTTGGTGCAATGAGTGCCGGATTGGATACGGAGTTCAAGGGTAGCGGAACAACCAGTAGAAGCGGGGACCTTTCGGCATATATTACGGCCAAGGTGGTGGATGTCCTGCCAAACGGCAATCTCATGATCAGCGGAACTCGTGAAGTTCAGATCAATCATGAAAAACAATACATTATGTTGCAAGGGACCATCCGTCCCAGGGATATCTCCCCGGAAAACGTGATCTTATCCACCTATATTTCAGAAGCAAAAATAGCCTATAGCGGGACTGGTATTGTGGACAAACGACAGAGACCCGGCTGGTTGGCCAATATTTTGGAAGTTGCATGGCCCTTTTAGTTGTTTAAAAGGAAAACCACTTCGAATGGTGGAAATATCCTAAAAAATAAACCAGGGAAAAAATGGCACACAGAATAATACAAAAAGTTAAGGGTTTGATCTTAAAAGTAACGATGCGGCAAATGCCAATTTTTGCATTCTTCATGATCATTCTTTTGTTCATCGCGCCTTCGGCTTATTCCATTCGATTAAAGGACATGGCGGATATAAAGGGCGTCAGGGAAAATCAACTGGTTGGCTATGGTCTTGTGGTGGGGTTGAAGGGAAGCGGGGATGGCAAGAAATCATTGTTCACGGTTCAATCCATGGTGAGCCTGCTTGAAAAAATGGGCATCAGCATCGGGGAAAAGGAGATTGCCGTAAAAAATGTGGCAGCGGTTATGATTACCGCGAATCTTCCCCCTTTTGCAAAAGTCGGGAATAAGATAGACGTTTTGGTCAGTTCCATGGGGGATGCTTCCAATCTTCAAGGAGGAACCCTCCTGTTCACACCACTTCGCGCTTCCGACGGGAATGTCTATGTGGTTGCCCAAGGACCCGTAAGCACAGGAGGGTTTTCAGCGGAAGGTGCTGCCGGCGCAGTCACAAAAAATTTCCCCACAGTTGGGCGTGTGATTGGCGGGGGTTCCATCGAAAATGAACTGAAAATAAACTTCAATGCTAAGGAAGAACTGTCCCTGTTCCTTCATTACCCGGATTTTACAACCGCCTCAAGAGTCAGCGAAGCGATCAACAGCGTGGTCAGAGAACCGGTTGCTCACAGCGCTGATGCCGGAACCGTGGGGGTCAGAATTCCGGAACAATATCTGGGAAAAGTTGTTGATTTTGTTACCCTTATTGAAAGCATTGATGTCATGCCCGATGCCACATCCAAAGTGGTGGTCAATGAGAGAACCGGTACGGTGGTCATAGGTGAAAACGTACGAATTGCGACAGTGGCCATAGCCCATGGAAGTCTCAGTATCGAAATCAAGGAAAACACGGATGTGTCCCAACCCTTGCCCTTTTCAAATGGAGAGACTGTCAAATCTCCGGATACAAACATTTCCGTAAATGAAGAAATTGCACAAATTCATGTGCTCAACCAAGGTGCGAGTTTGAATGATGTGGTTAAGGCACTGAATGCCCTTGGTGTTTCGCCAAGGGATTTGATTGCCATTATGCAGGCCTTGAAAATATCCGGCGCTCTTCAAGCACAACTGGAGATCATGTAATGACCCAACCCGTTTCATTGAGTCAATATAAATGGCAAATGCCCGAAACGAAAAACCTTTTTGGCATGTCGAAAAATATGCCAAAATCCATTTCTTGTGATAACAGCCATAAAGAAATGGAATCTGAAAAACTTAAAAAAGTCTGCCAGGCTTTTGAATCTTTGTTTGTGGCTCAGGTCATGAAGGAAATGCGTGCTACGGTACCTAAGAATGAATTGTTCGACGGGGGCCAGGCAGAGGAAATCTATACCTCCATGCTGGATGAAAAGCTTTCCGAGGAAATCGCCACAAATGGAAGCCTGGGCCTTGCAAAAAAATTATATGAGTCCCTTTCGGAGACTTTGGTCAACTCGAAATTCGAAGGCTCAAAAGCATGATTTGATTGCTAAAGCTTTGATTATTTATGCCGATATAGTTTGTGAAAGCTCTGTTTTAGCGATGGCAAAAAACAAACCATGGATTTGGTAGGCAAATCGAGTCGGAAGGCCAAAGGAGTAGTAAATGAAAATATTGAATGAAAATCAGAATATTAATATAACATCCTATGGCAATAAAATAGGAAAGAAGCCAGGAGCAGATAAAAAAGCTGAGAATAAGGGCGTGACACCTTTTAATGAGGAAAAGGTTGCCCTATCAAACCAGGCAAAAGAATTTCACGAAGTCAGCACCGCAATCAAACTGGTACCGGATGTGAGAGAGGAAAAAATTGCTCTTATTCAGGACCAGATCGCGCGTGGAACCTATGAAATTGACAATAAAAAAATTGCAGAAAAAATCATTCTGGATGTTCTGGAAACCAGATCCATCAAATAGCTATTCCGCCATAGAGCAAAACAGGACTTTTTATGAACGAACTGGTTGATAAACTTATTGAGCTTCTTCAGGAGGAAACGGTGATTTTCATTGGGATGCTCGGTATCCTCGAGCAAGAGAATTCAGCCTTGTTGAGCTCTGATGTGAAACTTCTCGATGAAGTCATGAAAGCCAAAGAAAATGAGGTCTTAAAAATACGTTTTCTTGAAGATCAAAGGGGAAAGTTA
>Ga0180732_1001654_pt1 | contig 13215 bp, 26 predicted proteins | sample KR11_01MetaG_FD_148674 | JGI IMG/M metagenome (GOLD analysis project Ga0180732, IMG submission 148674) | Groundwater microbial communities from the Olkiluoto Island deep subsurface site, Finland - KR11_0.1 MetaG | ecosystem: Environmental > Aquatic > Deep subsurface > Groundwater | place...
TGAGGTAACAACCCCTATCGGCTCACCCCTTGTTTGCCTTCCCATCCAAAAACCGAAATAAATTGACAGGAAGTTACTCAAGACAAAAACCATAATTAAAACAATATAGAATGTTTGTTTATCCATTTCTTCAACCTAGTATACTATTTCATACACCTTGTCAATCTGTTTCATTATAAGACACGTTGTTTGTAGGATCAACTATAATATCTTCTTTCCAATTAGCATAACCTTCTTTACAACGAATCTTATCGTTGGTTGTTACGGTACTATGCTTCCCCGGTAAGACCCCTTCCGCTGAAAACATATAACCATCGCATTTAATTCCAATAGCCCTTACCGCCTCAAGAAGTAAATCTCTAGGGTCATAATCACACTCTAGAACACACCTTCCTTTTTCTTTAAGTTCTTTCAATACCCTACAATAAACCTCAGAATTAAACTTCTTTTTATCCCCCTGTTGTAATTTACAAGACCACCAATTGGCCGTTAAAGCAGCAGCTTTATTTATTTCTGTAACCATATCTCCCCCTTTTTATAATACCCCCAAAACATAAACGAACAAACCGCCGGCAAGAAACCCGGTAATAAAGCACCATAGCCCGATACTTCGCTTACTTTCAGACCTCGCAAAAACGGCCCTCTCTAACTGTTGAATCTTTTCCCGATCTGAAAGCTCACGAGTCATAACAAATTACCAGTTACGGTATTTAAAGGATAAAAATACGGTTTACATTCATGGCTTAATAATATAACTCCGTGCTTACAAGCCTCTTTGGCTATCTTGCCACACACAGGACAATATTCCCATGTTGTTGTAACAGGCGTTAAAGATGTTGAACCTTCTGCTTCTTGCACACACTTTGGGCAGTACATTATACCTCCGTCATAAAGTCACACCGGACACATCCCTGTTTTTACTCAATATCCGGTTCTCAGCCATCCGCAAAATATAACCCATATTAATCATCTCAACCTCGCTCAAATAACCGCCTGTATAAGCTAACTTGCTGTATTTATAAGCATACGCCAGATGATTCATAATCGTGCAAGACAACATGACGTTCTTACAGCGCTCAAAAAGACTCGGTTTTAACTCAGTGTGTACTTTTGTAGACATATGTTAATCTTTAATAACCTCAACACTTTATAAAATCAAACTCATTTTTTCCCATGGGCGGGAGACTTCACTCCCACATGACCATCTGCTCCGGTGTCGAATATGGGTCAACCGACTGCCCAAAATCAATCACTTCGTTCGGGTCGTCGTAACCCTTCTCAAGTAGCTCTATCCTTTGTTCATATTTGTTTTTCTTTTCAACGGGTAACGCCATTGCTATCGGGCGAGCCATTACAAAATGGGCTGCTTCGTCAAACTGATGGTCCTCCATTCGTGTATCAATATCCTCCATATTGTTAGGGTCTGTCTGCAATAGTGGTATTGTCCTAATAAAATCAAGGCATGTATCGTAAACCAGCATCATCGGAGGTTGATCATTAAACAATCTTAATCTCGCGTGGAATTGTCTAATTTTCAAAATCCTCGATGGATCTCCCGGACTCATAATCAAACCGTGCTTTGCAAAAGTTTCCGCCGTACTCGGGCCCTGCCCACCACCCTTATAATCCGGCTTCTTACTGAAACAATCAGGGCCACACAATCTTATAATGGATTGATTTGATATACCTATTTTACTTTCATGTTTTTTAATATTCTCTGCAATCTCGTCATCGGTCTGTCTTAACCCGGTGTCTGGTTGCCCTTGTAAACATCCGTAAATCTCTGAGAATCTATACCCACGACCCTCAGTATCCACCCACCAGTAACCAACCGAGTAAGGCTTGCCGAAACCCCAATCGAAAGTCATGTATTTTTGGGCATGTTCTGGTATAGGTAAAGGCTTAATAACATGCTGGTCATACCTAAAAGCGAATGCTTGACCCATAAAAATATTCCAATTCCCATCTTTATAGGCTGTTCTGTATGGTTCAGGGAGTGCGTCAAGCCTATGAACATATTCTGGATCACGATCAAGTAAAATCTTATTATCCTCAAGCTTGCCTGGTATGAAACATCTTGTCATGCCCCCCTCTTTTTTTTCGGCTTGTTTTAATTCCAACGGAGCTGCAAAGTCAACCCACCGAGATTTAACAAAATTATGACCAACCCCCCCAGGGTTAGACGCGGTGATAATACCCGGAATCCTACATTGATATTTCTCCGGGACCTGTAAGGTGCATCTAACACGGCCCCTTAGATAATCGTATTGGAACTCTGTAAATGTTGTAAGCTCGTCAATTAAAAGCAAATGTATCTCTGCGCCCTGGTAATTAAACACGTCCTTTTCATACTGGCAGTGGGAAAAATGAATCATCGAGCCATTATGTAAATCATACCTTCGCTTCTGGTCTCGATAAACACCTAAACCGTGCGGGAATGTTGACAATACCGGCAATATATGATTTTTTTCTAACTCAGGGAATGTACGCCTAAAAAGATAAACCTGAAGCCCTCTTATTCTAGAAGCCCAAATTAACCCTTCCATTCTTAATCCGTGGCTTTTGCCGGGACCCGCCGCACCTCCGAAAAGAATCTCATTGGCTGTGCATGTGTGTAGCCTCCTTTGTAACGGCTGCGGGTTATAATCTATCGTTATTTCTTGTTCTGCCATAAAATCGGGATATTACTCCATGGGGAAAGTTGTCTCGTTTAATCTTCGCCAGGCTCCGGGATCATAGTTTTTATAACTATATCGCCTCTAACCTCCCTTGTTTCGGTCGGTTTCCAGTTTTCGAATCTCTGGTACATAAGCTTTGCACTCTTAGCCCCGCCTTCTGCCGCCCTCTTTAACTGCCCTATGTCAACCCTACTAAGCCATGAAGCATATCTTGTGCGCCGAATCTCAAGGGCTTCGTTCTCTATTTCGATAAGCTCATCCGTAGTAAAATGATCATATAAATTGCACGGGCTTTTATATCCCAACACAATTTGACTCATTCCAGCACGGTTTGGGAAATCGTTTTCGGGGTTTCCGATATACTCAATTAGCTTAATTCTATTACGCTTTTTTGTCGGCTTTGGCTTATTTCTTGTTTGTTTCTTTATCATTTAAATCACTCATACCCTACTATTACCCTTTGCCTGATCGTTTAACCTGGGTGATCTCAGGCCGTCTCATTTTGAGATAACGTATTTAATCTATCCATTTCGTGTAGATAAATAAGATTCCAAGCTATTGGGTGTTGTTTCTCGTTAACTTGCTTGTCAGCAGCTTTGCAAGCTTTCGGTATAAACTTGTTTCTAGTATTGACATATTCCAGATCCTCTTGAGATTGAACATACACCTGGAATTTGAACTGTTCCTGAAGTTTATCTATCTCGTCTTTTGATAACCAAATCTTTTTCCGGCCGGTATCGTATAGCTTGTTCATCTCGACCCTGTGCGGCTAGATTGTCTGTTTTTCACGGCGCATAAGCCATTTCCACGGGCTATAGAATTTCTTAACAAACCAAAACGGTAGCCCATTTCTAACCTTTTGAGATGTCTGATTGAGATTCGCGCAATCCCAGCAATCATGACCCCAGTCTTTTAAATCCTGAGGCTTAATATGCGGATTCGCTTTTTCATACGCAGCACGATCACCACAAAAAGCATATACCCAATTCCAGCACACCCACGGTGAATTACACCATTGACACCTAGCGATCATCCTCATTTTCATTACACTTTTTGCGTTAAAGTTTTGCGCCTCAAACAGTGTTGACAGTTTATAGTATTGTTTTAACAATGTCAATCTGTTTTTTGTATCGTTCTGAGACGGTGAATATGGATATTTCATCCACAATAATAATTTGAAGTGAACTACCCCGCTGCAAGCAGACGGGGCATCATGGGTCATAGACTCTGATTACTAACAGACGCCTGGCCATGTTTTTTTAATTCGGATTGCGTCCCACAACCCGAAAGGATTTTTAATCCTTGTTTAAGAATATTTTTAGAAGCGTTAAGGTCTCTATTGAGAACAGATTTACAGTTTGGACAAATCCATTCTCTGTCTTTTAAAGTTAGGGTTTGGTTTATGAAATTACAAAATGAACAGGTTTTGCTTGATGGAAAGAAGCGATCAATTTTTATGAGGTTTCTATTATTCCAATCTGACTTATATTCAAGCTGTCTTGTTAATTCGTGCCAGCTTGCATCTGTAATAGATTTGGCAAGATTGTGGTTTTTAATCATGCCTTTTATATTGAGATTTTCGATTGCTATAATCCCGTTGATTCTTGTTGTTTGCTCTGTGAATTTATGGATATTGTCTACTCTGGTGTTTCTAATTTTCTCATGTATTAATGCAACTTGCTTTTTTTGTTTTGAACGATTATTTGAACCTTTTTTCTTTTTGCTTAATTGCCTTTGCTCGTATGTTAGTTGTTTTGCATATTTTTTAGTGGTCTTAATGTTCTCAAAGATTGTACCGTCTGAACAAACAGCAAGGTTTTTAATTCCCAGGTCAATCCCGACCGCTTTATCGGATTTAAGTAAAGGCTCGTGCTTAACTTCACATGTGATAGCTGCAAAATATTTATCAGTACGGGTTTTTGAAATAGTTACAAACAACATTTTACCTTCAATTTCACGATGGACATTAAGCTTAATTGGGTTAAATTTAGGTATTTGTAATTTGCCATCCATAATTTTGGCGTTTTGTGGGCATCGGAAGGAATCAATACATAGACCTTTTTTCTTAAACTTCGGGAACATAGCTTGTTTTTTAAAGAATCTACCGTATGCGGTATCAAGATCTTTTAATGATGATTGTAAAGATTGTGAATTTACATCTTTCAACCAACTAAATTCATCAGTCTTTTTAAGAGTGACTAAAGTTCGAGCATTGTCATGGTAAGATAATGATTTTTTACTTTCTAAATATGATTGCTTTCGTTCAGTTAAAAAGTAGTTCCAGACAAAACGAGTTGAACCAAAATGTTTTGACATTAACTCGGCTTGTTCTTTGTTCGGATACAATCTAAGCTTATATGTTTTGTGGATTGTTTTCATTCTAAACATATAATAGTACACGATTTAAAAATGTCAACAACTATTTTAAAAAGACGGCAATTCATCCCTGGGGCAAGCCTGTAGGGTATTCTTGCCTAAACTTAATAAAGCTTGACAATGAATACGAATATGATTATATTAGTATTAAAGAAAGCGCAAACTCAACACTGGTAAGGATTTAACAATAAAAAGGAGATAAAACTATGAAATGCAAATGTAAACGCTGCGGCCACAAATGGACATCACGCACGGAAAAACCTGCTGCATGTCCGGCATGTAAAACTTATCAATGGGATAAAGAAAAAAAGGAGGCTGAAAAATGAAAAAAGTAATCAGAGACAACCTTAATTTTCCGATCGGCTACGCAGAAACTATCGAGAAAAAAGGCGCCATTTTTGACGGCGCCTATAAAAATGGAAAAAGTGTGACAGGTGTCATTGCTGAAACACTCCAAAGTCTCGACAGTGACCTGCGGGAATATATTGAGAAGCAAGGAGAAATAATATAACACGCCTGGCAACGGGAAGGGGGAAATATGGAATTGCGAAATTGCCATTGTTGTGGGAAAGTTAGAATTATCGAACCAGACGAAAAACAGGTGTTTGATCGAATTATATTTTGCGATAATTGTACGGGTGTCTGGTCTTTAGCGACAAAATGCACGCCTGGGGAGTTAATTGCCGCCTGGAATAAGAAAACAATATAACCTAAACCGGCACAGCCGGGAAGGTGAAAAATTGCTAATCCAGATAACGTCTAATTACTTTTGCGCGGGAATCGAAACAAAAAAAGGTGTGATAATTTTAGCAGCTCCAATTTTAAAATGGAGTATTGGGAAAACTGATACATTTATTAAAAACTACTGTTTAAAAAAAAGGTGGAAATATGAAATTCTACACGGCAATAGCACATAAAAACAAATGGGCTTGAGGAATGGCCCACGGCAAAACTCAACATAATGAAATCAAACCAATCGGTGATTTTAAACTGTTTGATACTTTCGAAAAGGCAGACCAAGTCGCAAAAGACACCGCAAGCGGAAAATACGGATATGTTAAAGGTGAATATATTTCAAATAGATAAAATCGGCACCGCCGGGAAGGTGGAATAAAATGGATATTAATCAAAAAGTAAAAATCTCAATTCAAGATCGTTCTGTGTGGGATATGGGAGCAGCAGACTCTATGGACGGAGCAACCGGAACAATTGAAACAATTAAAGGCGACAAGGCTCTTGTTAATTTCAATCACCCAATAAAATGTTGGAAGTCTTACCAATTACCAGTAACAGGTTTTTGGTTTGACAAAACTGACTTAATAAGCATTTAAGGAGAAAAAATCATGGATTATGAAGAAAACGAAGCACCCACAATTCCAAACGACAACCATTGGCATACGATCCTTTGCCGAGCCGTGAGATGCCCTCATAATATAGGGGAGAAACCGCTTTGTACGCTGGAGCAGGGGTTAGAATTAGACGAAAGTGGGATCTGTATTTTCTCTGGATTTTGGGAATAACCTCGGCACTGCCGGGTAGAACAAACCGTCCTCACTTCTCACGTGGGGATGGTTTTTTATTTTCAAGGGCCTCAATTCGCTCGTATAAATCACCAATATTATTAGATAGTTCACTCAAAACAAAATCCAGATCGTGCTTGCGCTGAGTTAATACTCTATCAAGATCTGCTTGGCTCATGCGCTGAATTTGGCTAGTATCGCATCTTGAGTCTATATAAGCGCCGTATCGTTTCATTTTATATTTCAGACATGTTTAAACTCGTTTAAACTCGTTTAAAAACACACCAATGGACCTTTAAACCTTTTTTAAAAAAGCAGGGGCCAGAGACACCGTTAGTAGCATCCGTTTTGGTTTCCGTTCCATTGGATGGCTTTAAGATTTCTATTTTCCGACCTATTGATTGTTGATATCATCCCTAACCCCTGCGATTGGATTTTTACCCGATTGTTTCCTAAAAATTTCCAGCAAATCCTCTTTTTTTACCTGATTATTTTCTATGCTTACTAATAAACTTGTTATTTCTTTCTGATTATCAAATATATTGGTAAGTTCGGCTTTGATGCTGACGATATCTTTTTCATTCTCTATTGTTTTTTTTAGATTCCGTGTAATCCAAGCGTCTTGCTTGTCGTTGGCTGACGCATTTATCAGGTTTATCGTGCTTAGAAGTGTAATAATAGCCGCCGTTGCAATTCCGATTCCCCACATTGCGACCCCGGTTGAAAGTTTTTTAATTATCTTGTCTGATAGATATTTTTTTCCGGCTGATATTTTTTCAAATATCTCATCCCGGCAATCAGGAGAGGAACAATGGTATTTTCGTCTTTCGTCGGCTCTGCGCTCGGTCATTTCATTCCACTAGCCTCCCTCTGCCTCGCCAAATAATGTAACAGGCTTGCAGTGTCAGGCCCATCAATACAAATGCCACCCTGATTATTCGGAGTGGCACTTTTAAGCTTTGGTACTGTCAGCATCACTGGGCTTACTTGCGGCTGCGGAGTCGGGGTTAAATACCCGCATGAACTCACCAGCAGGATCAGCGTCAATCCTATCAGAATCAATCTGAGCTTGCTTTGCTTTCTTTTTATTCTGATATGACTCATTCGCTTTCAGCCCCGCAATAATTAAAGCGCAAATGCCGGTTATAGCTTCCCATACGGTCATTTTTCGCTAATCGGTTCTGTGGTAAGAAACCTGAGAAGAATGTTTACAACGCCCATTACGATTGCAACGATGGTTGCGCTCAGTTCAGGCGGAATCTCAACTCCCAGTGCTGCCAAAAGCGCAATAATGGCTACAATAGCACCGTTGATATTCAGTGTTTTTGAGCTTAATACTTTTCTAATCCAATCCATACGTCCTCCAAGTAATAATTAGGGTAGGCTGGAAGGTTATGTGTTTTTCTCTCGATCTCGATCAGCAGAGTTCTTTTCCCGTTCCAGCCGGGTTTACAATGCAAATATAGTATATAAAAAAAAGTATACAATGTCAATAAAAATATACACCCTTGCATTGTTTAGAAACATTCAACGATTGTTAAATGAAACTCCTCGTATCCATCCATGATATTCATAAACGCTTTGAATGTTAAACCTGAATTTAAAACCGCCCGATGTTCAATATTCGCAACAATAAGCTTGCTGGGATGTTGCGCTAAAAGAACACAGCCCTGAGTTTCGAATACAAAATTACCAGGATGGAATAAGATACTATCCCTGCCCGGAACATTCATTATTTGAAATGTCATACCGAATTTATTAGACAAAAACCGTCTGCACGTATATTGCTGCGCAGGAATACTGCTAATATTTTTTCTATTCTCAAGATCACCAGGTTCAAGGGTTGTGCAAAACAATCTCTTTTGGATACGCAAAGCCCCGAAAGTTCCGTATTGATCATTTTCTTCAAGCCTGATTAATTCGACTATTGGATTCATACTTCACCTTTACTTACGTTTATTTTTCCGCGCAAACTCTAAATCATTCGCATGAATACTATATTTACTTGCCATGTTTTCGTAGTAATTTTGAAGCCCCCGCAATGCCCTGGCAAGGGTTCCGTCTGTAAAGGCCGATAAACACGGAGTATTTTTACCAAAACCAGCGCTTTTTACTTCATAGCTGATTTCCAAGTCATTTTTTCGTTTAGTGACATGGAGCGTTGAAAGCCTGTTAAACCCTGAAGTTTGTATTCCGGTTGCAGAAATATACTCTTCAGGATAATCAGACCTATGAACTGTCCATTTATATCCGGGCATTATTTTTACAAGTTCTTTCCTGAATTTAGTTGAGTCCATTTTTACCCTTTCTCATTCATGTATAAAATTAAAAGCGGTACTTTACTTGCGAATACTGATTGTTGTTCTCTTAGTGTCATAATCCCCCTTTGGTTACCGACATAAATCGGCCCTTATATATTTTATTCCGGTTTCTAAGATTATTTCGTGCGGGCTATATACCGCCGGCTGCTGTTTACAGTCACATGGATGGTATTCGCGGTTGCCTTTAATCCCTGGTCCATTATCTCCTGTCCACCCTGTGTCGTGGCAGTCTTCGCATTTAAATTTATTCATACCTTTAACCCCCGTTTAATTACCTCAAAAAAATAGCTACGAGTCAAATAACCTTTCGATTTTTGTCGGTGTCCACATATTAACCTTCTTTTTGATGACACTCTTTACAAAGCGTTGTCAATTTTTCAGAATCGCATAATAAATATTCATACACAGCAGAAATTACTTGCTCCCAGTTTTTAATAGAATCGACATGATGAACCTCGACATACACCTCAAAACCCTTTTTTCTACTCTGCTTGACACCGCAGATTTGGCAGCAATACCCGTCTCTTTTAAGTGCGCTTGCTCTTTCCCTGCTCCTTAAAAATAACTGCCGAAGCGCAGATCTAACCCGGCTTTTAGGTGTGTAAGGCAGCTTCTTTCCCATTTAATAACCTCTTATACTCTCTATTTTTTATACATATGCGACGGAACATCACAATTAACTCTTTCTTTGTAAACTGCATAAGCTCTTTTTGCCATTCTGGGCCATATACCTTATAGACCTTTTTCATTTAACACCTTCCTCTTCTTCCGGCTCTGGAATAGGGCCAGCCCATAAACAATCATCCCATTTAATTTCAAATCCCAAACAAGTCAACATGCCATCGCTTCGTATTTTTAGATTTAATATACAAATTGGATTAATCTTTTTACCGCCTTTACACCAATACCACCCCGGCTCAGTCGGTCTTTCTTTTGTCCATTTCATTGTTCATTCTCCTCATACACCTTAAAAGTTAGTACGGAATATCGTCCTTTTCTGGACGTTGATATCCGTCAATATCCGGTTTCTCTTCTTTCGGCTCTGGAATGGGGCCAGCCCAGAGATATTTATCCCAAACAAGCCCATACCCCATATATCCTAATTCTCCTGAAAATATCTGTAGCTTGATAATTACTGACAAATTAAATTTTGGGTTAGAATTTAAGGGTTTCCTCCAATACCACCCCGGCTCAGTCGGTCTTTCTTTTGTCCATTTCATTGTTCATTCTCCTCATACACCTTAAAAGTTAGTACGGAATATCGTCCTTTTCTGGACGTTGATATCCGTCAATATCCGGTTTCTCTTCTTTCGGCCCATTTTCTAAAATACCAATAAAATGTTTAAGCGTTTCAATCGCTTGGGTTTTTCCCTTACCTAAAAACACTTTGATAGGCAGCGCCTTTTCGCCGGGAACTTTTTCACCATCAATAAACCTTTGCGGAAATGCCCAATCTGCCCATATTCCCGTTTCTTTTGACCTTGCGGACACAAGCGATACATCACCTTCGTAATTCTCAATCGCTATCCCTTGTTGATACTGGCTGTTTGTCATCTTAAATAATCCTAATTTAATACTTGCCATTTTTTATTCCTCCCTATGCGCTAAATTATGAAAAACTGTGTAGTGTTCCAACCAGGCCAGTTTTACGAAACCAACCGGCCCGTTCCTCTGTTTTGCTATTATAATTTCCGCTATCCCTTTTTCAGGATTATTCTCGTCTTTATTGTAAACCTCGTCTCGGTAAACAAACATAACAACATCGGCATCTTGCTCTAACGCTCCTGACTCTCTCAGGTCTGAAAGCCTTGGCCTTCTATCGTTCCTTTGCTCCAACATCCGGTTTACCTGAGATAGGGCAATAATGGGAATTTCCAACTCCCTTGCCATAATTTTTAAAGACCTGGAGATATCGGCAATATCTAAATCCCTTCTCTCAGCCTTTGATTCAGCGACCATTAATTGGAGATAATCAATAATCACAAATTTAATATTATGAGATTTTTTAAATTTCCTGCTAACGCTCCTTATTTCGTTTATTTTAATTCCAGGGTCGTCATTGATATGTATTGGTAAATCTTCAATCCTACTGCAATATTCAGTCAGTTGCTTCCACTGGTGGGCTTGAAAATCACATTTTCTAAACCTTGCAGAGTTAATTTTCGAACCCTCAGAAAGCATTCTCCTTAAAAGTTGAGTGCGAGGCATTTCAAGAGAGAATATCAAACCCGGAAACCCTCTTTCCGCTGCGTTTTTAGCAATATTAACACCAAAAGCGGTGTTGTGAGTGGTTATGTAATCATCCGTTAAATAAAGTTCTCTTTTATGACTTACAGATATACACTGACACTCAATATCACTAACATAATCAATTGATTCTATGTTTAGATTTTGGTTATTACTTTTATTTTTAATGTTCTTTTTTTTGTGTTGGGTTGTTACAAAGTTAGAATAGTTTTTACAGCTTATATAAATCCTATATGCCCGTTTTCCTGTCTTTTTTATACCTTTATATGTATATTTTGTGAATCTGCTTGTTTTGGATGCAAAAGCTCCTAAAGATCTGGCAAGTTGTTGAATATCACAAGCTAGCTCCTCGCTCGATGTAGAATAAACCATTGACCCTGTTTTACCGACTTCACCATCTGTATCTATTAATCCTCTCATAAACTCTATTCGAGCATTTTTTGAAGCAGATAAATATCTTTCTGGAATAAACTTCTCATGTGATCTTTTCCCATACAACCCAAATATCTTTAATGCTGAAATTATTTTATTTTCTACACCCTTATTAGTAGATAACCTATAAGTTATTTTTTGATCTAATCTTAATTCTGTATTAAGAAGCATTGGTTTTATTTTATCCAATATATGCCTATATGATGTTGTTATTTTAACACCACCTCCGGACAACCCGCCATCGCCAATAAGAACCCCCAATAAATATGGATCGATCAAAAGATCTCTATCCTCTCCAAAGTCTCCGGAATGGTTTGGAATAAACATTCTTTTTTGATATCTTTTCCGTTTTATTTTATTAATTAAATCAGCCGTTGTCATAATTCGTGGCGATTTCCAATGACGACAAGAAACCTCCCATTGATGATTTAAACCTGCGCATACCCACCTACCATCACTAAACGTTATTTTATAAACAGGTTTTATACCCTGTGGATAAACACCTGTCACAAATGAGGCTCCACCATCAATAGAGGCAACCTCATCACCAATACCAATATTTGCCATATACTTAAATTCTCCGGTTTTTAATAAAATTTTAGATAATACAGATAATTCCTTCCCCATTGCTGGTCGACCGGCAATAATTATCAGGTCTGACGGTTGAAGCCCGGAAAGAATTGCATCAAGTTGGCTAAACCCTGTCGGAACGCCGGTGATATTACCACCCTTCTCATATGCTTCTTCCATTCCATCAATCAGGTCTGGTAAAATATCTTTAATTAATACGGTCTTATGCTTCTCTGAAACATTTATCGCCATACTTTCTTTTTGTAGATTCCCAATAATCTCGTTTACATCACAGTTATTCCCAAAACAGGCGTTAGACGCATTGTTGGCTATTTCTATAACGCGCCGCAAATTATACTTTTCCTTAATTTTACCCGCATAATATTCTACATTACCCGCCATTGGAACCGTCTCAACCACACGAGCAAGGTGCGATGCTCCTCCAACATCTTCAAGTAATCCCATATCCCGTAAGTATGTAGACATTGAGACAATATCAATCGGCTCGTTTTTCTTTCTAAGTTCTAAAGCCGCTGAAAATATTTTTTGGTTCGCCGTCCTGTAAAAATTATCAGGAAGCAGCCCTAAATCTTCCGGGTCGGCTCCCAAAAGAATAGCGCAAATCAATCCTTCTTCATGCTCGATGGATTGTGGAGGGATTTTATAATCAATTAAATTATGGGTTTGTAAGCCGCGCTCAGTCATTATACATTTTCCTCATAACATCATCAGCATCCGGCAAATGCGGTTTATCCTGTTTCGGTTTATATTCTTCGTCCTCCCACCTTCGCCCAGTTATCCAACCTTGAGGATAAATGGGAGTTTTACCAGCCTGAATTAAAGCCGGTCGGTTTTTTGCCTCTTTCTTTGCGGCCTCGTAAATTTGATTAACAAGCCTATCTGTAAGTTCTTTAATATCAAACCAAGCATCAGCAGCACTAGCCTTGCCTTTTTTATATTCAAAGCAATCCATAAATTTATTAAAAGACTCTAATCGTTTTCCAGATAATTTTTGATTTTTTTTAGTTTTATAAATCTCACCCTCATCTTTTTCGGGTGAGGTAATGTCTT
>Ga0180732_1001655_pt1 | contig 13200 bp, 13 predicted proteins | sample KR11_01MetaG_FD_148674 | JGI IMG/M metagenome (GOLD analysis project Ga0180732, IMG submission 148674) | Groundwater microbial communities from the Olkiluoto Island deep subsurface site, Finland - KR11_0.1 MetaG | ecosystem: Environmental > Aquatic > Deep subsurface > Groundwater | place...
GAATAGCTCCACGATATACGGGGTTTATTTAAATTTTAACTTCAACAGCATCACAAATTTTGCTGGAGCTGAAATTAAAAAAAGAGAAGGTAAATCCGACGCAAGATTCAAACGAGAAATCAAGGATCAGTAGGTTTATTTAAGAAAGGGTCGGAGGTTAAAAAAACCGGCGTAATTTGGTAATCAGGCCGTTTTTCTAGAGCGGTTTTTTGGTTTCTTTTTTTACTTCTTTTGCTTCCTTTACCTTTACTTCTTTTATATCCTTTATAGCCTTTACTTTTTTAATATCTTTTATACCTTCTTTAATTTTTCCGGCTTCGGTTTTTGTCTGCTTTATTGTTTCTTTTGTTAATTTGTCCATGTATTTTATGGCTGTGCTTCCTGCTGTTTTCAGGACATTTTTTACTTTTTCTTGTGTTTTTTTATTTTGAAGTGCGGCTGCGGCTGCTGTTATTCCGGCGCCAATTATCGCTCCGGCGATACCGGCCGCGACGTGATTTATTTTACTTGATGATTCTTTCTTTTCTTCCATTTATGTTCACCTCCTCGTAACCTTTGATTTTTTGGGCGATTACAAGGAATCGCTCCTACAAAATTATTGAATATGTATAATATGTTACACTTTTATTGTGAGAAAAGATACAGGGATTTATGAGATTTGGGTAAGAAGAGCTTGTGGTATAATTGTTCTGTGATGGGAATTTTTGAATTGAAACCTTTTTTTGCCGGTAAAAGGAAGTATGTTACTATTCCAATCGCGATAATAATACTTATTACTCTACATTTTGGTTCCGTCAGTGGTATAAATTCAGTAAATACATCAAAGAATGTTGTAAGGCAACAGGAAGCAGCAAAGTCAGATGTTGCAGGCGTTCAAGCAATACAGCCAACAGTTACAGTTATTCTTACAGAAGAATCTACTCTTACATCGGATAAACGACAGCAAGTAACTTTGGTAAAAGTGATTGACGGCGATACAATTGCAGTCTTGATTAACGGGAAGAATGAAACTATCAGAGTAATAGGCATAGATACGCCGGAGGTTGTTGATCCAAGAAAAACAGTAGAGTGCTTTGGTAAAGAAGCTTCAGAGACGGCAAGAAAATATTTTGAAGATTCAGGTAAAAAATTATGGCTTGAAGCAGACGCCACACAGGGAGATGGAGATAAATATCAAAGACTTTTAAGGTATGTATTTGTAGATGGAGGCAGCGTAGATTTTGGGAAAATGATGATTGAATCGGGTCTGGCTTTTGAATATACATACAATACTTCTTACAAGTATCAACAGGCGTATAAGCAAGCAGAGAAAGAAGCACGGGAAGCAAAAAAAGGCTTGTGGGCTGATGACGCGTGCATGGGATATACAACTCAAAGAAAGACAGCGGAAGCCCGACAAATAACGCAGACAGATTAGATGCAGATGGTGATGGAGTTGCATGCGAAAGCCTGCCTTGATCTATGAGACTACAAAATTTGCTTGATAGTGTTTTCAAGCATTTTGTGGAGGCTTTTCCAGCCTGCGGAGGTTTTGAATTGGTTTGTCACATTCACGAGCGAAGCGAGTTGAATTGTGGCAGGGTATAGTGAATAATACTAGAACCATTTTTGGGCGGAAAGGGGAGTATGTTTGTATTCCGGACTTATCGCCACAGTGTCAGATTTAGTTTGTTGATTTACCCCACCCTTGCTACTTATTATTGTTTTACTCCTATAGTTGTCATAATATTCTCTAGGCCTCAGATCTCTTTTCTCTTCATCCGTTCTGCATAAAGGACATCAGGATCTGCAATACTCTCTTGGTCTCTGGAAATAGAAATACCAGCATGCTTTGCCTTTTTTTCAAATCGTTTAAACAAAGACTCAAATCTTTCTCTGTACAAATCCCCCTCTACCCCCTTATACTGATTCATACTTTCAAAATCTATAAGGGCTATTTTAATATTATTCAAATCATCAAAATTCAAAACAATATTGCCAGGATTAGGGTCTTCCATCCAAATATCATGTAATATATAAAGCCGCGCCGCAAGGTTAAATCCCTTTATAACCACTTCTTCCAAAGAATTTTTCGTATCATCATCTATATTCTTGCCTTTTAATCTTTTACAAATATACTCCACGGTCGGTCCAATATGTTTAGTTTTATGCCCTACTGTAAATGAGCCATCACTTCTTTCCACAGTACAACCCTTTGCAGCTATAGCATGTTCATTAAGACCTGATTCAACCAATCCTGTACGCACATTGTCAATGCCATCTTTCAACATCGTAATTCTTTTATCAATATTCTCTACTTCCGGATCCATAGTCTTAAGCCACTCATTTGTGTCAGGAAGAAAATAAACCTCAAATTTTGTCTTCCCCCCGCCCTTCATCAAATGCCATGTCCTCTTAGTGCCGTTAACAGTCATTAAATCCTCCCTTAATGTATGATATCCATTTACGTCAACTTTAGAAAAAGCCGAACTAAACTCCATTATCTCAGGAGTAAATTTCAGTCTGTTTTCCAAAAATCTGCTGCTAGCCCCTTCTTTCATAAATATTATGATACAATAAACTCATGGATAAAGCAAAATGCGCTAGTGACAATCACGTCTGGACATGCAAAGAAGAATCAGGTTTTCTAAATGAAATTACCAAATTTCGCTCCCTTACCCCGACAGACATAACTAATTTAAAACATGACCCGAAGAACGAAAAAACGATTTGTACTAAAGGATCAGTAGTCTGCAGCCGATGCGGTGAATATCTTAATAAAGCCCAACCAAAAACTGATTTGTCTCAAAAGTTTAAATCCTTAATAAAATAAAAAGCCTCGGGTAAAAAGTCTCTAAACTATGACGGAACAATTGAAATTTTGGGCGGAAAGGGGAGTATGTTTGCATTTTGGCCTTATCGCCACAGTGTCAGATAAATAATTTAAGCTTGTGAGATTTCGGTTTGCAAAAATTTGAATTTTCTAAAACGCTTCTGAAAAGAATATTATATACTTCGGCTATTCGTTTTTCCTGTCTTTCCTTTTCTTCCGGTGTATTGGGTTTGTTATAAATATATTTAATCTTAAATTTCTTTGAAGTCTTTATTTTTTCTATTTTGCTTGTCAATTTTGATTAAAAGCTCGAAAAATCCTACGAGGTGCTTTGCGTATTCTTATTCTATTCTATAAATTTACCACCAGAGATATCAAAGAATCTTTCAAAGAATCTTATCAATTTATCAAGAACACTCTCGCGTTTCTTGCTATATGCTTTGTCTGGAGCAAAACGTGATGGTCGGACTGCCATGATTTTTGTTACTGCTGTACCAGTTGTTGCCACACTACCATCACGAAATGAATTTCGTACAAATGTGTAAGTCGCGTCATGATCAAGATTCTCATTGGTAATAATTTGTTCAAGCTCATCAACCTTCTTCTTATCCACAAATTTTTGCCAATCATCATCAATTACCGAATGAATATCAAGTGAAGTGATAAACTGATTGATAAGATCTTTCTTATTGCGTAATTCAACGCTGGAATCTATCGCTTTATTGATATCAATCAAAATTTCACGATTCTTGTTGTGATCTTCGTGATATTTTTTGATGAGTCCTAACACGAAATCAATATTTATTTCTACCTGCTTGATGAGCTCCATCTCAAATACTAAGTCATCGTTAATATTTTCTTGATCAACATCCGCACCCTTGCGAAATTCATTATAGAGGTCAATGTATGCGCTGTGATAATCCTGAATATCGCGCTTGGTTAAAATCTCGTTGCCGGTAAATTCGTCAAAGGTTGTTAAAATATTTCGCACTCGCAAAATCCCGCCATAAAGCTTGATAAAATTTTTCTGGTTTTGCTCGCCTATAATTCGCTGTCCAGCAGGAAATTTTTCCAAGAGTTCTGCTACCATGCTTGCGTACCCGCGTACTTCCTTATCACCGTCTTTGTAACCGTTGTAATACTCTTCGTATGCTTTGAGAAGCACAATACCGCCCGCTTCTTTGTCGCCAAAAAGAGCGATGGATTCATTTGTTGCTTTCTCCAGATTACGGAAGCAAACAATATTTCCAAAAGTTTTCACACTGTTTAAAATACGATTTGTTCGCGAAAACGCCTGCAAAAGTCCGTGCAATCGCAAATTTTTATCTACCCATAGCGTATTGAGAGTTATCGCGTCAAAGCCAGTCAAAAACATATTAACTACTATAAGAATATCTACTTCACGATTTTTTACTCTCAAACTTATGTCTTTATAGTAATTCTGAAACTTATCTGACGAAGTATCGTAGGACGTGCCAAACATCGCATTGTAATCAGTAATGGCATTATCAAGAAAATCTCTTGAACTTACATCAAGCCCGCTCGTGTCCTCGGAGTTTTCGTCAATCATTCCATCGGCATCCTCGTCGTTTACGCCAAAGCTATAAATTATCGCCACCTTGAGTCGTTTGTCGCTCGGGACGTCCGTGAGTTGTCTTTTAAACTCAGCATAATACTTTTTTGCCACATCAATAGACGAAACGGCAAAGATAGAATTGAAACCAGCCAGCCTACGATCCTTTAATTTATAAAAACTATTTCGCTTGGTTTTTTGGTCAAAATGCTCGCGAATATAACCCACGATATTTGCCAATCGTTCCGGCGAAGCAAGCGCTGCCTCACGGTCAATATCTCTTACTTGCGCATCTTCAATATTCTCAGCTTCGCGAACAGTAGAAACATAATCAACCTTAAACGGCAAAACATTTTTATCGGCAATAGCATTTACAATCGTGTAGGTGTGCAATTTTTCACCAAAAGCTTGCTCGGTTGTTTTCAAGTCTGGCCGTCCGCCAGAAGACGCATTCATGGCAAAAATTGGCGTACCGGTAAAACCAAACAAATTGTAATTCTTGAATGTCTTGGTAATAGCGGCATGCATATCGCCAAACTGTGAGCGATGACATTCGTCAAAGATAAGCACGACATGCCCATCAAAAATAGTATGCCCGGTATTGCGCCCGATAAAACGATCCAACTTCTGAATAGTGGTGATGATAATTCGCGCGTTCGGATTTTCCAGTTGTCGTTTCAAAATCGCCGTACTGGTATTACTATTGGCTGCGCCTTTCTCAAACTTATCGTATTCCCGCATTGTCTGATAGTCCAAGTCCTTACGATCAACAACAAATACCACTTTATTTATATAAGATAATTTGCTTACCAGCTGGGCGGTTTTGAAACTGGTCAAAGTTTTTCCCGATCCGGTCGTGTGCCAAATATACCCGCCGGCCTCAACCGTGCCGAGCTTCTTGTAGTTGGTGCTGACTTCAATACGACTGAGTATTCTCTCGGTTGCGACAATCTGATACGGCCGCATTGCCAAAAGCTGTCTATCGGTAGTAAACACGCAATACTTGGTCAAGATATTCAAAAGCGCGTGCTTGGCAAAAAATGTCTTGGCAAAATCCATCAAGTCTGTAATCGGTCGGTTGGTAGCATCGGCCCACCAACTTGTAAATTCAAAACTATTACTGGAGCGCTTACCTTTTTTTACCACACCTTCGCTAGTCTCTTTGATATGTTCTGAACGGATGGTGTTGCTGTAATACTTTGTATGCGTGCCGTTGGAAATAACAAACAGTTGAACGTATTCAAAAAGTCCCGATGAAGCCCAAAAACTTTCCCGGCTGTAACGATTGATCTGATTGAATGCCTCGGCAATAGCGACACCACGGCGTTTGAGTTCAATATGCACCAAAGGCAATCCGTTTACCAGAACCGTCACATCATAGCGGTTGGCGCGCTGACCGTCTTCCCCACCTGCGCCGAGGCTTCGGCGGGCAGGCGTTGCGTATTGATTGATCACCTGCAAACTATTGTCGTGAATGTTGCACCCCAGGGCACCTTCTCTGGCTTCGCCATTCACCTTGTCTTTTTTTATGAGGTACACATTCTTAGTCGTGCCATCTTCGCGCGTCAGATTTTTGATATGATCCTCTTGAATTATTGCGGTCTTTTCGGCGATGCTTTGATTTGGGTTGGCAAGCTCACCGGCAAAAAACTGTTCCCATTCGCTATCGGTAAAAGTAAAATCATTGAGTTTCTCCAGTTGCTTGCGCAAGTTGAGTACCAAATCAGCTTCGGAGGTGATGGCAAGATATTCGTACGCTTGTGTCTCAAGTTGTTTGATAAAAGCCCGCTCTAAATCCGTCTCACTTTGATAACTTGCATCGCGTACCAGAAATACATTGGTAAAATACTCCGCCACGACAGTGCTTTGAGGATTTTCCGCAACTAAATTGTATTGATTCATTTTATTCATTATTTTAATTTTCTTCATAATAATACGAATAATCTATTCCTTTCATAAACATTTCGCGACTGTTGATTTCATCTGTTAAGGCATTTTTTAGCAGATTTTTTATTTCTATGCTATTTGTTGGGCTTTGTACCATTGCATTTATATAATCGTTTTTTCCTATTTTACTCCAGTCAATACATTTTTTCAGGTGTTTTTTTAAAATTAAATCGAGCCAAATACGTGTACTTCGTCCATTGCCTTCCATAAATGGGTGGGCAATGTTCATTTCTATGTATTTATCGGCAATTTGCTCAAAGTTATCTTCGGACATTTGTTCAATCTGCTTAAGTGTGTTGCCTAAATACTGTGTCATTGCAAACTGAAAACTACCTTTTGCAATATTTTTTTGCCTAATTTGCCCTGCAAAATCATATAAGCCACCAAACAAATAAGCGTGAATTTGTTGCAATCCTTTGATGGTTCCAACTTCCAGATGATCGATAAATGAACTTTCAAACAATGCATATGCTTTTGTTTTACTTTTTCCGTCGATACTTTCATCGCTAAAGGTAAACCAATCAATAAATCGGTTGGCTTTTGTTCCGGGAAATGTTTTGCCCAAGGCAATAATGCCGTTGTAGTCGAGCATATCGGATAAACGATTTTTCCCGTCTGGTGCAAGAAATTTCAACTGGGTAGTAGCACTAACCACTTGACTCTTTTCTTTCTTCAGCTTGGCTTTAAGGTATTTCCAATAGTTTCGGGTTTTGGTGTAGTCGTCTTGGTTGGTAAGCACTGCCACAATATCCAGCACCGAAAACCACCATTTGCTGTTTTTTTCGTCCCAAATGGCACGAACTTCTCGGTCGTCAAAAAAACGGATTGAAATTTTATTCATACTTATAAAAAGTTAATAGCTTATTTCGATAATATTCATATTGCTGTCGGCGCGCCGAAAGTTCGGCTGGTAAACCGATTGAAATATCATTCACAAGGGCGTCAAATTTATCTAAAATTGTGACGATTCGTTCTTGTTCTAAGAGAGGTATGACCGGGATTGAGTAAGACTCAAAATCCTTCACACGAACATGTGGTACTCCACTGCCTTTTTTCATGGAATGAATTGTTTCCTGTTTTTGCTTCAGTAAGTAATAAACGAATTTGGATTTGAGTAAAGCATCATCTGGATGAACGCTGAATGCATCTGTGAGAAAGATCGGTTGATTCCAGTAACTAACTAACCCAGCATAAGCGCCGGACCTGGCGACAACGATGGTTTCTCCACTTCTATTGCTTTCACTATGAAAGTAAATGGGTTTAGGGGCATTTGCAACAACTGGAAATTCTCCAATCGTCGTTTCCTTTGCTGTAATTGCTGTTCCCCGAAGAAGCTTGCCTACCTCCCCCAAAGTCTTCCATTTCACATCATCGCCAAACACCAAGAGCGCCGAGCGATAATACTCGTATTGCTTCTTTCTTGCCTCCAGCTCTGCTTTCAGCTCTGCTTCTAGCTCTGTAAAACTATAAAGAATTTTGACGATTTCTTCTTGGATTGCAAGAGGTGGGAGAGGGATTGTCATTTTTGCAAAACGCTTTTTTGAAACATTAAATCTCGTTACTCCGCTGGCAGTTTTTGCAATCTGCTTCCTCATCTGTTCATCCCTAAACAAATATTTAGAAAACTCGGGCAACAACAAATTCTTGTCATTCAGGCGAAAGCCGAAACAGAAACTATTTAGATACAACGGCTCATCAATTTTCTTTGTTAAAACAGAGGACATTCCACACTCGTCCGGTGTTTCTGATGAGCCTGTAAACAAAACATCGCCGTATTGAATTCTATTTTGCTTTTCCTTCGGCTCCATTTTTACAAAAATATTTACATCAGTATCAACGGCAATATTAGAAAAAATATTCATGTAAGTAATAAATTTTGCATTGCCATTGCTAAAATCCTCTTTACTCTTTCCAGTAAGTCCTCCATAAAAATCACCAAGTTCACCCAACTCCTTAAACTCCACCCCGTTCGGGCAGAGTTCAGAAATTAGTTTTTCAATTTTTGATTGATTGTTTGTCATGACAATAATGGAATCAAAGATTCAATGGAGGTTTTAAGCTCCTGGTCTGTAAATCTTGTGTTATTCGAATTTTCAGGATGATGAATGATATTTCTAATTTTTGTGGGTAATGTTCTGTTTTGATTCTCTATTGAGCCATCTTTTTTCAATTTAACATACGGTTGATCTTGATTTATACCTTTGCCAATTAAATATTCTTCAAATGCATCTTCAAAGTAGTTTTTATCGTCTTCTAAAATAGCTTTTGCTTGGATGAATCCGTAAAGCTCATTATGAAATTCGACAGATAAAACACCAAAACCATAATAATTGATTTCTCCCCATGTTGGGCTTGAAGATCCAAACAAATCAAATTCTTTGCCTGCCTCAACCTTGTTCAGCCCTCTTTCTTTTGAAAACACATTCATTGAATGAGTTTCTTTTTTGTATTTTTTTAATAAATACGGCGAATGCGTGATAATAAAAATCTGTGATTTTTCAGATATTTTCTCAAGTGCGTCAAGGAGTTTATTTTGTGCCTGCGGGTGTAAAAATGTTTCTGGTTCGTCAATGAAAAATAATATTGGTTTAGAAACTCCATTTTCATCTGATGAAGAAATATCAGCATATACTTGAATAAGTGCTAATGCTAAGGCTCGTTGCATTCCCGTGCCTTTTTCAGAGCTTTTTGTTTCAATACCATTTTCAGATAGAGTAATATTTCCTGTTTTGAAAAAACTCTCAATCTCGGGTAATGTAAAACTAAATCTTACCTCCGTCTCTCCGTACTGCTCCGATAGAATGCTTTGTATTTTTTGTTCAACTGGCTGTAGGGTTTTAGCTAAACTATTTTCACCTTCGCCGAAAGTTTCCTTGTGTGAATTTTGAAAGTTTTTCCAAGTATCAGAAGTGATAAAATCTTTCGTTATTGTGTTGATAATCTTTCCGCTGATTTTCGTTTTCGCAAAATCGGAAATATCACATGAATTTGTGTCAGCCCAAACAAACTGTGCATCAAAAAGTGCAGTAATTGTGTTATCAATTCCTGTGGGATTTTCAAACTGATTTGTCGTAGAATTAAAAACTCGCACATTACTGTTTGACAATGTCTTTTCCTTGCCACTTTGCGTGATTTTTGTCTCTTCACTAGAACGCATTACCCGTAAACTTTTTTGACCATCTGTATCTATGAGGCAAGACTGATATTTCTTGAGTGCATCAGTTTGAACAAGTGATTCAAGGTCATCACCCTTAAATTCGATTTCAGCTGAGATAAAGCCATCTCCATCAATTTCGGTTTTAGTAATTATTTCATTTCTATCTCTTTTTGTGCGTATAAAATCTATCGCCTCAAAAACCGATGACTTGCCACAGTTATTATCACCAACAAAAAAGTTTACGCCTTTATCAAAAATAATTTCATGATCCTCTTTAAATCCTTTGAAATTATGCAGTTTTATTTTTGAAATATACATATATTTTATTTATTACCTTCAATATCCGCCACGATTTCATCAATAGCCGTGCGGAGTTCGTTTTGTCTTGCGACAATCTTGGCAATTTTTGTGTTGAGCGTCGTGATGTCTACCACTTCGCGCGTGTCTTCTGCCACGACATAACTTGAAACGGCAATATTGTAGTCGTTCTCGGCAATGGTTTTATTATCAACGAGCTTGGCAAAATACTCCGCATCTTGACGGGTGGTGAAAGCGTCCAAAATCTTTTTGCGATTTGTTTCGCTTAATTTATTTTTGTTGCCACCACGGACAAACTCGGCAGAGGCATCTATGAAAAGTGTCTTGTTATCTTTCTTACTCTTTTTGAGAACTATGACACAAGTAGCAATGGGTGTGCCGAAAAATAAATCGGGCGGGAGCTGGATAACCGCATCGACATAATTATTATCTACCAAATACTTTCTTATTTTACCCTCCGCGCCACCACGATAGAGAACACCAGGAAATTCAACAATCGCCGCTGTTCCGCTTGTCGAGAGCCAAGCAAGCATATGCATAGTAAAAGCGAGGTCAGCCTTGCTCTTTGGCGCGAGTACTCCAGCCGGAGAAAAACGGGGATCATTGATAAGGAGTGAATTCGCGTCGCCCTCCCAATGAATAGAATACGGCGGATTGGAAACGATGGCATCAAACGGCTCGTCGTCCCAGTGTTTCGGATCTATGAGCGTGTCGCCGTGAGCAATATCAAAATTATTGTAGTTGATGTCGTGCAAGAACATGTTGATACGGCAGAGGTTGTAAGTAGTGAGATTGATTTCCTGCCCAAAGAAACCCAGTCGAACATTTTCTTTGCCGAGAGCTTTTGCAAATTTAAGAAGCAAAGAGCCGGAACCGCAAGCTGGATCGTAGACCTTATTCACTTCTGTTTTACCAACCGTAGTGATTTCCGCCAGAAGTTCGCTGACTTCTTGAGGAGTGTAGAATTCGCCCCCGGACTTGCCGGCGTTTGAGGCGTACATGGTCATCAAAAATTCATAGGCATCACCGAAGGCGTCTATGGTATTGTCGGAGTAATTACCAAGACGAAGGTCGCCGATAGATTTAAAAAGTTTGGTGAGTTTTTGATTTCGTTTTTCTACCGTGCTTCCCAGTTTATTGGAGTTTACATCAAGATCATCAAACAAACCCTTGATATCATCTTCACTGCTTGCGCCCTTTGCCGAATTTTCTATATTACGAAAAACGGCAGTAAGGGTTTCGTTGAGATTGGCGTCGTTGCGAGCATTTTTTCGGACATTCACAAAAAGCTCGCTCGGTAAAATATAAAAACCTTTTTCTTTGACGGTGTCGGCTCGACCGAACTCGGCTTCTTTATTGGAAAGTATAGCGTAGTCAAAATCTTTTTTACCGGCACGGCGTTCATCCGCATTGATATAATTGGTCAAATTTTCACTAATGAAACGATAGAAAAGTATACCAAGCACATACTGCTTGAAGTCCCAGCCATCCACACTTCCGCGCAAATCATTCGCGATCTGCCAAATGGCGCGGTGCAATTCTGCGCGCTCTTGCTCTTTGGTCGTATTTAAATTTGATTCTTTTTTTGCCATAAATTTATTTCAAAAGTTCAGCCACTGACACGCCCCCCAGACCTATTCGACCTTTGACGAAAGTTATAGCTTATTGTATATCAAAAAAGGCGGAGTTCCAAGAAAGGTTTGTTGGTAATTAGTTTTTAATGGTATTTTCTAGCATTTTGTGGATGCGTTTCCAACTTGCGGAGGTTTTAATTAAATTTATAAAAGGTGTTTATTTCGGAATGCTTTTCCTGAACCAGTTTTAAGGTACATTTCAAATTTTATAGCTTGAGTTTTGGTAGGTAAAGCGCAGTAGTAAATAAGCTTTACCGGGCGGAATGGTTTTGTAGAAATATTTTTTCCTTCTTGATGGTCGGTGAGTCGTTGTTTTAAATCTCCAGTAGAACCAATATAATAGTCATTATTTGAGAGCTTAAGTATATATACGTAGTACATGTTTTTTCCTCCTTCGCTAAAGCTATGGAGGACCAACTTCTTAAGGCTTGCCCGACGAAGCCTTGGCGAAGTTGGGCAGGGGCGGAGGGATTCGAACCCCCAGGAGCCGCTTTGGAGGCGGCCCGTTTAGCCATTAACGAACGCCCCTATTTTTTAGGGTAAAAGCATTATATATCGCTTCGAGTTCCTTTGCAATCTTCGCGTCATAATAAGTAACGGCGATACATCCCTGATAATTGTTGTGTTTTCTTATTCCAGTATTGGTTTTTTGAAAACTTTTATGGAATTGTGATAAAGGTATTTTTGTTACTTTGCTCCAAAATAATTTTTGTTGTTCATCGTTGTGGTATGCATGAACATGAACCAATACCCTAAATTTATCTTCATTTAATGAGAATCCTTGTCGAAATACATATAAGAAATTTTTGATGAGAGTTTCATCCGAGTTGGTAAATCGAACAAAGGAGTCTTTTTTGTTACCCTCGCACCACCATAATAATGCGCAGAATATTTTTGCTGACGATGGTGAGTAATTAATAGTTTTTATTAAGTCCGCAGCGTTATGTTGAATTACTTGTAATTGTTTTTCCCGAGTCTGTTTTTTGGAGGATACAGCTTTAGATCGTCCCAGGATTTCTTTTTGAGCAAGTTTTTTTATTGCTTCTTCAGAAAGCGAAATTTTTCGTAGCCAAAGCGAAGCAGTGCTTTTGGCAATATTGAGCGACTGCGAAATTTCTTGTAAGGAAAAGCCTTTTTTACGAAGCTTGATTGCCCTTATCTTTATTTGATTAGCTAACATATGTTATGTAATCTAGTATCAGTGTACATAACATAGATAAGTAATGTCAAGCGTAAAAAAATTGTTAAGTACTTTTTTACTTATTTTAACTTCTCTGTTTTTTTGTGGTCTATTACTTTGCGACAATGGTTGCAAAATTTTTTAAAGATTATTTTGTCCGGCGATTCCATCTTGTTGATTTCGGTAATATAATTTCTGCTTTTGCAAGCGGAACAAACTAATCCTATTTTTATTCTGTGTTCTCCTTTTTTGGCCATATACCTCCTTTCGATTTATTTTCGGCAGTTTTCGTTTTTGAGCCGAAGGCGGGAATCGGACCCGCGGCCTAGTTCTTACCAAGAACTCGCTCTACCACTGAGCCACTTCGGCGGGATGGTTATGGGTTTTGAATTATGGGTTATGGGAAAAAGACGTTTACTCATAACCCTGAACTATCAACTCATAACTACTTAGTGCTGAGGGAGGGAATTGCACCCCCGGAGTCCTTACGGACGCGTGGTCTACAGCCACGTGCAATTGCTACTCTGCCACCTCAGCGCGATAGTTATGAGTTTTAGGTTATGAGTTATGAGAAAAAGA